>Ga0307516_10000095_pt1 | contig 99115 bp, 92 predicted proteins | sample 19_EM_MG_FD_203310 | JGI IMG/M metagenome (GOLD analysis project Ga0307516, IMG submission 203310) | Populus trichocarpa ectomycorrhiza microbial communities from riparian zone in the Pacific Northwest, United States - 19_EM | ecosystem: Host-associated > Plants > Roots > Unclassified | place... | reverse complement strand
TTGCAGATGCGCTGGGAATGAGCAGGCCCGGACTTTACTACCATTTCCCCAGCAAGGAGAAGTTGCTGGAAGGGATCATCGAGGAGTTGACTCTATCGTCCGAGCGGGAACTGGCGCGGATCGCGCGCGAGAAACAAGGGGAGCCCGAAGAAGCACTGCGGTTGGTGGTTCGCATCACGACGTTGTGGTTGCTGGATCATCAGGTTTTTTTCCGCGTGCTCGACCGCTCTGAAAGCGACCTGCCTGCCGACCTCAAGGCCAGCAACGAGGCCTCGAAGAGGAAGAATCTCGCTCACTTGGTTGGAATCATCGAACGCGGCATCGCCGTTGGTAGATTCCGGCCGGTCGATCCCCACGTCGCGGCGCTGGCCGTAGCGGGAATGCGCAACTGGGCAGCCTGGTGGTACAAGCCAGGCGGTCGGCTAACGGCGACAGAGATCGCCGATATGCTGGCAGAGATGGCGGTACGGTCCGTTCGTCGGGGTGATGCTCATCGCTCGCGCAGCGAAAAGATCGAGGACGCCTTACGGATCCTGCGGGAAGACGTGTCACACCTCGATTATCTGATCAAGGAATGAACGGGCGGTGGCCGCTCCGAGTGGTTGGCATTTCGCAGAAAATCGACGAGGGCGACAATGATCATAATCGCGAGCAAGTACCTGATCCGGGGGGGCGCGTTTCTGTTGATTGCGTGCGCTGTCCTCCATTCCCTGGCATGGACGCGTGTTCAGGCCGATTTTGCGCCTGCGGGGCGTGCCATGGCGGCGCTCGTATGGTTTCTGCTGTCGATCGACTGGCTGGTTATCGCGGGTCTTTGGGTGTTAGGCGCCTCGCAGGGAACCGGAGCGCGTTGGTCGCTGCTGCTGTCGTCAGCCATCCCGATCGCGGTTGCGGTCGGACTTTGTGTGACCGTCGGACCGCGTTTTTTCCCGATTTATTTACAGCTTTCCGCCGCGGCGCTCGTCATCGCAGGCGCGCTGTATATGAGGTGATCGACCTGACGCAGGCCGGATACGCGCCGCTCGAACCTGACCAATGCCACGGAGCGGGTTACTAACCCAGACCGAACGGGCTGGGCTCATGGCCTTCCCGACCGGCGAGAGCGAATTGATCTGTCCTTTCGCAGGCGTTGACCGGCCGGACCAATATCTAATCTATACTGTACATACGTAAAGGAGCGGTCCGGCGCGGCGCGTCAAAATACCTCCCGCGGGCGCTGCATATTTCATTCGGGTTTTTCGCATATCAACGAACCCGCCAATCAGATTTGCGACGACCCGTAGGATCGATCTCGCGCTTTGTGTTTATAACGCGCTTTACATACGTACAGTTTAATGTATGATCGGAATGGAGGGCTGCTTCGCCCGGTGGACTGCACCGTGTCTGGGTGGCCGACATAAAAAATATCGCGTTGAGTTGCCAGGGGGGGTCTGCAATGGCGATGACTAGGTGGATTGCACTCGCGTTGGTTGCCGCTTCGATGGTCGTCCTCCACGTCGATGAATCTTTTGCCGACGCAGGGTCGCCGGCGGACACTGCGTCCGCCAGTTCGACGACGAGCACAGATCAGTTGGGCGAAATCATCGTCACGGCCGAGAAGCGTAACGAGCGCCTGAGAGACGTGCCCTTGTCCGTGACGGCGGCAACCGGCGACCAACTGAGTCTCCTCGGGATCAATAGTGCGGCCGACCTCGAAAAGATAGTCCCTGGATTCACCTATCGACAAAGCCAAAACGGTACCCCCGTGTTCGCGATCAGGGGTATTGGCTTTTATAGCGAACAGGCTGCGGTAGCTCCGACGGTAACCATTTATCAGGACCAAATACCGTTGCCTTATGCGCGAATGTCCGAGGGCGTACCAATGGATGTCGAGCGAGTGGAAGTGCTCAAGGGGCCGCAGGGGACTCTGTTCGGTCAAAACTCCACCGCAGGCGCGGTGAACTATGTGGCGGCGAAGCCAAAAGACAGGTTCGCCTCGGGTGTCGATTTGACCTTTGGGCGCTTCAATGAGGTGGACGCGGGAGGTTATGTCACAGGTCCGCTCACGGAGGGTGTCGACGCCCGGTTGGCGTTGCGGCACGAACATCGCGATGACTGGCAGGTCAACAGCATCAATCCGGACAACACAATCGGCACGCACGATTTGACGATTGGCCGTCTCCTCTTCGATATTAAACTCACGGACAAACTGAAGATCGGCCTGAACTTAAATGGCTGGATGGATCGCTCCGACACGCAGCAGACACAGGCGCGTGGCTATCTCCCGGTATCCGCGCTCCCGCCCCACACCCCGCAAACGATCGCCACCTCTGATACCTTGACGAGCTATCCGTATGTGACGTCGGACAATGCGCGCTTGACTGACTGGAGTCCGGGCAACTATCGGCGACACGACAACTTCTTTCAGGTCGCTGCAAATACCGGATACGCGATTACGGACGACATCAAGTTGATTTCGCTCACGTCATACGCACATCTTGCCTTATATTCGCCCATCGATGCCGACGGCACATACGCCCCGGCGCTCGCGGTATTTCAGCATGGCTTGATCAAGACGTTTACGCAGGAACTGCGTCTCGAGGGTACGACTGAGCGTCTGAAATGGGTTGTCGGGGCAAACTTCGAGCGCGACGACACGAACGAGGTCCAATATACGTACATCCAGGGATCGAACTCACAGGTCCCTTTGGGCAACCCCTTTGATCCCGCAACTCCATGGACGTACTTCAATTCGGACGACCTCTACAACAATCAACAGGTCCGCGACTACGCAGGTTTCGGCAATCTCGACTATCAGATAACCGACCAACTCAGTGTTCAGGGGGGCGTGCGCTATACGAAGGAGCGGCGAGATTTCACCGGTTGCCTGGCGGATGACACGCTCGGGCGAGGGTTTGGCCAGGTTTTCTTCCAGGGACCCGGTCTGGTGCGGGGGCAGTGCGTCACCATATTGCCCAACGGCACCCAAGGAAGCTATGGAACGTCACTCGATGAAAGCAATGTGCCCTGGCGAGCGAGCATCAACTACAAACCCCAGGCGGACACGCTCATTTACGCCAACGTGACCAAGGGATACAAGTCGGGCGACTTCGGAACGCTTCCGGCGCTCAGCTACCAGCAATTCCAGCCGGTGCGGCAGGAGTCGGTGCTGGCCTACGAGGCCGGCTTCAAGACACTTCTCGCGGACCGTATCGTGGACCTTTCGAGTGCGGTCTTCTACTACGACTATGGAGACAAGCAGACTCAGGGCTCGCTGGTGGTGCCTCCCTTCGGAAATCTGCCCTACCTGGTCAATGTTCCGAAATCCCATTTGATCGGTGCGGAGTTCGATTTGACTTTGCGTCCGACTCGGGAGCTGCGGATGAGCCTGGGCGGGACGTATATTGACTCGAAGATTACCGGCGTTGCGTTGGTGGCAAGTCCATTTGGTCAGCAGATCGATGCGCACGGCGAGGAATTGCCGGTCGCGCCGCATTGGCAGCTGCAGGGAGATGCTGAATATCGCTTTACCCTTGCCGACAACTTGAGCACTTTCATTGGGGCGAATGCTTCCTGGCGCAGCAAGACATTTTCGCAGCTGGGCTCTGAGACGGGGCCGGCCGGTACTCAGGACGACTTCAAGATCGATGGATATGCATTGCTAGATCTGCGTGCCGGTATGGAATTCAACAACTATCAGTTGCAGGTCTGGGGCAAGAATGTCACCAACCGGGGGTATTGGAACAACGTCGTGCATATCTACGACACATACGGCCGCATCACCGGCCAGCCTGCTACCTACGGGGTATCGTTGTCCGTGAAATGGTGATGCCCGGGCACCGTCGACCGCTTCATCGAGGAGCCGGGGGAGAAGGAGGGAACGTATGAAAGCTGTACTACTTCGCCACCCCGGCGGACTCGACCAGCTCGAGCTGGCGGAAGTGGAGGAGCCGCGGGCCCCCGGGCCGGGTGAAATCACGGTACGCATCCGCGCAAGCTCGATCAACTACCATGATTACCTGGTCGTGGCGGGCAAGGCGGCCGCTGCTGATAAGCTCATTCCGCTCTCGGATGGGGCCGGTGACGTTGTCGCTGTCGGCAGCGGCGTCACGGAATACAAGACGGGTGACCGGGTGATTTCGACCTTCTTCCCCGAGTGGGTCGATGGCGAACCGCTTAACCGCTTCGGCCGGGAGATTTTCGCCTCCGTCCCCGGCGACGGAGCGGATGGTTATGCGCGCGAATCCGTTACCGCGGCCTCGAGTGCTTTCACACCGGCGCCCCAAGGATTCTCCTACTCTGAATCCGCAAGCCTGGTTTGCGCCGGTCTTACCGCCTGGCGCGGGCTGGCGGTCGAGGCGCACGTGAAAGCCGGTGATGTCGTGCTGGTACAGGGTACCGGCGGCGTATCTATTTTCGCGCTGCAGTTTGCCAAGTCCATGGGGGCGACGGTGATTGCCACGTCATCGTCGGAGGAGAAGCTCGAGCGGCTGACAGCGTTGGGTGCCGATCACGTCATCAACTACCGTACCGAACAGAAGTGGGGATCGGCGGCCAGGCGATTGACCGGCGGGCGCGGTGTGGATCACGTCGTGGATGTCGGCGGCCCGGCGACACTCCCGCAATCCTTCGCGGCATGTCGGGTCGGCGCAAACGTGGCGATGATTGGGCTTTTGACCGGGCACGAGGGCCCGCTGCCGACGACCCTGATGATGAGCAAGCAACTGCACGTCAACTGCGTCATGGTCGGATCTCGAAAGGCGCAAAGGGACATGGTACGTGCCGTGGAGGTGAACAACATCCGTCCGGTCATCGATTCCACCTGGCCGCTGAGCGCTCTGGCCGATGCGTTCCGCCATCAGGAATCCGGCCGGCACTTCGGAAAGATCGCGATCGAGTTGTAGAGACGCGCGCGAAGTCGGGCGGCGGTCTGCGGGCTGGACGCGAGCGGTAGCGATTCTCGACTGTCAGCGTTCGGTGCAACCTTCGGTGCGCGGCGCAAATACTTGAGCACGTCTTTGGGCTTCGCGGATCCCGCGAGTTCACGAAGGAAATCGTCCGCGGCGCGCAAGGAACCCACCTTTTCCGCTATCGCACAGTCATTGATTGAGCGACGCAAAGGCAACTCATTGGACACGTGCGCTGTCAACGGCTCCAGCTTCAATGCACCGAACCGCTGCGAGAATCAACGAGGTCTCCTGCGCATCCGAGCGCGGTCCACGATCGCCGCATCAATCAAAAGCTCCGCCGCAACGGGCAACGCGGTCATCACGGAACTATCGGGCCTGTAGGTCTGACTGGCGGCGTACGCGCCTTCGATCAGCAGAGCCAAACACTTCGCCAATGATGTCGCATCACGAGCTCCCGCCGCACTCGCCAACTCTGTCAGGCGCTGCAGTAGGCGCGTCTTGTTGTCGGCCACCATGCGGCGTGCCACATGTGACCGATCGGGATACTCCACCGCCACGTTGACGAACGGGCAGCCGCGATAGCTTGCCGCGGACGTCCTTTGCGCGAGGTCGACGAATAGCTGACGCAACTGGTGTCTTGGAACTCCCGGGTGCTTGTTGATGCTCTCGTCGAAATAGCTCCAGAATTTCTGGTCCCTGCGCAGCAGGTAGTGCTGCAGAAGGTCTTCCTTCGATTCGAATTGCCGGTACAAGCTCATTTTGTTGACGCCGGCGCGCTTTACCACCGCATCGATCCCGACGTTGCGAGCGCCCTCGAGATAAAACAGATTCTCGGCGGCGTCCAGGATCCGCGTGTGCGCAACCGCGCCCGCGGTGATCCTGCGAGTTCCCGGCTTGCTTCGGACAGCCATAGTGTCGCTCATCTGAAAAATGAGTTGACATTGTGACCGAGCGGTCACTAGCATGCAAGCTGGTTGTTACCGAGTTGTAACTAGTCGTCCAAGCACCCGCAGATCGAGTTTCCAATGCATCCCATCGCCAGTTGGACCAAGCATCGCTTTCACTATGCGTGGATGGTTATTGCGGTGACCTTCCTCATCATGCTGGTGACGGCGGGCATTCGCGCGACGCCCAGCGTCATGATGGTGCCGCTGGAACAGGGCTTCGGTTGGTCGCGCACCACCATATCGATGGCCCTGGCGATCAATCTGGCGCTATTTGGGCTCATGGGACCGTTTGCGGCGGCCGCCATGCAGCGTTTCGGGATGCGCCGAACCGTACTTGCGGCTCTGACGGTCCTGGCGATCGCCGTGGCGCTGTCCGGCAGAATGCACGCGGCCTGGCAGATGGTGTTGATCTGGGGTGTGCTGGTCGGCAGTGCGACCGGGGCAACATCCACGACCCTCGGTGCCGTGGTCGTGAATCGGTGGTTCTCGCAACACCGTGGCCTCGCGATGGGTATACTCACGGCGAGCTCTGCGACGGGACAACTGGCCTTTCTGCCCCTGATGGCCTGGGTAGCGGAACATCGGGGGTGGCAGACCCTCGTGCTGCTGGTGGCTCTTGGCGCCGCGACCGTGCTGCCAATCGTGGCATTGCTTCTGCCTGAAAAGCCTTCAGCGATCGGATTGCGTCGCCTCGGTGAGGCTGACGACGCAGCGGCCGATGCGGCCCAGAGCGACGCCAACCCCATCGTCATCGCATTCGCTGCGTTGAAAAAGGCGTCGACATTCGGCGACTTCTGGCTGTTGTTCTTTACCTTCTTCATTTGCGGCGCAAGCACCAATGGTTACATCGGCACGCACTTCATCGCGATGTGCAGCGACTATGGACTGTCGGAGGTTCGTGGTGCCGGCATGCTCGCCATGATGGGCGTCTGTGATTTGTTCGGCACCACGTTGTCGGGGTGGTTGTCCGATCGTTTCAACAATCGTGTTCTCTTGTTCTGGTACTACGGTCTGCGTGGACTTGCATTGATATTTCTCCCGTTCGCCTTCGGCTACCAGTATTTGGGACTGCCCCTATTCGGGTTGTTCTACGGTCTCGATTGGATTGCAACGGTGCCCCCGACCGTGCGTCTCACTACGGACGTGTTCGGCAGCAGGGATGCCCCTGTGATATTCGGTTGGGTGGTCGCGGGCCATCAATTGGGCGCCGCCTTCGCCGCCTTGGGCGCAGGTATGCTCCGCAGCACTCTTGGAACCTACACAATGGCGACCATGATCTCGGGCGGCTTGTGCGTGGTCAGCGCTATGTTGGTCCTGCGGATCAATCGACCAACCGACGCGGCGCGGTCGCCTCCTCATGAGCGTTTTGGGCCGGAGCGCAAGCGCAGCCCTCCGGCATATCGTCAGGGTTCGGGACCATTCACCGCCGCGGCAGTGGTCAGACGATCGTGAAGATCGACTGCATATGCGTTCCCAGCGAGTTGGTGCAGCGCAGGTTGATCTTCGTCTCTTTTCCTTTTTGGAACGGCCCCTCCGCCGTGCCCGTAAAGGTCATCACGTCTCCGGGAAAGTTGGACGCCATCAAGCGGGTGCTATGGCCTTTGATGACCGCCGCGGGACCCGCCCAATCGGTGACGTAGCGCGCCGCGAATCCGCAGGACGTCAAGACATTCATGAAGATGTCCTTCATGCCCTGGGCGTGCGCCGCGTCGCGGTCATGGTGAAACGGCTCATAGTCGTTCGAAGCGACCGCGCCCGCGATGATGCGCGTGGTGGTGAGGGGGATGGAGAGCGACGGCAGCTCCACCGTCCCGGCCGGCGTCGCTTCGGCAGGTGCCGCCTTCGCGGCCTTCGCCGCCGGATCTATCGGCTTCCCCGTGCCGGGCCGGAAGAACAGCACTTCCATCCGTTGCCTGCCGATCACCTCGCCGTTCTGGTTGACGATCTTTTCGACCAGCGGGATGAAATGCCCGATCCCGACCCCCGTCGCCTTCTCGCCGCTCATGGATTCGAACCGGACCTCTCGCGTCAGCCGGTCGCCCAGGCGAATGGGGGTAATGAATTCCTGCTCATACTTGCCCATGACAGTCGAATTGAGACCGTATTCCGCCAGCTTCCGCCGCAGGCGGCTCAGCAGATGGTCATTGGTCGGGTCGAGCAAGCCCGGCATCGTGAAGGCATGCATCATCCCCGGTGGCGCGAAGACATCCTTATGGCCGTAGCGCCGGGCCGCATCGTGGTCCTGATACACCGGATTGTTGTCGCCCGTGGCGCGACACCACATTCGGATGGGCCACTCGCTGACCGGCGCCTCAGCTTCACAGATCTGCACCGCCTCCGGAGTGAAGAACGCCAAAATCTCCGGATCGGTCTTTGGATTTGTCACGGTCGCACTCAATATTTGACAAGGGCCGCTTCCGCGACCCGAGCTCGACATTCCGAGCAGTTAGCGTGCCAGGCTGAAGCCACGAAAGGCCTCGTAGGTGCGAAGGACTTCTTCCGGTGTCATCCCGGGAAGGGGCGTGAGAATCTGAGTGTGGATGCCCGCCTTCGCGCACCAAGCGACCCGCTCGCGGCATTCCTCTTCATTTCCGAAAGCTGCGATCTCATCGATCAAGTCGTCGGTGAGCGCAGTCTTCGTCTTATCGCGATTCTTTTCGGCCCAGCCCGCCCTAGCCTTGGCAGCGGCCTCCTCCTGGCCGATCCAGGCGAGGAAGGCGTTGTAGACGCCGGTAGCGAAATAGGGCGCGAACTGGAGGCGGAAGAGCTCGCGGGCACGGGCCTTGTCGTCGGTCACAAAAACCATGAGCCGGGTTACGATCTCGACGCTGCGCGGATCTTTGCCGGCGCGCTCCGCGCCGATGCGGACATGGCCCATCAACTTTCCGAGCGCCTCGCGGGGCCAGAGGTTGAGAATGACGCCGTCGGCCATCTCGGCGCCCATCTCAATCATCCGCGACCGCAGGGCTGCGACATAGAAGGGCACGGGCCGCTTGAGCGCAGGCTGCGTGTAGCCGTGACTCTGAAGAGTTTCCAGACCGAAGTTCGACTTCTCGCCCCTGAGCATAGAGCGCGTAACAACCAGCATATCGCGAACCCGGGTCAGCGGCTTTTCGAAGGGAAGCCCGTTCCAACCCGACACAATCACCTCGCTCGAGGAGCCGAGCCCCATGGCGAAGCGATCCGGAAGGACCTGCTCGAGGACACCTATGGTCGCCGCAAGAAGAGCGGGCGAGCGAGTAAAGGCCGGGGTCACGGACATACCGATGCGAACCCGTTTGGTATGGCACCCGAGAACCGCCGCGAGTGTAAGCCCGTCCGGCCCGGTGCCGTCCGCAAGCCACAGATCGTCATAGCCCGCCTCTTCGGCCCATTGCGCGCGGGCAATATTGTCTTTCAACAGCCAGCCCTCGGGCAGGGCTACAGCAATACGTTGCCTTGGGATCATCAGGGTCTTTTCGATTTCAGAAAGTTCTCATCTCCGATCAGGCCGATATCCGCGGTTGCAAGGGCACCGGACGCCGGGGCGGCCGATGAACGCTGCTAACTGCGAGAACAACTATACTTGCATCCCGCAGATGCCAACCTCTCCAAATCGGGGGGCTGCGGCGCCAGCCGCTCCTACAGTAAAGGACATGGACGGATGCGTCCGCCACGCGCAGGTCGCGAAGCCCGTGAACGCGAACATTACGAAGTTTTCGGAGGTCGGAACATCTCGCTGTTGTCCATGAATATCTTGTAGTCGCTCATGCGATCGCCGCGAAGCACCATCAGGGTGCACGCGGGGAGCGAGAAAGATCGTTCGTAACGATCCTCATAGTGCACGACGGTTTCAACCGCCCACACGTCACCGCAGCCGTGCACTCCCACAATAGTGTGTCGCAATTTCTTCACGGTCTGAAACAGGGTCGTAAGGGCTTCCGTGATCTGTGTGTGGCCATGCAGTGTGGGCGCGTTCCCGAAGCGAAATGCGACGTCGTCGGTCAGGTACCGAAGGAACCCCGTTGTGTCCCGACTGTCCACCGCAGCATACATATCCGCCATGAATTCCTTGTTCATGATTCACCTTCGCCTTCTATTCGAGTCTCCAGGCTGGAAAGGCCGGTCTGTCCGTACGAGATAGTTCGCTCCTGCAGCGCCTTCCACTACTCGGAAACTTAGGATATGGTCATTCGCCTGAGCCGACCAGGAGCCATCTGCCAATGTCCACGGTGTCTCGCACTACAACGTATCCTATTACGCGGCTGTTCTTGGAGCGTTGGTCGCCGCGGGCATTTGACGCGTCCTCCATCCCGAAGAATGATTTATTCACCATGTTCGAGGCGGCTCGGTGGGCTCCATCGGCCTTCAATGCACAGCCGTGGCGATTTCTCTACGCGATGCGAGACGATCCCCATTGGGCGCATTTCTTGAGTTTCTTGATTCCTTTCAATGCAAGTTGGGCGAGGAATGCCTCCGCCTTGGTATACGTGCTGTCGGAGACTTTGATCCTCACAGGCGGTGAAGTAACACCCTCTCACAGTCACAGCTTCGATGCGGGCGCAGCTTGGGCTCTGCTCGCGCTCCAGGCAAAAAGTCTTGGTTACGACAGTCACGGCATGTCCGGCGTTGACTTCGCCCGCGCTCGCGTCGAACTCGGTATTCCTGAGAGGTTGCGAATTGAAGCTGCCGTCGCCATCGGGCGACGAGCGGACAGGTCGTCCTTGCCCGAGACGCTGCGCGCACGCGAGGGCCCAAGTGATCGCAAACCCATCGGGGAGTTGGTATTTCATGGACGCTTGGCGGAATAAGCAACAGCGAACCGCGATTTATTCTGAAGATACCCGGTCCAAGCAGAAGATCGCCCCGCGAAAGTGAGGGTGGTGGACTTCGCTGAGCGATTTCCGTGCATTTGGACGGTACAATTCGCGCGAATTGGGGCACTACTTTGCATTCAAGCTTTGCATCATGAGCGGCACCGGCGGCCCCCTAACCGGCCTCAAACTTCTCGAAGTCGAGAGCATTGGCCCTGGGCCATTCGCTGCGATGGCACTCGCGGATCTGGGGGCCAACGTATTGCGCATCGCTCGCCGCTCACCTCCGGCGGCGAGTGCTCCCAACCCGGTGCTCGGACGAGCCAGAACCGCCACGTTGAAATTGGACCTGAAGAGCGACGCCGACGCGCAACGGCTGCTGGCATTGGTCGATCGTGCCGACGCGATGATCGAAGGGTTTCGTCCTGGCGTAATGGAGCGGATGGGTCTTGGCCCGGAGCGTTGTCTGGGCCGCAATCCACGGCTTGTCTATGGACGCGTCACTGGCTGGGGTCGTTCCGGACCACTGGCTCAAACCGCCGGCCACGATATCAACTACATTGCCATTACCGGGGCCCTGCACGCCTGTGGTACCGGCGATTCAGGGCCGATACCGCCACTCAACCTGGTCGGCGACTTTGGCGGCGGGGGTCTGATGCTGGCTTTCGGTGTCGTGTGCGCACTGTTGGAAGCACGCAATTCGGGTCGAGGCCAGGTGGTCGATGTGTCGATGACCGGAGGCGCTGCTCTGTTGATGTCAATGATCTACGGAATGCGCGCGAACGGTCGCTGGCCCGCGGACCGTGCCGGCAACATTCTTGATGGCAGCGCTTATTTCTATACTTGCTACCCAACCGCCGATGACGGTTGGATGGCGGTCGGGGCGATCGAACCGGAGTTCCGGCTACAACTATTGCAGTTGCTGGGCCTGGGGCAGCATGCTGACTCGATCATGGCGGCGCCGGATGACGACATCGCGGTACGCGCGAGACTGGCACAGATTTTCAGGTCACGGACTAGAGCTGAGTGGCAGCAGGTGTTTGACGGCACGGATGCTTGCGTGACCCCGGTATTGCGGATTGACGAGGTCATGACTCATTCACAGAACCAGGCTGAGCAAAACTTCGCGGTCCTTGGCGGCGCGATTCACCCCAATGCCGCAGCGAAATTCAGCCGAACTCCCGCACCCCCTCCCTGCAGTGAACTGGTCCGCAACAGCGGCCTCCAGCTGAGGGACTGGGGACTTGCAGCTGCAGAAGTCGAATGAGCGGCCAACATCCCCGGTTCCATGCAATATCGCAACCGGAGCGGGCGGCCCTCATCATGGGCGACAGCGGCCTCTCAATCAGCTACGGCCAGATGGTGGCGAACGCCGATCGCGCGGCTCAGGTGTTCCGGCGTCTGGGCCTCAAGGAGGGTGACACCGTAGCCATCCACCTGGAAAATCAGCTTCGTTATCCCGAATTGTGTTGGGCGGCAAAGAACTCCGGGATCACCTATGCCTGCGTCAGCAGTTTGTCGAGCATCGATGATGCGGCCTACATCATCGATAACTGCGACGCCAAGCTTTTGATTTCCTCCAAGGCGCTCGCCGGCGTTGCGGTTCCGGTTGCGCTCAGCCGTTCGGATTTGCGGTGCCTGATGATCGATGGCGCGGTCAATCCGTTTCAGTCCTACGAAGAGCTCCTCGCGCGCGAGCACGCCGTGGCGCCATCCGGATGTCGCCGCGGGCCATCGATGCTGTACTCATCAGGTACTACGGGGCGGCCAAAGGGTGTACGAACCCCGCTACCCGACGAGCCGCCGGAGACACCGCCGCCACGATTGGCGCTGCTGGTGCGTGAATATGGCCTCGCGACCGACACGGTGATGGTGAACCCCGGCCCATTTTACCACTCGGCTCCCGGACGCTTCATGATGAGCGTGCACCGCACCGGCGGCACCGTCGTCGGATTTCGCAAATTTGATGCCGAAAGCACGCTGCAAGCCATCCAGAAGTATCGGGTCACACATGGCGTCTTCGTGCCCACGATGTTCATCCGAATGTTGAAGCTGCCGGCGAATGTGCGTGAGCGCTACGATCTGTCTTCGCTACGCTGCGCCATTCACCTGGCGGCGCCCTGCCCTATCCCAATCAAGGAGCAAATGATCGGCTGGTGGGGGCCGGTCATCAAGGAGTTGTATGGTGGCACGGAGGCGTTCGGCCACACCTTTATCGACTCCAAAGAGTGGCTCACACACAAAGGCTCGGTCGGCCGTCCTGCTGCGGGCTGCAGTATCCGCATTCGCGACGAGGCGGGCAACGATCTGCCGCCATTTACTCCCGGCCTCATCTTCATGTTCAATGGGCACCGATTCGAGTATTACAAGGATCCGGAGAAAACGCGCGGCGTCGTCACTGCCGACGGTTGGGCGACCTTTGGCGATATCGGTTATGTAGATCGCGATGGATACTTGTACCTGACCGACCGCCAAGCGCACATGATCATCTCCGGTGGCGTGAATATCTATCCGCAGGAAGCCGAAAACATTCTTGCCGCACATCCTGCAGTTGCCGACGTCGCTGTAATCGGCGTACCGCATCCGGAGTTGGGCGAAGAGGTCAAGGCGGTCGTGCTGCCGACCCAGTGGCCCGAAGATCCGGGCAAACTGGGCGAGGAATTAATGCATTTTTGTCGCAAGACGCTCAGCGCGGTCAAGTGCCCAAAGTCGGTGGATTTTGTCGATGCGCTGCCACGCAATGAGGCCGGCAAATTGCTCAAGCGCGAACTGCGCAAGCGTTATTGGAAGGAGGGCTCATCGCCGGTCCAGCCGGCCTGAGGAAACGCTATCGGCCGCCGAACTAGCGTCGTCGCTGGATTTTGTAGTACCGTTCTGCAAAATCAACACCGGCACTCGGACCCACGGTGATGAGGTTGATCGAGAAATCGCGCGACCGAAGCTCGTTGAAAAATCTCGCGGGCACGGGGCCCAGCAATCTACGCCAGGCAAAGTCTCTTTCGGGGACTTCGTGCTCGGATAAGAAAGTTACTTCGAGGCACTCCCCGCCCGGACGCACCACAGGCAGAGTCTCCAAGTCGATACGAAATGTGACTAGTATTTGGTCGATCCCGGGGAGGTTGATGACTCCCGACAAATCGAGTCGATCGGGATCGATAGTTACGCCGGTCTCCTCGTATGTTTCGCGCGCGGCACCCTGTTGCAGTGTCTCGCCGCATTCGAGAAACCCCGCCGGGGGGGCCCATTGACCTCTTCCGGGCTCGTGCGCGCGGCGACACATTAAGATCTTGTCCCCAACAGAGACGATGCCGCTGACGATCACGCGGGGATTTTGATAGTGCACCGTACCACACGACAGACACAGGTAGCGCTCGCGCTCATCGTGATCAATCCGGCGCCGGGCAACCGCCGCGCCACATTCATTGCAATACTTCATAAGCGCACGATCGTACCCTTCCATGAAGCATGAATGCGAGATCAAGCAGACGATCGAGAACGCGGCAATGCCCTCGCGATGATCAGCCGTATGTCCACCGTCCAGGAACGCGCTATGCAAGGAACGCGCTATGCCGCGGCGCTGGTATATTCCCTCGGCACGGCGAATGGGCCTTTGTCCATTTTCTTCAGTTCGGGGAGAACGGCTTTGCTGAAGAACCGCATGCTCTCCTCGGCCATCTCGTAGGGCATGCCCGAATAGGCGAAGTGCGTGAGCAAGGCTCCCATGTCGATGTGACCGTCGATCTCCTTGACCTTCTCCAGGTACATCTCCGGCGTCCCCCAGGGGGAGTTCCGGACGAAATCTTCGACCTTTCCTTCCAGCTCATCACGAAACTTCGCCGCATTGTCGGCGTAGAATTCGTAGCCCTTCTGTTTGGCGAAGTTCTCCCCGCCCATGTCGTAGTGCTTGCTGGCGATCCGCAGATACCCGCCGATATATTTGTAGGCGACATCCTTCGCCTTGCCGGCATCCTTATTGACGTAGGCAAAGCTCACCAGCACCGGCTTGGGCGGGGTCGTGCCGGGGCGCAGCTCCTGCCAGCTCTTCTTGAAGGTATTGAGCGTGTCGCTGGTGTCCTGCCAGCTTTTGTAGGGGAAGATCATGGGCCCCGCGCCGAGCCTGGCCAAAATGGGCATCGTCTCCGGCGAGAGGCCCGCGCCATAGGTACGGCCCTCGAACGTTTTGAAGGGCGCGGGACGTATGCTGCGGCGCGGCTGTTTGACGTGCTTGCCGTTATACTCAATGAAGCCTGTGCGCAACGCGTTGACGACCGTTTCCGCTTTTTCAACGAACAGGTCGCGCGTATCGCTCATTTCGATGCCGAAGCCGCCGAACTCCATGGCACCGAGGCCCCGTCCGATACCCAGGATGGCCCGCCCGCCCGAGTAATAGTCGAGCAGCGTGACGTCTTCGACGACGCGCAGCGGGTTATGCCAGGGCAGAACCACGACCATCGAGCCCAGCCGTACCGTCTTCGTCCGGCCCGCCATATAGGTCAGGAATTGCACGACATTGGGCGTCATCTCGTAACCGGAGAAATGATGTTCCGGCTGCCAGATCGATTCAAAGCCCAGGGGCTCCGCCAGATCGGCCAGCGCCAATTCGTGCTTGAAGCATTCGAGGTCGGACATCGTGCCCGAGGTGTTCATGAAAACCGGCGCAAACCCCACGTGCATGGCTTCTTTCCTCGATGGGCGCAAATTTCTGCAACACTACTTTTCCGACACAGCTGTGCAGCGGTCCGGAGTTGAGCCTCCATGTTGAAGCGAATATCGTCTTTGGCGCACTGTCGCTTTTGAGGGTATTCGCCGGGACCTTGTCTATTGCCGATACAACCTGACGGAAATAAGGGTACGGGCGCCCCTGGTCAGCCTGTATCGTTTTGTTGGTCTCCGCCCGCTCCTCGTGCCGTTTGAGCATTAGAGCGCCTCCAGATGAGGTCGGGCGGCGCCGGTGCATGTGTAAAGGAAATTCCCATGAATTTTGACGACACGCCGGAAGAAGCAGAATTTCGCGCCGAGGTTCGTGCCTGGCTTACTCAGAATGTCGAACCGCGCCCGAATGGTTCGGTACTCGATCTTAATGCGCGTTTCCTGCGGGCAAGGCGTTTTCTCGCCGCCAAGGCGGCCAAGGGCTACGCGGCGGTCACCTGGCCCAAGGAATTTGGCGGTTTGGGCGGCACCGAAATCCAGCACATCATCTTTCTGCAGGAGCAGGCGAAGGTCGATGTCCCGACGATGCACGGCTCAGATTTCTTCTCGGTTGGCCTCAACCTATGCGGCGGCACCATTCTCAAATGCGGCACGGACGAGCAACGCCATCGTTTTCTTCCTCGCATTCTGCGCGCCGAAGAGATCTGGTGTCAGCTCTTCTCCGAACCATCGGGCGGATCAGATCTGGCCGCAGTGCGAACCCGCGCGGAGCGTGACGGCGAGGACTGGCTGATCACCGGCCAGAAGGTGTGGACGACGTACGGCCAATTTTCCGACTTTGGCCTCTGTCTTGCTCGAACGGATCCGGCCGTCCCGAAGCACCGCGGCCTTACCATGTTCATCGTTGACATGAGGAGCCCGGGCGTTGAAGTCAGGCCCATCCGTCAAATGTCGGACGAAGCCGAGTTCAACGAAGTCTTCCTCGACAATGTGCGAGTTTCCGACCGCTTTCGGATCGGCGCCGTGAATGATGGCTGGAAGGTGGCGCTTACGACCCTCGGGCACGAACGCTCGAACGCTGCCACCCTCACCTTCATCGAATGGCAGCATATCCTGAAAATAGCCGAGCAAGCGAAGATCAATAACCAGCCGGCCATCGAGGATGGCCGCATCCGCGAGAAGCTGGTTGAATGCTGGTTCAATTCGTTCGGCGTGCGTCTTATGGCCTATCGCAGTCAGACCGCGCTTGCCCGCGGAGCGGTACCCGGGCCGGAAGAGTCCTGGGCTAAAATCATCATCACAGGACAAGGTCAGCGCTCGGCCATTGCGGCGATGGACATGCTCGGTGCACTGGGCAGTCTCACCGCAGAAGAGCTGGGGGATTCCTGGAACCCGGTCGAAGAGGGTTGGTATTGGGCCCCCGCGTTCCGTATCGCGGGCGGCACCGATGAGATCCTGCGCAACATTCTCGCCGAGCGTGTACTCGGACTGCCGCCGGATGTTCGGGTCGATCGTGATATTCCCTTCAACAAAATCAAACATAACGGCGGCTCACACGGCCAACCCGGCGACGCGGTCTGGAAAAGCCTATGAATTTCGACTTTTCGCCCGAGCAAGAGCAATTTCGTGACCAGCTTCGCCGTTTCCTCCAAAAGGCCGACGGCGTGGGTCAATCGCGCAGCGTCCTCGATAATAAAGTACAGGATTACTCGACCCCGATCTGGCACGGACTGGCTGACCTCGGCGTGCAGGCGATCGCCATCCCCGAAGAACACTGCGGGCTTGGCCTGGGCGCTCTCGAGCTGTGTGTGGCGGCCGAAGAACTCGGCCGGGCGCTTGCGCCCGTACCTTTCCTGTCCTCGGTCTGCGTTTGCGCGGAGTCGATCCGGTTATTCGGCTCCGAGAAACAACAGGCAAAGTGGCTTCCGGGTCTTGCAAACGGCTCGATCATCGGCACCTGGGCATTCGCCGATAACACGGGAGACGACACGCGGTTTCAGTCGGGGACACTTTCGGGAACGAAAGTACCGGTACTCGATGGAATGATCGCTCAGGTGATCATCGTTGTCACAAAGCAAGCGGACGGCACGCCGATGCTCACTTTGTGCGATCTGGCTCAACCGAGGGTGGAACGCCGGCCTGTGAAGACAGTCGACCCGACGCGGCCTGCCGCCCGTGTCAAGTTTGTTGAGGCTACGGCCGAACTATTGCCCAAGTGTGGGGCTGGCGGTTGGCAAAAGCTCAGCGATCGCGCTGCCGTGTTGCTCGCATTCGAACAACTCGGCTCCGCGGAATCCAGCTTGGCCATGGCATGCGCTTATGCGCGGGAGCGAGGGGCTTTCGGCAGGAAAATCGGTTCGTTCCAAGCCATCAAGCACAAGCTGACGGACATGTATATAAAGATCCAGCTCGCGCGCTGCCATTGCTACTATGGTGCGTGGGCGATCGCAACCGACGCCGCAGATACGCCGCTGGCCGCCGCTGGCGCCCGGTGCGGCGCAATCGATGCTCTCGACTTCGCCGCGCAGGAAAACATCCAGGTGCATGGCGGCATCGGCGTCACGTGGGAATCGAACTGTCAATTGTTCTACCGCCGGGCGCGGTTGAACGCACTCCTTCTGGGCTCGCGCTGCGAATGGCAGGACCGGCTGGTCGCGTCGCTCAAGCGGAAGCTGCGCCGGGAATCCGAGGCGCCGGCCAAGGCGGCGAGCGAAGCATGAAAGCCCTTGAAATAACGACTGGAAGAACGATCAGGCCGTTGCCCTTGCCGACCGCCTATCGCAAAGGCGATGTGCCTGCGGAGCATTATAGGCGTCAAGCGACCGGCGAGGTGTCGACGGTGGTTCCAGGCCTCAGGCCCGCGCGATTTGTCCGCGCGATTACGCTCAAAGATGGCGCCTTTGCGGGGCTGAAAAGCGGGCCCGGTTCGCTGCTGACCTTCGTCATCGCAGGCACATTGACGCTGACCGTGAGCGATGGCCGGACAACCAGCCTGTCCCCGGGTGATCTATTCTTGGTGGATGAGCTGAGCGCATCCCATATTGGTGTAAATGCCGGCGACAATTGCCGACTCGTACAAGTCGGCGTGCAGCCGGATTGGCCGGGCTCCGAAGCCAAGATACAGGGTCCCGGAACCTTGACGCTTCGCGAAGCAGGCGGAGTCAAGATCAAACGGGTATATAGGGGCGATGACGACTTCGCCTATCAGCGCGAGTTCCCTGAATTGTTCTCGGCGCCGCCAAATGAATGGAGCACTCCGCGTCCTGTTGCGGGTTTACGCCTTATGTGTTGGGAAAATGGCTGCATCGATTGGCATCCGGAGGTGGTCAACAACCTTGCCATCTTCCTATCCGGCGAGCTGGAGCTGGAATCCAGCGGCGATCGCGTCATGAATGTTTTCCACGCGGGCGATGTTTGCCTGACTGAGGACCGGACTGGAGTAGGTCATATTGTCCGGTGCCGCGGCGTTACGCATGTTGCACTGATTGTCATGGATACAAAGGATTTGTGGTAGCTAGCGAGTGCCGGTAGCCCAGGCGTCGCGGTCTACCCTCTCGAAATTGAGAGGATGGGAGCTACTCAGGCGGTGCTACTGTCCCCCATGTGTGTGCACAGACCGAATGTGCCCCTCGGGGGACATGGCGGTAACTGAGGATCCGCAAATGGGGGACCGGCGGGGAGCCTTGCGCGACGCTCTCGGGTGGATAGTGCAAACCTTGCACGACGCGCACGAGCTTGCCGCCGGAGAGGCAGCTCTGGACAGCATTGCAAAAATGCTCGACATGCCGTGGCCCTGCTGGGTACCGGACATTTCTCATCCTTACTATTGCCGCCTGAGCGATGAATTCTCGCGTAGCCGCGGATGGCCGGATGAGTTGCAGCAGCTCTGGTGGGCTCGGCACGCGACCCCGAAGATGCCGTTCTACATACGCTGCCGCTTTGAGCATCTGCCATTTGTAGCGACGCTCGATGGCACCAGTCATCATCGTTCGCCGGAGCGGCTCTCGCCTGACCGCATTCGCATAACTGAGCTCGTCCGGAGACTCGGGATAACGACGATGCTGAGTGTGCCTCTGCACCTTCCCAAGGGACAGATTGCATCACTGACATGGGCCGGCAGTCGCGACCCGAGTGAGCTGCAGACACTGCTCGGCACGATAGCGGGCGATCTGCTCGCAGTGGGCCACAACTTCATGCGGATCTACAACGTACAGGTTGGACAACCGAAGGCGACCCGCGAGGAACGCGCACCGTTGACACCGCGGGAGTGGGATTGCCTGCGCACGTTGGCCCAAGGCTATCGAGAGGCTGAAGTAGCCGAAGTCACGGGTATAACGAAATCCACGGTCCGATATCACCTTGAAAATGTTGTACAGAAGCTGGGCTGCAAGAATCGCACGCAGGCATTGGCGCTCGCGGCACAGCTTGGGCTCCTTGGCCCTGTCGGTCCCTGATTTCACGCCACCGCTGTATTCTTCAAGGCCGCGATCTCCTCTTCGTGCATCCACGGCCCCGCGACCACGGCCGGATCGGCGCGGACATCCACGACCCATCTGCACATTCGACGCTCCGGCTCGATGCCATCGCTGGGTCCTCCGGCAGAGCTGCTGATTGCGTACCCAATCGGTATGAAACTCTGCCCACCCATCAGCGCACCGCGGTCGCGCAAACGGGAGCGGAGACTGTCCGGGTAGATACCGGCCGCTTTCGTTGCCGCACTGAAGGAATCCAAGGCATCATCTATTCGGTCGACCGGCACGATATTGCCAACACGCCCGTAAAGCAGAGATGGGAAATCCACCTGCTCGCTGACCTGAGAGACGATTATCGCCCCTGTTTTCTCGGTTCTACCCTTTTCGGTAAAGATTCGGTAGAAATCCCGCTGCTGCATAATGGATTCCAGCTCGACCCGCAGCACGGGGTCGAAATTGACGGGGCCGCCGCTGGTCGTCTGTGGCAGATCCTGTACCGCTTGGAACACGTATTGACCAAACTGATTGGCCAGGGCGATGCCCGCCGCATCCGTTCCGGATTCCAGAAACATCACCCGAGCATTGGTGCAGGCCTCCTGATCATAGCCCCCCACGTCGGCCGCCACGCGCCGCGCCACCTCGCGCATCGTCTTGTCGTCAGCCAGCGCCTCCTTGCCGATCAGTGTTGTGCTCGATTTCGGCTCGAGCGGAATGAGATCGATGCCGGGCTGCAAATATTTCGTAATGTGCCTGATGGAGGCGAAGCCGCCCCAGGCCACCAGCCGTTCGATATGCTGCGGCTGATAGATACGTTCTTCGACGGACTCGTCGCCCCCCTTCCAGTAAGCGACGCTCAGATGGCGCGTGATCGGATGGTTCGGTGCCATGTCGATCATCGTGCGCGCGATGGCGCCCATTGTGATCGGATCGTTGGATGGAACCTTCACGATAACGTCGCTGCGGGTAATGGCGCCCCGAAGAAGCGTACTGATCGGCACGACGGGCACGTTGCCGGCGATGACATGGACCGAACGCGAACCGACGGCTCGGACCTCGATCGCCCGGCCATCGCGCAATTCGGTGCGAACCCAACCCTCGAGAAAGCGCACCCCAATGCGCCCTTCGGCAAGCTGGCGAACGTTGTCGCGCGCCATAGCGTTGGGGCTGTTGCGATAGATTGCCTCCAGCACGGACCGCGATAGATTCGAGAAGTGGCAGCTGATCTCGAATGCTTCCCGCCAGTACGAATTGGTATCCAGATCGAGACGCCGTCGCAGCTCGTCCAGGTAATCGCAGATCTCATTGAAATCGATCGTATAGAGATCTTCCAATATCAAGGGGCTCTTCGCGATGAGCTTGTGCAGATACTTCTCCACGCTCGGCGTCACGAAGGTATGCCCGCCGTTACCCCGGTTGCGGAACTCGACAGCGTAATCCTCAATGACCTCGCCCCGTATGATCAGTGGAACCTTGAACTCAGTCATTGGCGGACTCCTGCTGAACCGATATCAGCGCGCAAGGAGCGCCTGAAGCGCTGCGTCAGTTTGATCGGGGGTGGCGGCGCATGTCACCTTGTCCTCACCGGTGATCTCGGCTGAGTAACGTGTTATGTCGGCCTGGATACGCGGAGCTTTCCGGCCGCTGGGACTCGGGCCATCCCAATCGATCGTCACCTTGTCGCCGGAGATGATGCCCCCCCAGTTGGTTTGCGCCAACAGATCGTAGAATGCGAGGCGCCCCGTCACCACCCCTTTGCGCGGAAGAAGAGTGCCGCTCACCGGATCGAGCAGGAACGGAATGACGTAGGGCGGCACGTGATACCAACCTTCATCGCCCATCGGGATCATGCTGATCATCTCGCTCATGCCGTAATTCATCGCCCACTTTCGAATGCCGGTGAATTCACGGACGAGTTCGAGCCAATTCGGAAGCAAGGCACCATCCTTGTTGCCGCCACCAGTCATCCCGACGCTGCCCGGCGCGAAAATGTTACGCATCCCGCGTTCGAGGCCGGTCCGGGCGGCGTCCTGCAGGAGGTTGGAGAAGCCGCCCGCCATGACGCGTTTGCCCCGCAGCTCAGTGGCAATGCGTTGGTAAAAACCCGCCGCGTCGGCAGGCCGCCTTTCAAGGTCTGCCAGATACTTCACCATGGCGGCGCGCTGCGAGTCCGACAGGGTAATCCTGGATAATTCCCCCTTCGCCTGCGCAATCCGGATGCGCCCGGAAAGCGAGACCAGGTCCGCGCTCACTTCGTAGTCGAGCGCATAGAGTTGATCGGGCGCCGGCGCAACGAACTTTTGCATGAGCGGGAAGCAGCGGTGGCGTATCTGGCGGCCATACCGGGGAACGGGATTCACCACGATAATCCGCGTCTGTCCGTCGCCCAAGCGAACACCCGGCTCCGCACCGAATCCCTCGTGTACCTTGAGGTAACTCTTGAAGAAGGATCCGATCTCCACGGTACTGCGCGGGAAGAACGACAATTTTCCGGAGGTCCCGGAGGTATGGATGACACGCAAGGGACTCTGCGCATCGAGAGTATCGATCCAGCGATCCACCCCGTCGCACTTGCCGACATCGACATTGCTCAGATCGACCGTCGTATAGCCGCCAAGCCATTTGGTCATGCGACCGAACTGGTTCTTCTCGATCAGGGAAACCGGATAGGATTTGTATACGGAGTCGTGAAACAGCAGCGGTACCACGTCCTCCAGTTTGCCAATGCGAGAGATGCCGGTGTCTTCCACTTGGAGACTTAGCGAGCTCAGCTTGGGCAGAAGCTCGTCGAAGCGACAGCGTAGAGATCTGAGCTGGAACTCTTCGCGCTCGATGCGATCCATGCCAAACAGCTCATCCCAGCTACGGTCGACCATGTTAGAGAGGTCGTCGCGCCCGATAGTCTCGACATCCGCTGCGTCTTCCGAGCCATGGACCGGAACACTCATCTTTGCTGCTCCTGATTCTGTGCGCAAACTTTGTATCCGAAGCCGGTAGCGGATCCGCTCCAGACAACCGGATAGTTACATGAGCCAGGTTCCGGCTTCCACCCTCGTTTGTCACAGTGGGGTGTGCGGCTGAGACAAGAGCCACCGGCGCGGCTCGCAAACCCAAGGAGCTGCCTGCGAAACCGGGGCGACATCACTCCCCTGTACTTTCTAACAGTCCCGCAGCTCATCAAGCCTGACCATACTGACCGCGGTCGGGGACATCCGCAGTGATTTGGCACGCGCAGCGAGCCGGCGGAATGACACTCACGGTCACGATTCTCGGGGGAGCATCCATGACAATCACATCCAGCGGGATGAACCGCGCTGCGACCTTTCTGGCAACAGTTCTCGCAGCTCACATCTTACCCGTGCATGCGGAGAGTAGCTCGGATCCCGGCTCGGGAACCGCCGCGCCGGACTACTCGCTCGAGGAGGTGATCGTGACCGCAAATAAGCGGGAGGAATCGATCAATAAGGTGGGGTTGACCATCAAGGCGCTCAGCAGCGAGCAGCTCCAACAGGAGAGGATCACCAGTCCTCAGGACCTGGCTGCCGCGGTGCCGGGATTGAGTTATTCCCAGACAGAGGCTGCCACACCCGTCTATACGCTGCGGGGCATTGGGTTCTATGACACCTCGCTGGCCGCCTTTCCAGCGGTAACGGTCTATATTGATCAAGCCCCGCTTCCTCTGCCCGTTGAGACGACATTGGCGCTGTTCGATCTGGAGCGGGTCGAAGTGCTCAAGGGACCGCAGGGAACCGTATTCGGCAATAACGCAACCGGCGGCGCAATCAACTATATCGCCGCGAAGCCGACCCAGGATGACCATTCAGGGCTGAGTGTAAGCTACGGCCGCTTCCAGACAGTCGAAGCAGATGGTCATGCGAGCGGTCCCCTGGGGCCTAACCTTCTGGCGCGCCTGGCTGTTCACGTAACCAGCGGCGACGGATGGCAGACGAGCGTCACTCGACCCGGAGACACCAATGGGGCGCCCGAAACCTTCGCCGTCCGCTATCTGATGGACTGGAAGCCAGTCGACGGACTGCGGGTGCAGACCAATTTCAACGCGTGGCGGGACCGCACCCAGCCCGCGGCCGCGCAATTCGCGGTTTACATTCCCTCCTTCTCGGACATCATTCCAAATCCGCTGCCCAAGCCATTCATCCCGAATGCCAGCAACGATCCGCGGCTTGCCGACTGGACGCCCCAAAACGCACCGTTTGCGGATAACCGCCTATGGCAGGCGACGGTGCGCGTCGACTACAACGTGACCGCTCCGATCACTCTGACGTCGATCAGTTCCTATATTGACTACAAGCAGCACCAACGGCCTGAAGGCGATGGCCTGGCCGAGCAGCGCAACGACAACATTGTGGATGACGGCAAGATCGACAATGTCTTTCAGGAGCTGCGGCTGGCCAACAATGTGGACAGAGTTTTTCGTTGGATGGTCGGTGGCAACTTCGAGCACGACCTCATCAACGAGAACGAGATAATCGATTTCGCCGATGGCACGGCTCACTACACACCGTCCCTGCCGGCACATCTAGCGCTCACTGGCATCACGCCGGGGGGTTGGTCCTACAGCGCCGGCAAGAGCCACCAGACACAAGACACCTACGCGGGTTTCGTCAGCGGCGAATACACGGTAAGCCAGCTGACTTTCAAAGGGGGCGCCCGCTATACGGAGAACCGCCGGGACTCGCTCAACTGCTCCTATACTCCAATACAGGATGGGAATCCGAGCCCCAATCTCTCCTTCTTCTCGGAGCTGGCATCGTTTCTTTCCGGACAACCGGTCCACCTGACAAATGGCGACTGCATTACGCTGGGCTCGAACTTCCTTCCACATGCGGTTGCCGGCAAACTGAATGAGAACAATGTCGCCTGGCGCGCGGGCATCGACTGGAATGCGCTGGACACGGTCCTGATCTATGCCAACGCCGCCAAGGGCTACAAGGCAGGCAGCTTTCCCAACGGTACCGCCGCGACCGACCTCGGTTTCAGCCCGGTGAGGCAGGAATCGGTGCTCACCTACGAGGTGGGCGTGAAAAGCCAGCTCCTCGACCGCAGACTGCTGGTCAATGTCGCGGCGTTCTACTCGGACTACAAGGACAAGCAGATCAAGTCCAAGCTCTTCGATCCGGTTTTCCAGTACCTGCTGGCGTTGGTAAACGTGCCGCGCTCGCAGATTCAAGGCGCGGAACTCGAAGTTGCCACTCATCCGTTCACGGGCCTGACGGTCGGGGCCTCGGCGGTGTTCCTGGATACGGAGCTGATCAACACGCTCGGACCCGACGGCAAGTACCTGATCAGCAACGCCAATGTGCAGGCCAATTTCGCGGGCAACCGCATTCCATATGCGCCGAAATGGACTCTGGCCGGAAACGTCAACTACACCTTCCCGATCGGCAGCGCCGCCGCGGGCTTCGTCGGAGCGCAAGCGCTGCATCGCACGAAGACGAATTCCTCCATTGGTAATGAGCCGGTGGAGGAGATTCCGGGCTATACCACCCTCGACGTTCAGGCGGGTTTCAATTGGAACAATGACCGCTCCCGGCTCATGATCTGGGGCAAGAACATCACCAATGAGTTGGTCGTGACCAACCGCAACTTCAGCTTCGACGGTGTCGCCCAATATCTCGGCATGCCGGTGACCTATGGCATTACACTATCGTTGAACTTCTAGTACGACGGGAGTCCGAAGCCAACGCCTAGGCGGCATCCTCAAACTGTTGGAGAACGGCACATGTCGCCAATGATCGAGCGGGTCGACCCACAGCTGGTGAAGCTCCTTCAAGAATTCCCGACAATCGAACTACGGTCGGCAGGCGACCTGGGGACCGCTCGTGCACGAGTTGATCAGATGATTAAGGACATGACCGTCCCCTTGCCCGAAGATGTTGAACGTAGCGAGGTCATGATACCGGGCCCCCGCGGCGCACCTAAGGTGCGAACTCTTATCTACCTCCCCCGGGGAGCAAAAGGGCCGCTACCGGCCGTTCTGTACTTTCATGGCGGCGGGATGATTATGGGCAGACCGGAATTCGCGGATGCCAGTAACGCTTCGTTGTCATCACGCTATAGATGCGCTGTCGTGGCACCGGACTATCGCAAAGCACCCGAGGCGCCTTGGCCCAAGGCGGTAGAGGATGGCTACGCCGTCTTGACCTGGCTGTCTGGACCGGACACTCGCGCCATAGGCCTGCAGCCTGCCAACATTAGTCTGTTTGGGGAAAGTGGTGGCGGCGGCATCGCTGCCGGCCTTGCGTTGCTTGCTCGTGACCGGGGTCTGCGCGCGATTGGTGGGCTGGCGTTGAACGCGCCAATGCTCGATGACAAGACCGGCTCCGAGAGAAATGTCGAAGGGGCTGATGACGGACTTCTGTGGACTGCCGCTCATAACCGCATCGCATGGGGCCTGATCAAATCAGCCGGTTTCGACGCGACCGAATGTCCCATACCAGCTGAAGCACGAGACCTGTCTGGACTTCCTCAGACATTCCTTTACGTTGGACAGCTGGATTTGTTTTTGCGCGAGAATCTGCGTTGGACTGAGCGACTCGCACTTGCCGGAGTGCCAATTGAGCTTCATGTCTATCCGCGGGCATATCACGGCTTCGAGTTGGCGGCCGACGCTCAGGTAGCCAAGGCTGCGATCTCACAGCTTGAGGGATTCTGGGAGCGGATTTTCGAAGCGCCGCCTGGGACGGTGTGAGTCCCATCTTCTGCCTCCAGGGGAGGTAAACATTGGGGGATCAGACTATGCTGTTGGATGGCCGTACTGCTTTGGTCAGTGGCGCATCAACGTGCGGAGGCCTGACGGAGGCCGCGCTTCTCGAGCAGCGGCAGCACCTCGCGGATGAAGTAAGGCATGCCGACCTCGTAATTGAACCAAGTCACGCAGAGTCCGTCGACACCGGCCTCAGAGAGGGCGTGGATCTCGTCGGCTACCTGGCTTGGGGTGCCGACGATAGGGTATCCCCGGCCGATGTCTTTTGCGCTATCGACTAGAGACTTGCGCCGCTCCGGCGACATGTGGGAGCCGCCCAGTATCCAGTCAAGAAAATTCTCCTGCGCCTTGACGTCGCCCTCCTGCTCAATGAAACGCGCGACCGTCGCGTGGGCCTCCGCCTCAGTTGGCGCAACTTCCACCGACGCGGCGATCCAAACCTGGGGACGGCGGCCTCGCGCCGCCGCCAAACTCCGCAGCGCATTCACCTTCTCCTTGGCGCTCTGTGGATCAAGCTTATCCGGAGAAACGAATACCATGTCAGCCCACCGGGCGGCGAACGCGTTGCCAACAGCCGACAAACCTGCGCTCATCACCGGGGGACGCGGCTGCTGGATCGACTTGGGTTGTTGGTAGCCGCCTTTTATCGTGTGATACGCACCGGAGAAATCGAACGTGTCCGTCTCGGTCCAAAGACGCGTAACAATATCCATCCACTCGTCCGCATAGGCATAGCGCGCATCGTGATCCATGCTTTCGGCGGTGAACATCTGAATTTCTTTGCCGAACCAGCCGGCAACGGTATTGAGTGCGACACGCCCGCCGGAGATATGATCGATCGTCGAGATCTGCTTCGCCGCCATGATCGGCGACATCGTGAAAATATGGGACGTGGAGAAGACAGCGATGCGACTGGTGACCGCGGCGAGCCCAGCCGCCCAGGTGTAAGTTTCGAAGCTTTCGCCCCAGGGGTTGGTCTCGCCCTCGAAGCCTCGCCAGCGGGCGAAGGGAACAGCCGCCTCAAAGCCCGCCTCTTCCGCCAGCTTCACGAGGCGGACATTTTGCTTCCAGTCGATTTCGTGTCGATCTTTAGCCTTGGTCAGACCGCCGGCAGAAGAGACATTGAGACCGAACACGGCTAACTTCATGCGGTTCGGACCAAATAACGGACCGCTTCGATCACACTCCGGATAGCGTGATTCGGGCAACTTGGCCTGCGTGTTGTCAGTTCTTGCCATGGAGTTGTCGTCCAGCATGAAGCCTACCTGATCTGAGCCCGAGTGACACCAAGTCTTGACACGACTTTGACGCAATTTGACTCGCTGACACGAGCTCGGAGAATCAATATCTGGCCGGTCTTACCAGCGGAATATCTATCGGTTCAGACACATGGATGGTGGCATAAGCGAGGGTCTAGCTTCTCCCCTCGTTTGTGATAGGAGAGAAAAATCTGATCCAGCCCGTATAAATTGGGTGGTCTAGAAGTCGGGAAGAGTAACGGGCGCCTTCAATCGCTGAACTACAGTAATAGAGCTGGTTATCGGTACCCCTTGAGGGCGTTGTGTTCAACCGAGTTTTGTTATGTTACGACGGTTCTGCCGATGGTCGTCGGGCTCTCAAGCTCGGTGCAGAGTTCGCTATTCTCGTCGGTGCCGAAGTACACGTATTGTCGATCCTTACCAGCAATGCAATCAGCCCTGCGGTGATAACGGCTGCAGCGGGTTACGTCTGCCTCGTGGACGAAGAGCACCGATGTCGAGAGTTGCTCGACGACTCTGTCGCGCGACTAAAGGCACGGGGCATCAAAGCGTATGCTCATTTCGCCAGAGGTGACACTGTTTCCACCATAGTCGCCTATTCAAAAAAGGTGGCGGCCGATCTAATTGTCGTGGGGCACTATCCGACGGCAGAGGGCAGACGTTGGTGGACCGGCCCCGAACGCGCGTCGCTTGCCGAACTAGTCGATTGCTGCCTCTTCATTGCCGTTGGTGAGGGTACTTAACGCCGCGCGGTGGGTTGGGACGGCCTTATGACAGTACTCGTTCATAGGCCCATCACCTCCCGGTAGTATTGGTACATGCCGCGAATGGCGCTTTCGGTCGCCATGTGGCCTTCCTCTCCATTTTCCCGACCTCCGCGTCCCATCTTCAGGACCGCTTCGCCGTTCTCTTCAAACGTGTCGATCCCGTTCTGAGCCATCACCACAATCTCACTGTCGTCCACCGATACGAGACCTGCGGGGCCAAACAGGTTTCCATGACGGATTCGTCTCTGCCGCATCGTCTCGTCGTCATTCTCAAATCCGAAATAGGTCCACATGAGCTCGAACCCGTCAGGACCCTTTGGAACGATATGCCGGATCTGAAGGGAATTGATCTGTTGAAGAATGAACACGCTCGGAAAAATGGAGCAGGTTCCGACCGTCTCGAGGCCTTTCAACTCCTTGACCGCTTCGATGAGGCGTCTGTCCGCAAGCTGCATCGATCCAACGGCGGAAACAAAACGCTCGATGTCGCCTCCCTCGCTCTGCAAGGCGGGATCATGTGCTGGTACGGACATGAGGCTGCCGTTTCTCCCGGTTTCGTCCATGCGCAATTCGCTGTTTTGATCCGGACGAAACAATCCGAATGTGGGCAGGAAAACGTGCAAGAGCGCCCCATGATAGGGATCTCTGAAATTCTCCATCAACAGTTTCCAGTTCGCGGGAATGAACTGGCGGCTATATCCGACCACCCTTAAGGGGCGCCCGTCGACGATACGCTCGAATGAGTCCCACAGGTTCTTGCCGAGATATTCCCGGAACGGCGGCGTGGCGTCGCTGAAGCTCGCCCAGATGATCCCATTGACGATCTCGACCTTCAGCCGGGTGAGCCCGTGATCGCCCGGCGAGAAACCCGCCGACATGCCGCCCTTCCCTTTGATGCCGCGCCGGAACGGCACCCCTTGCAGCGTTCCGTCCAATGCGTAGGACCATTGGTGATAGGGACATGTGATACCGTCCACTTTTCCCGACCGCGCCTGGCAAATTGTGACGCCGCGATGCTGGCAGCGGTTTTCTAGAACGGAAATCTTGTCTTCCGCGCTGCGGATCACAATGACTGAGCGCTCACCGAGCGTCGTCGTGCGATAGCTGCCGACGCTCGGGACTTCCGCTTCCAGTCCCGCATAGAGCCAATGCTCCCCATACCAGATGCGATCGAGCTCTCTACGGTAGATGTCCCCGTCCGTGTAGATCCAGTAGGGAATCCTCGTTTCGTCATTTCCCGGCCAACATCTGACAGCGACACTCATTGCCCATCCTCCGGTTCTATTACCCGTTCAAAAACAGCAACCTCAAGATCGGTACTTTCTCCACCGGACGCACCCCTCAATAGTGCGGAGGAAATGGCGCGCCACACGTGCTAGTAATGCTGTGATGTTCAGCTTGAAAGACCGGATAGCACTCGTTTCGGGCGGCGCCCGCGGAATCGGACGCGAGACGGCCCGCACACTGGCCCGTCAGGGCGCCACGGTCTTCGCCGCCGATATTCTCGAGGAGGAGCTCAACGACCTTGCGGCGCGCAGCCGCGAGGAGAATCTGCCGATCCGCTGCGTCCGGCTGGACGTCACCTCGCCGCAGGACTGGGCCAGGGTGGCGGATCAGATCGGGGGTGCGTTCCAGCGGCTGGACATCCTGGTCAACAATGCAGGCATGATGGATTCACGCTCTTTCTTCGACACCGAGCTCGAGGATTTCCGCAAGACGATGCGCGTCAACATGGATAGCATGTTCATAGGCGCCAAGGCAATGCTGCCGCTGTTGCGCCGGGGCGGCCAGGCCAATCCGGCCGGCGCGTCGGTAATCAACATCTGTTCCACCTATGGGGAAATCGCCGGCCCCTGGAACGTCGCCTACTGCAGTTCCAAGGGGGCGGTGCGGATGTTCACCAAGGCACTCGCCGTGGACCTGGCCCAGGCCAAAACGAACATTCGGGTGAATGCCATCCAACCCGGCGCCATCAACACCACGATGCTCAAGGGCAGCGTGGGGGTGTTCATCGAGGCCGGCGTGCTGGCGAATATTCAGGCGCTCGACCAGATGGTCGAAAATATGACGCCGATGGGCAGGATGGGTCAGCCCGACGATATCGCCGGCGTGGTCGCCTTCCTAGCCTCGGATGCCGCCAAATTCATGACCGGCGCGGTGCTTACCGCCGACGGCGGGCTTTCGACCATCTGAGCTTGGAGGCAGCGCAACTGTTCGACCTGGCTCGCCCGCGTGACAAAGGAAGCCTGGCCTTTGGATTTGGTGAGCACTTCTGCATCGGAGCGACCCTGGCTCGCAGCCCGCCAGCATGGCGTATTTCCCGAGTCGCCCTGTCGTTTGACACCATTCTTGGGCACGGCCTATCATGTTTAAGCATGGTATCTACCAGCCCAGATCCGCAGTACTGTCCATCTTGCGGCAAACCTGTCGTGTCGGCACCGGGGAACACTCTTGCGTGCGGCGGCTGCGGCAAGCCGGTCTATAACGGGCCGACTGTTCTCGTCACTGCGTTGGTCTTTCACGATCACCGGTTATTGCTAATAAAGCGTGGACACCCGCCGTACCAGGGAAAATGGGCTGTGCCCGGCGGCTTTGTCGAGTTTGGCGAATCGTTGGAAGTGGCGGCAGTGCGCGAAACATTCGAAGAAACGGGCGTCATCGTCGACGCGGAAAAAATGTTACCGCATGCGGTTTTGAGCTTGCCGAGACTAAATCAGATTTACGTCTGCTTTTTGGCCACTCTCGATTTCCTTCAAACAGCCTCCGCGCGCCCTCCTGAGTCGTTAGAAGCCAAATGGTTCACGCTGGCAGAGTATCCACGTGACTTCATGTGGGACCCTGCCCTAAAGCTCGACATCGCACAAATTTATCGCCAAGAACAGCGCGGCGAATTCTATTTCTATCAGCGCACGGGGGAGCAACTGCGAAGGTTTGGTCCTTATAGATCGCGCAACGTAGTAGCGGTGCCCTCCCACCGGAGTTGATCGCGCGAGTCGCCGAACTTCGCCGATCATGCCGAGCGGATGGATTTCGATCATGGCGACGCGTCAGGGATCCGGCTCTACCAATTTCCCTGTGATCCGGATGCCCGCGCCGTCGACGCTGTAGGTCTTGTTGATGAAGATGAGGACGGAGGTGAGTGCCTCCGCCGCCGCCGAGTTGGCCAGCGAGCCGCCGTGCAGTCCGCGCAAACCCGCCTGATTTGCCAGCGCGACCACCTTGGTGCGTGCCGCCTTGTCATCGCCGAAGACCAGCACGTCGCAGTCGATGTCCTGGTCGGTGGCGAGCTTATGCGCGGCGACACTGTGGAAGGCCGAGACAATCGTCACCTCATTGCCGAGGAGACGCTGCGCGCGCACTGCGGCGCTGCCCTCGGGCGGAAGCTGCACGCGCATCACTTTCGGCGGCACCAGCGGTACGGTGGTGTCGACGACGATCTTGCCCGCGACATGCGGCCTGATCTCGGCCAGAGTCGACTCCTGCGCGGCGAACGGTACCGTAACAATGGCGATGTCGCACATGGCGGCCGCATCGGCATTGGCGGCGCCGGTCAGACCGAAGCCCAGTTCGCCCGCCACCTTGCGCGCGCCCTCGGCGGAGCGCGAACCGATCACGACGGTGCAGCCCGCCTTCGCCAGCCGGCGGGCGATCGCCGCCCCGAGCTTTCCCGTGCCGCCCACGATAGCGACTTTCAAGCGTTCACGCGGCGCGCTTGCGCCAAAATCTTGTCGTGCATCTCACTCCTTGCGGCCGGCCCCGGGCGGTCTGTGGTCCTGCAATGTCGGTTCGTGGCCCTCGCCGGCGCCTACTGCAGCAGGCGGCAGGGACTTGAGACACTCCCAAAAACACTGGGGGTAACCATAATCAGGCCATGCCAGCTACTCCGCGCAATTTTCGGCCTGGGTGAACCGAATCGCGGCGCGTGCCCATGGGCTTACGCTTACGCCCCTACCATGTCGAACGTCCGGGCTTATCCGCCGCACATTCGGGGTGGACGCCGGCCTTCCGGTAGGGATAGGCCAGTTCCTGATGGCACGCCGAACATCGCGGTATCGGCGCGCTCGGCCCGCGCTCTGCCAGCAATTTATCCCTTGCCATCACCTTTTCAACCATCGTGGCGCCGATGCATGCGGTAACCGGGAGCACCACGCTCCGCTGTCCGGCAGCCAGGGCCGCCGTCTTCACATCCTTGGAAAAGAATTCGTAATTGGCCAAGGTGCCCGCCAAGGTGTGGCCGGCCCGGGCCCGATCGATCCGTCCCCAGGTGCGCATCGCGCGCGAGTCGCCCGCACTGACGCCAACGAATTCCGTCACGGCATCCTCGGAAATGCCGTAGGCATCGGCGAGTTGCATGGCTTCAAGCTGCAGGATGTGGCCGCCGATACTGAGCAAATTGTTGACAAGCTTGCCGGCACTGCCGGCGCCGATCGGGCCGATGTGGAACAAGTTTTTGCCGAAGGATTTGAGCACTGGCCAAACCCGCTTCACCGGTGCTTCGTCGCCGCCGATCATCACGGTGATAGTACCGCTCAAGGCCTTTTCGGCCCCGCCGGAGACAGGCGCATCGATCAGATCCAAGCCTACCGCCTCGGCCTGCGCCTTGAGCGCGATGACGGTGTTGGGCAGAACCGTGGCGCTGACGATGATCGTATGAATCCTACCCGGATAGTGCAACAATTCGCCGACCACTTGATTGACCTGCTTGTCGTCTATAACGACCAGGATGGCTACGTCGCACTGATCGGCGACCGACTTCAGCGAGTCGGCGCTCCGTGCCCCCACGGCAACCATTTTCGCGACCGCCTCGGGCCTCAGATCGCAGGCAACCAACGGATAGGTCCGCATGATCGAGGTGGCGATGGCGGCGCCCATATCGCCTAGCCCTACAACTCCTACGATAGTATTGTCCGGCAAAGCCGGAGCTGATGGTATTTTGGTCATTCGTTCTCCATGCAAAATATGTCAGATGGGACGATTTATGGGACGAGATTCGGCGGTGCCTGTGGCGAGGCGACGAGACCAAGAGCGGTGACTGCCGTCCATGATATTGGGCGCCAGAAGGCGTAAGCCGGATAGAACTCGTAGAAAGGGTCTCCCGCCGCCGGCTCGAACCGCTGAACGCGCGCGCCCATGTCCGCAAGCACCCGCACCACCAAAGCCGCGGGCAGGCCGAGACCGAAATCCACCACCGAGAGGGCGCCGACCAATTTGCCATCCATACCCATATCTTCCGTTGTCATCCGCGGTCTCGACGCCGCCCTGAGTGTATTTTTTGGATCTATCCGGTCAGGGCGGACATGAGGCCGCCATCGACGAGCAGATCGACCCCGGTGATAAAGGCGGCCTTGTCGGACAGCAGGAAATCGGTAATGTCGGCGATCTCGAGCATGGTGGCTTCGCGGGCCATGGGCGTCTGTTTCAACAAATCATACTTTACCGGCTGGTGCTGGTATTCGAAGGCTCCCATCGGCGTCGCAATCAGGCCCGGAGACAAAGAGAGGATCCGGAGCTTCTTTCGTCCCCAAGCCGGCGCCAGGCGCACGCACATCCGGTTAAGGGCGGCCTTGGAATATGCATAGGCCAGCTTCGAATTGGCCTCCGTGCCCAGCGTTGATTCGACCTGATCCAGAAAACCCGGCGCCAGCGGAGTCTCGAGAAGAGGACGCACCGCTTCGTCAAACGAACTTGAATAACCCGGCACGGACTTTGAGTAAGCGGCCATGGATGAGATGAAGACCGCTGCGCCGCCGGGCTGCGCATGGGGCAGCAAGGCCTCGGCGACGAGCGCCGGCCCGACGAGATTGACCGCCATGATCGTCCGAAAATCGGCCATGCTGGGCGACAGCCCCACGACATGCGCCAACTTCTTCATGGGCCCGTGCTCGGCGACCGCGGCAGCGAGCTTGGCGACATCCCGCGCGTCGGCCACGTCGCAGGCGCAGCTCCGGACGTCATGGCCCTCCTCGCGCAGCGCCGCGGCCTGCTTATCCAAAGTGGCCTGCGTCCGGGTTGCGAGCAGCAGCCGGTGAGAATATCCAAGGCGCCGCGCGATCGCCATTCCCAGCCCGCCCGCTCCCATGACGACCGCCAGCGGCAAGTCCGCCCGTTCACTCGATCCGGCCTTATACATCGTTTTCTCCTCGTTCAGGCCACAAGGCGCTCAGATGCCAAAAGTCCGCGATCCGGACTCGATAGATTCCATCAGACTGCGGGGCTGAGAAGACTTGGACCGAACGCGTCCTGTGTCATGCAACAACCGAAAGTTTATAAAGCTCGATCACATTGTCGCGCACGATCCTCCGCACGGTGTCGTCGGGAATGCCTTCCGTATGACGCTCGAGAAGATGCATGCTGTGCGGCCAGGTCGAATCGTTGTGCGGAAAATCGCTGGCCCAGAGCAGGCGTTTCGGATTCATCAAATGCGCGGTTTTCATCGCGATCACATCGTCCTGGAATGTGAAATAGACGTTCTCCAGCAAATACTTGCTTGGTGGGTTGTTGAGCGACGTGCTCTCGAGCATGTTGCGGAAGCGCTCCCAGGCGTGATCCATGCGGCTCGCATAGTGGGGCACCCAGCCCGCATCGGCCTCTACACAGATGAGCTTGAGCTTCGGCAGGCGTTCGAAGACCCCTCCCAGAACGAAGGTGTTGACGACCTCCTGATTGAGGCGGGTGATGTTCATGACATTGGCGAGATTGCCGCCGCGTGCCTTCTGCATGGCCGCATGGCCGCCCGTCTTCGTGCGAGGCAGGACATGGAAGGACAAAGGCAGATTGAACTCGACCGCGGCCGCCCAGGCTTCGTCATAGATCGGATCGTCGTAATCCGCCACACCGGGCTCCAAGGGCAGCATGACGCCGCGCAAGCCCTGCGCCTTGATCCGAGTGATGTCTTCGACGAGTTCCTGTGGCGAGGCGGCGGCCGATTGCCCGATGCCGAACAAGCGGTCCGGCACGGCGCTGCAATATTCTTCCAGCCAGAGGTTATAGGCGCGGCAACAGGCCGACGCGAGCTCGATATCGGCTATGAAAAAGACCACCATCCCGATGCTGGGATAGATCACCTCCCCGGCAACGCCGTCGCGCTCCATATCCGCGATGCGCGCCTTGGGATCCCAGCCGCCGCGATGCAGCCTGTCGAACGTACGGGCCTGTTGGGCCTTGATCTCCGAGGGAGAAACGCCCGCCGCGGCCAGGCTGCCGATGCGGATGGGTGTCATGCCCTCGAGGATGAATTGCGCGCCTTTTACCGGGTCGTTCACCAGATAGGGCGCACGGTCCCTGAATTTCTTGTCGAGACGCGGCGCATAGCAGTCCGGCGGTTCGGTCACATGGGAATCGGCTGATACGGGACGCAATTTCCGAATTTCTGCTTCAAGCATTTCCTGCTCCACGTGTAGTGAGACCGACCATAGGGCTGGATTGGAAAGCTGTACAATCGATTATTTATATGGTGCATTATCTGCTCCATGAATTTGCGTTCGCTCGACCTCAATCTTCTAGTGGTCCTCGATGCCCTTCTGGACGAGGCTCATGTCAGTCGTGCGGCCGATCGGCTCTGCCTGTCGCAGCCGGCGACTTCGGCGGCACTGCAACGCTGTCGGCACATTTTTCGCGACGAACTCCTCGAGCGCGGACATGGAACCATGTATCTGACGCCCAAGGCCAAGGCTTTGCGCGCGCCGCTGCAGTCGCTGTTGAGGGGGGTGGTCGATTTGATTGATCCTTCCGACGTGCCGCTGGCCGAAATACGCCAAACACTGCGCGTCGCCATCATGGCGGACTATCTAGCCCTGTTCATTGTCGCGCCGCTGCAGAAGGAGTTGCAGCGCACCGCTCCCGGGATCGATCTTGTCATCCAGCCTTGGCATGGCACCGACGTTGCACGCGCGGCGCTCTTGGACGGCGCCAGCGATCTCGCATTCTCGGTCTTCCCGCCATCCGACGACGACCTTCATCGGCAGGAGGTGCTTGTCGAGCACTATTTGATCGCCATGCGGGCGGGACATCCGGCCGCGGAGGCATTCGGCATCGAGGCTTGGCTTGCCTATCCCCACGTCATCGTGTCGGGCCGCAGCGATACGCGGTCACCAGTCGATACCGAACTCGTGGCCCGAGGCCTATCGCGGCGTGTCGGCCTCGTCGTTCCGACCCTCCAGATGGTTCCCATGCTGCTCGAGGACTCCGACATGATGGCCATGGTGCCGTCCCGCGTTATCCGGAACTCCCGAGGGCTCGTCTCGTTCCCGCCGCCAATCCCCGTTTCTGGTTTCCCAATGCACCTTGCTTGGCACCGCCGGCGCGCGAAGGATGCCGCGCTACAGCATGTAGCCGCGATCCTTGGCGAGCTGTTGCGATAATCGGCCAACACCTCTCCCCGTCAGTTCCGGGAGAGTCGGGGCGGCGATCACCGATGAGATGATCGACGAGATCGCCGTCTTCGGGAATGAAAAGGAATGCCGTGAGCGGATCTCCTGGTGCGCGGAGGCGGGCATCCACACCCATATCCTCACGCCCCTCCCTGGCATGACGCCGGCAGATATCCTGCGCACCTACGAGGCGTTCCGCAACTTCAAACCGCTGGGCTGACGGGGCAAAGTCTCGAGGCTCAGGATTTCGCCAGCCTCCACTGCACGAGGGTATAGGCGCGGTCCTCGCGCTTGTGATCTTCAAAATCGGCTGTAACAGCTGAGCCGATTTGGACTGCCTGTAGTGGATCGCCAAGGAGGTTGCCGATCATTCGGACATTCCCGGCGTGAGGCAACTCGACGAGAATCACCAGATAAGGGCCCTGCTCTTTCAAGGCCGGGTGCGTGGGATGCCACACTCGTTCCCAGCTATAGATTCTCCCGGTCGGTTCGATCTCGACCCAGTCGATCTCGAAGGAAAGGCAGCTGTGGCAAAGCCATTCCGGGCCCCATTGGAAAGTCCCGCACTTCGAGCAGCGCTGGATCATCAATCGGCGCTGCCGAGCACCATCCCAATACGGCGCGTCCAGCCCGTCGTCTTCGGCGACGGGGACGGGCAAACCCTCGGCGAGATAAGTCATCACAGCGTCTCCGCCGTTCCAACGATGAGGTCGGAAGTTGGTGCGACCATCGGTCCTGAAGCCATGAGCGCCAGTTTCGCGTTCGGCACTTGCGCTGTGGAGTGGCCGCGCAATTGACGTACCGCTTCAATCTGTAGTCCCACGCCGTGCATATAGCATTCGGCGAGATTGCCGCCGCTCGTGTTGAACGGCAGCTTGCCACCGGGCGCGACGAGATTTTCAAGCGTCAGAAACTCGTTCGCGTCTTCCGCCTTGAAGAAGCCATGCTCAACGAGCGCCATGAGAACCCCGCCGGTGAAATTCTCGTAGATTTGCACCGTGTCGATATCGGTCGGTTTTACCCCCGCCGTTTCGTAAAGCCGCGGCGCCAACGAGGTAAAGCCCGCGCTGGCATAGAGCGGCGCATTATGGCTTCTCGCCGCCTCGCGATAACCCGTGCCTTGTGCGGCGGCCAGAACATAGACGGGCTTCTGCCTCAGGTTCTTGACCCACTCCGCCGGAACCACGATGAGGGCGGATGCTCCGTCATTCTCCATGCAGCAATCGAAAAGACGATGGAAGGGCTCGACAATGAGCCGTGACGCTTCATACGCTTCCTCGGTGAGCGGTTTGCCGTACATGACGGCACGCGGATTCATTTGAGCATGATGATAGGAGGCCATCGCTATTGCCCGCAGCGCAGCGCTTCCGATTCCATGGTCCCGCATGAAGCGATTGACCTTCATCGCAAACATTTGCGCCGGCGAAATCATTCCATGCGGATACCAGGTGACTCGATCGCCCGAGATTGTCGGATTCCCGGCCAATCCAGCCCCTCGACGAAAAGCGCCGCTGGTAATCGAGCGATAAACGACGACACAGTCCGCAATCCCCGCTGCGACCGCAGCGGCTGCATTCCCCAGCGCCGCGGCGCCCCCACCCCCGCCGCCGTCCCATGCCAGGTTGCAAAACCTGAGTTCCGTCAGTCCTAATGCAGCGGCAAGTCGCACCGGCATGCTGCGCTCGTCGGCAAATGACGCAAATCCGTCGATCTGCCGTACGTCGATGCCCGCATCCTCGGCGGCCGCGAGAATCGCCTGAACCGCAAGCTTGAATTCGGGAGTCGGTGACTTCCCGCGCTTGTAATAAAGCGACTCGCCTATTCCCGCGATCGCCACTTTACCCCGCAGCGTACGCTCCGTCATTTAAAATGGACCTCGCCGCGATCGAGGATCACGACATCGGGGCGCTCGACAGATCGCACGCGGAAGCGTGCCCCGGTGTCGGTCTTGTAGAATTCGTAGCGCATGGTTTCGCCGGGAAATCCGACACTTTTGAACCGCACGAACATCGATTGAATTCGATCGGGGTCGTTATCGCAAAACTTCTCGATGCACGCTCGGGTTGCAAGACCCATTGAACACATCCCGGCCAGCCAAGGCTCTGGAAACCCGGCCTTCTTGGCGATCTCAGGATCGGCATGAACCGGGTTGTAGTCTCCGCTCAGGCGGTAGATGAGAGCGATCTGGCGCGTGGTCTTGACTTCGTGGACCGCATCCGGCGGAGTGTCGGGAAGCGGGAGCCTCTCCCTTATGGGAGTTCCGAAGCTGCCACAGCCGCCATCCCCCCGTAAAAAATTGGTCTGTTCCACTTTTGCCAGCAGCGTCCCCGCAGAGTCATACAACTCCTTCTGGAAGCTCACCGTGGCGCCACGACCCGGTCCTTTATCGTCGACCCCGGTAACTTTATGCTTGGCGATGACTTTTCCCTGAACGGGAAGGGGTGCGAAGACCTGATAAAAGTGCTCGCCATGCAGTAGCTTCACCCAGTCCACCTCAAGCGCAGGTGCACGAAGCCAGAAGCCGGGATAGCCCATGATGCAACACATCGAAGGTACGGCCTTCTGGCCGTCTTCGTAAACGAATTGAAGTTGCGCCCGATCATTGGGGTCCAAGCCGTAGCCCAAACCCAGCGCGAACAGGATTGAATCCCGGAAGGTCAGATCGTGCTCGATCGTCGGAAACGTGTAATTTCGCAATTTCTCCAAATTCATTCAATTCCCCTGATCAAGCGGAATATTCCTCAGGAACACGCATTGGATCGCCGCTGCCGAGACCTATTTGGCCGCCTTGAAAAGATCACGCCCGATGATCTGTTTCAGGACTTCCACGGCTCCGCCACCGATGCGGACCAGCCGCGAATCCACGAATGCTCGGGCAATCGGATATTCCCGCATGTAGCCATAGCCGCCGAAGAACTGCAGGCAGCTGTCCACCACTCTGCCCTGCAGCGTTGATGTAAACAATTTGACCTTGGCCGCGTCGACGGGACTCAGTGTGCCGTCCATGAAGCGGCGAATGGACCAGTCGGTGAAAATGCGTGCGGCGGTGGTTTCGGTATGAAGTTGAGCCAGGACAAACTGCGTATTCTGAAAATCGCCAATCGTTTGGCCGAAGGCTTTCCGCTCGCTTGTATATTTTATCGTCCAATCGATCACAGCTTCGCAGACCACCGTACTCCGAATGGCCTGGGCGAGCCGCTCTTGCACGAGGCGGTCCATTAGCATACCGAAGCCGCCCCCCTCCTCGCTGACGAGATTGGCGACCGGCACATGCACATCGGCAAAAAAGAGTTCAGCTAAATCCGCGGCATGCGAACCGATTTTCTCCAGGTTGCGGCCCTTGTTGAATCCGGCCCTGTCCGCCTCGACCAGCATGAGACTGATCCCCTTGGCTCTTGCGGCAGGATCGGTCTTTGTCGCCAGCACAACGAAGTCGCAGCAAATTCCGTTGGAAATGAATATTTTTTGTCCGTTGACGACGTAGTGGTTCCCATCTTTTATGGCGCGCGTCTTGATGTTCTGCACATCGCTGCCGCCGCTTGGCTCGGTCATGCCCAAGGCGCCGATTGCGTCCCCGTTCACCATCCGGGGCAGCCACGTCTTCTTGAGTTCCTCGTTTTTGCTCGCCATGAGGTAGGGTGCAACGACTTCGGAGTGGACGAGGAAGGCGCCGCCAGGCCCGCTCATGCCGGCTCTCCAAAGTTCTTCGATGACGACGACGTTATAGAGCCAGTCGGCCCCCGAGCCGCCATATTGTTCGGGAACATCGCAGCAAAGAAAGCCAAGTTGACCCGCCTTTCGCCACAGCTCGCGCGGGAGACCGCGTTGGCCTTCCCACTCGTAATGATGGGGCGCGATCTCTTCGTCTATAAAACGGCGGATGGACGCCCTGAAGGCCTGATGATCTGAGGAGAAAATTCCACGATCGTCCATTACGAACTCCCTATCTAAAGCGGATATTGTGTATTAGAAGGCCCTCGTACCAGCCTATTTCCTCCCAAATGTGAGAGGTCATTGCCAAGATTGCCCGATGATTCATTCCGGGCGTCCGGTCAGGAGAAAATGTCGCGCCCGATGATCTGCTTCATCACCTCGACAGCACCACCGGCGATTTTTGAGACGCGTGCATCCACAAAGGCCCGCGCGATCGGAAGCTCGAAGGTATATCCGGACCCGCCGAAAAACTGCAGGCATTCGTCCGCAACCCTGAAATGCAGGTTCGAGGCCACCAGCCTGACCTTAGCCGCGTCGACGCCGGACAGCTTGCCGTCGAGAAAGACCTCGATGCTGCGGTCGACGAAGACGCGCAATCCGGCGGCTTCGGCGGAGAGCTCGGCCAGCTTGAACTGCGTGTTCTGAAAGTCCGCGATGGTCTGGCCGAACGCCTTGCGCTCACGGGTGTAATCGACGGTCCACTGAATGATGGCATTGATCGCACTGGCGCTGCGGATGGCCTGGACGAGCCGCTCCTGGCTAAGTTTGCTCATCAGAATGCCGAAGCCCGCCCCTTCCCCGCCCAACAGGTTACCGCTCGGAGCCCCCACGTCGTTGAAGAAGAGTTCGGCCGTATCCTGGGCATGAAGACCGACCTTTTCCAGAAGCCGGCCGCGCTTGAAACCGGGTTGGTCGGTCTCGATCACGATCAGTGAAACGCCCTTTGCGCCGGCGGCCGGATCGGTCTTGGTCGCAACGACGATGAGGTCGGCGTTGAAGCCGTTTGAAATGTAGATCTTCTGGCCGGTGATGCGATATCCGTCGGCGGTCCGCTCAGCCCTCGTGCGCAGGCTCTTGAGGTCGCTGCCCGCATCAGGCTCGGTCATCGCTATCGCGCCGATCATCCCGCCGGAGACCATCTTGGGGAGATAGCGTTGCTTGACCTCCTCGCTGCCATAGCTCAGCAGGTAGGAAGCTACCATTTCGGAATGAACCATGAAGCCGGATCCCGGCCCGGAGACACCGGCCCGCCACAGTTCTTCGATCACGACCACATTGAAGAGCCAGTCCGCCCCCGCGCCGCCGTAAGCAGTCGGAACGTTGGCGCACAGCAGACCCTGTTCGCCCGCCTTGCGCCAAACGGCCCTCGGCACGATGCCGTCACGTTCCCATTGCCGGTGGAAAGGGACGATCTCGGTGTCGACGAAGCGCCGGACATTGCTGCGAAACAGCTCATGCTCCTCGGAGAAAATAGTGCGCGGCAGCATCCCCTTTCCTCAGTGAAGCCCGATGACGGCAACAGCCGCCACACCCAGATAGGGCACGCCGCCGAGATTATGCGTCAGACCCAAGCTGACGTTCGGCAGCTGACGCTCGCCGGCTCGTCCCAAAAGCTGGTTGTAGATCTCATACACCATACGCAATCCCGAGGCTCCGATCGGATGACCGAAGCACTTCAGGCCACCGTCCACCTGGCACGGAACCTTGCCGTCGCGGTCGTAGAAGCCGTCGAGGATGTCGGTCACTGCATGGCCGTCTTCCGACAGGAACAGATCTTCCATGGTGACGAGTTCGGTAATTGAGAAGCAGTCGTGAACCTCGATCAGGCTGAGTTGCGACTTCGGATCCTTGATTCCGGCTTCCCTGTAGGCCTTGGCGGCAGCGTTGCGGGTGTTGCGGACATAGCTGCCGTCCCACTGGTCGGTGGTGGATTCCTTCCCGCTCGAGACCGACAGTTGAACCGCTTTCAGCGTGACCAGATCCGTCTTGCCCAGCGACCGCGCGATCTCGGGCGTGGTGACGATGGCTGCCGCAGCACCGTCGCTCACGCCGCAACAATCAAAGAGGCCGAGCGGCTCGGCGATTATCGGCGCGCTGAGAATGGTGTCCATCGAGACAGCCTTGCGCAGATGTGCCTTCGGGGAATGGACGCCGTTCTGGTGGCTTTTCCAGGAGACATGCCCGATCGCGCGTTTCAGGTCGTCCCTGTCGACTTTGTACCGCGCCCGATAACCGGCGGCGAGCTGGGCGAACCCCGCGGGCGCCGACCCCATGGGGAGCCACAGGTCGTTCAGCGTCCCTTTGGTCTGGACCGGCAGGCCGCCATAGCCGGTGTCCTTGAGCTTTTCGGAGCCAACGGCGAGCGCAATGTCCACGGCACCCGAGGCAACGGCATAGGCCGCACCGCGCAATGCCTCGGTTCCGGTGGCACACATATTCTCAACGCGGCTTACCGGAATGCCGTCGAGGCGCAGCGCGGTCGCTGCGGGAATAGCGGAGTTGCCGACATTGATCCGATCGAAGCAGGATCCGCTCCAGGCCGCGTCGATCCGGCGTCGATCGATCCCCGCATCCGCGAGGGCCTCATCGAACGCTTCGGCGAGCAATCCTTCCGTGCCCACGTCCCAGCGTTCCCCGAAGCGGGAACATCCCATCCCGATGATTGCGACCTTGTCCTTGATGCCCGTTGCCATCACTCACTCCTTTCGCATCGAGGCCCGCTCAGCGGGCGCTGCCTTCCAGAAATAGCGGTAATAGCCCCGGGTCTCATCACGCTCCTTGATTCGAAAGCGCATTTGAAGCCGGGTGCCGACGCCGAAGGTTGTGGGGTCGACATCGACGAATTCCATGAGGAGGCGTGCCCCGACGTCGAACTGCGCAAATCCGACATATAGGGGCGGCGATGGGTGATAGGTCAACGAGTCGGCCGTGTAGGTCAGCACCTTCGCAGCCTCCTCGGCAAGGCAGAGCGGCTGCAACGCGCTCTCCGGCGCCTGGCATTGGACGCAGTAGGCAAGCTGGGGGAACTGCACCTGGCCGCACTGCGAGCATTTGCCGGCGACGAAGCCGAAGACCTGATCGGCCGAGCGGTATTGCTCGGTCAAGGCGGTCTTGGTGTCCCGTTCCGCGCGCATGCCGTAGTCGGAGGATAATTCTCCATAGAACGTGGCGAACTGGGTGTAGCCGTCGACGCCGAATCCGCGCACAACGCTGTCGCTGACAGCGATCGTGGGCCGCGCCGATACCACGGCATCGGTCGCACGGAAAACTAGAACGTCCGCTCCCTGTCCGAAGCCCGCGACCGCGATGATGTCGCCCGGCGCCGCCTGGTCGAGGACGTTGGCGAGCATCAGTAGGCTGTGGGCCGTGCCGGCGAAGCCGACGGCGGCGTCGAGAGAATCGGCGACGGCTGTCGCGTCGATGCCGGCCGCCTTGGCGATGGCATCCGCAATTCCCTTGCCCGGCGCCGGGAAAATGAACTTTGTCACCTCGGCCGGCCCGACCTTTGCGTCGACGAGCGCGGCCTTCACGGCCTGCAGGCCTACCTTGAGGTAGCCTTCATCGCGAATCCAGCGTTCCTCCCAGTAGTAATCATGGGCGGCGCCGACTGCCCTGAAGTGATCGACTAGAAGCGTGGTACTGGAGCTGGAGCCGAGGAGTTCGGCAGCGACTCCTTGATCTCCGACCAGAAAGGCTGCCGCGCCGGCACCATATTGCATTTCCTGTGCGCTGGCAGGACGGGCCCGCAGCCGGTCCGATCCAATAACCAGGATCGGCGCTCCGGATGAGCGCGTGGCCGATCCGAGCGCAGCGAGCCCTGCGCGATGAGACCCGCCGAAATCGAGGATCCGCACCTCATGATCGAGTCTCAGCGCCGCGGATACGATGGCGCTTGACTGGAGATCGGCCGATGGAGCCGTGGTCGAGGCCAGCCGAACTTCGCTAACCGTCTTGCGGTTCAGTTTCGCCAGACAATTGCGCGCCGCTTCCACCGCCATGGTGACTATGTCTTCGTCCCAGGAGCAATACGCTCGTCGCCCTTTGGCGAGTCCCTTCAGCGACGGCGCAACCCACTGGTGCGCCGAGGCGATTGCGCTTCTTTCCAACCGTGGCCGGGGAATGTAGGCACCCCAGGCGGTGATTCCAAACGTCATCGGAGTAAATCCTCAATGCGGTTTCGGGGTAGGCTCACCGAATGCATGCGATTCCGCGGTCGAGCACGATTTCGTTGCGCTCGACCACACGAGCGCGGAAACGCCACCGGCTGTCTTCTTCGAACATTTCGAGGCGGATCGTTTCGCCCGGAAAGACGGGCTTGCTGAATCGCGTGAAAAGCTCGACGAGCCGGTCGGGATCGTTGTCGCAAAGCTCGCGGACCAGGCCGAAGCAGGCGATCCCGAAGCTGCACAGTCCGTGAAGGATCGGCCGCTCGAAACCGGCCGCCGCCGCCGCCGCGGAGTCGGCGTGGATGGGATTGTAGTCACCGTTCAACCGGTAGATCAGCGCCTGCCGGGGAATGGTCGCGAGCTCGATGACCTTGTCCGGAGCCCGTTCCGGCAGCACCGCAAGCGCCGGCAAGGGCTTTCCCCAGCTGCCGCAGCCTCCGTCGGCACGCAGGAAATAGGTCGAATGCACGCGGCAGATCAGTCCGCCGTCCGCGTCGTCGATGATCCGCTTTTCGAAGTACACGACGGCGCCCTTATCAGGCCCTTTGTCTTCGACACCGAGGACTTCGTATTCCCCACGGATCGTCGCCGTCGGCTTCAGCGGCCGTTCGAAGATCACCCCCTGTTCTCCGTAGAGAACCTTGAGGAAATTGATGCCGAGGGCGGGTTCGTCCAGCCACATGCCGGGAAAGACGAGCACCGACGATTGGGACGGAAGGATTCGCAAGTACTTCTCGTACACATACGGCAGCTGGACGGGGTCGGCGGGATCCGCACCCACACCCACTCCCAGGGCGTAAAGAATGGTATCTTTCGCATTGTATTGCTGCGTGACCGGCGGGAATTTCCGGTGAATCAGCGCATCCAAATTCATCTGTGGTCCTGCAATGTCGGTTCGTGCCTCTCGCCGGCGCCCACTGCAGCAGGCGGCAGGGATTTGAGACACTCCCAAAAACACTGGGGGTAACCACAATCAGGCCATGCCAGCTTACCCCAATTGGTGCTCGATCAACGCTTACGGGTTTTGGAGGATGGCAGTGCAGATTCTCGAAACCCCGAGGATTGACATGGCGTCTCCAGAACTGGCACAGCTTGTCGCAAGACTTCGTGCAACGAAAATTTCAGGCGACCAGCCGATCGAAGAGATGAGGGTGAGTTGGGACAAGTTTGCCACCGCTTTTCCACCTGCCCCGGATCTTTCGTTTGCCTCCGTTGCGGCAGGGAGGGTGCCGTCCGAATGGGTATCCGCTCCCGGCGCCGACGAAAGCCGCATCGTTCTGTATCTTCACGGTGGCGGATATTGTATCGGCAACCTCGCAAGCTGTCGTAATTTCGCCGGGCGCGCCTCCCGGGCCGCCTGCGCCAGGGTCCTGTCCGTCGGCTATCGGCTGGCCCCGGAAAATCCCTTCCCGGCAGCGGTGGAAGATGCGCTCGCCAGTTATCGTTGGTTGCTCGATCAAGGCATCCCGTCATCCAGGATCGCACTCCTTGGAGATTCGGCGGGCGGCGGCCTTGCCATTGCCACGGCCGTAGCCCTGCGCGACGCGAACGACCCTTTGCCGGCGGCAATCGTGGCGGTCAGCCCATTGACCGATCTGGCGAAGGAGAGCCCGTCCCTGAAAGAGCGGGCTCACCTCGATCCGATCGTTACCTATGAGGGCAGTATGATCAATGCGCGGCGCTATGTCGGCCAACATGGCGATCTGAAAAATTCGCTTGCCTCTCCCCTCTACGCCGCTCTCGAGGGGTTGCCGCGCATGCTCATCCTGGTGGGAACGCATGAATGCCTTTTCGACGACTCCACACGGTTTGCCAGCAAGGCAAAGGCGGCGGGAGCTCCGATAGAACTCGACATCTGGGAAGAGATGATTCACGACTGGCCGCTTTTCGCCGACGTTCTTCCCGAGGGACGTGAAGCGATCGAGAAGATGGGACGGTATATCAGGGCGGCCATTCCCTAAAGTCCAGCGGCGATCGATCCGCGAACCATCGACATGAAATGAATGAACTGCCGATTGAGGGATTCGCCAAAGATGACAACAGCGCCAACAAACACTGGATCACGCCCCACCGGCGGTATCACCATCGGCTTGATCGGCATTGGAGACATGGGTGGGGCGATAGCGACGTCGCTCTTGCGCAACCGCTGCGACCTGGTCGTGTCCGACTTGCGGGCGGCAGAGGTTGAAAAGTTCGTGTCCCAGGGAGCGAGGGCGGCGAGATCGCTGGAAGCACTGGCCGATGGATGCGACGTTGTCCTGGTGGTCGTCGTCGACGACAAGCAGGTCGCCAGTGTGATTGGTAAATTGCTGCAGCATCCGGGGCGGCTTCACAGCATTATCGTCAGCAGCACTGTTCTGCCGGCAACGGTCATAGCGCTTGCAGAGGAAGCAGCAAAACGAGGCGTGAGTCTGATCGACGCGCCGGTATCCGGCGGGGCGGAAAAGGCGTCGCGCGGGCTCATCACGGTGCTGATCGGAGGTGAAACGGCGGCAGTCGATCGATGCCGGCCGGTCTTTGAATCCTTCGGCAAGAATATTTTCCATGTCGGGCCTCTGGGAGCAGGAAGCGCGGCTAAGTTGGTCAACAACCTGCTGAGCATCGGGGGCAATATGCTTCATCTCGAGGCGATGGAGCTCGCGCATGCCTATGGCATCAGCGAGGATTCGGTCGTTGAGTTCGTCACCGTCAGCGCCGGAGATTCGCGGACCTTGCGGACCTGGGGACGGATCGATCGTGCCCGCCGTTCGCATTATTTGTTCGGGACCCCGGCGATCTATGAAATGTTTTCGAAAGATGTGAAGAATGCGGCGAAAGCGGCCGGCCAGCGCGGCGTCATCCTCCCGATTGCCGCGACCATCGGTGCGTCGATGGAGGAAAAAATGAAAGTCAGGGACACGTTCGTAGAGGAGCACGGAATGACCGCGCCGCTGCCGCGGTGCGGGATCTGCGGTCAGGAGTTGGCAGCTCCGTTTCGCCATGCGGGCGTCCATCCCGAGTGCGCCTACGATCCCGAGGGACAGTCGGATCGCTAGTACGCGTCAGTCCTCATAAGAATTGCGCGACATGGGACCCGTAGACCTCGTCTACGTGCTTGGTGTCCATGTATTCCCGCACCCTCACGATCTTGTCGTCACGGATCTCGAAGAGAAAGTGATAAAAGTTGTTGTAGACCGCGCCGTCGATGAGCTTGCCGTAGCCTTGGACTTCGGCGGCGACCTTGTCGCCCTGGCTGATCATGTCAAGGATCGTCATCTTGAACCCCCGCCCGTTTTCCAGGGTGCGCTCGAACATCTCTGCGATCTCGTCGAGCTTGTCCTGGATCTCGCCCGCACCGGTCACCCACCAGACCACGTTCGGGGAGACATATTTCCTGGTCGCGGCTCTGAAACCTTGCGTCGATATGCATCCCATGAATTCATGGATGAATTGTTCAGTGGCCTTTGACATCGGCATTACTCGTTTGGTGATTCCCTCTCCCCTCATCTGAGAGGAGAGGGAACACGATCCGCCGCCTGTCAGAAATCATAAGCGATGTTGAATCCGAACGACCGCGGCGGCGCCCAGGAAACAGCGGACGCATTGGTCTGAATGAAGGCTCCGAGAATGACTTCATTATTGGTCAGATTCTTGCCGAATACGGATAACGTCAAGCGGGGGATACGGGCGGGCTGAATAGCGGCGTTGAAGCCGACATCCGTATACGCTTTCTGATAGTAATAATTTGCGAAGTCATAATATAACTTTTCACTATGGTAGACGTTTCCCGTGAGACTGACATTCCCGATTTCATAGTCCTTGGCGTAGGTGCCCGAGAACGCCGCCGTCCACTTCGGCGCCCGCTCCAAGGTGTTGCCTGTGGCATCGGCGGGGAAATTTATGTTGCCGGCATTGCCGGGCGCCGGCAAATTCACCGAGGCATCTGGAAACGAATCGTACTTCGCGTGCAGCAGCGAAATGCCGGCATGGAGGGTGAATTCCGGCACCGGCTTCACATTGCCTTCGAGGTCGGCGCCGTAAATGCTCGACGAGGCGGCATTCTGGATGGTGCCCAGGGGGAGGCCGTTGATGACGTGATACGAGGCCAACTGTTGATCTGAATATTTGTACCGGAAAATCGCCGCGTCGAAGTTGTACCACTTGGTCGGCTCCGACTTGATGCCGATTTCGTAAGACTTCAGCTTTTCCGGCTGCACAAGGGCGGGTGTGCCGGTCGTGCCGGTTATCGGAACGCTGGCAGCATCGAACAGCCCGCTTTTGAAGCCCTCGCTGTAGGTAAAATAAATGTTGGTGTTCGAGGTGATCTTGTCGCGCAAGGAGAAGCGCGGCGTAGTGCTGACGAAAGTCTTCTGGCCGTCTTGCACCCAGCCGTTGGGCGGGCTGGTACCGGACAGGCCGGCAAAGTACAAGTTGCCGTATACAGTGCGAGTCTCGAGCGAATAGCGCGCCCCGAGGATGGCGGACAGATCGTCGGTGAACTCATACGTCGCTTCGCCGAATGCGGAATAGGCATGGCTGGTCTGTTTGGTGTAGATCGTCGCCACGCCCTGATTCGCGTAGGTGACTTCGAGCGGGGCATAGGACTGGCTGTCGTTGTAATAGTTCATACCACCGATATAGCTGAACGGCCCGTACTTGACTGACGCCAGATCCAGTTCGGCCTGGTAAGTATCGGCCGGAGACTGCGCGAAATAGTACTGGTCCAGGCCACCCGGCACGTAGGCGTCGGCAGTCGGGACGACGAGGTGGATGTTGACGTGGTTGTATGAGGTGGTCAGCGTGAAGGCGCCGAGGCTGCTGTCATACTCCGCCTTGAGGCTGGCTCCGTCGCCGTTCACCACTTCTTTGGGAGCAAAATTGCCCGCCACGTCATACGGCTTGGTCGGAATGACCGAACCGGGAATGAGGCGAGCCACGGAAATGCCGTCGAGCGGATTGCCCAAGACGGCGCTGGCGTCGCCGTGCTGTCCCCCAAAGCCCATGAAGGTCAGCTTAAAATCGCCGGTCGGTTTTACAACTATCTTGGCGCGTACCGTGTGGGATGAAATCCCGTTGAGGGTCATCGACGGTCCGATGTTCTTGTAGTAGCTGTCGGCGGTCTCCTCGAACCCCGAAATGCTGGCGAACACCTTGCCCTCGATGATCGGTCCGGCAAGATAGGCCTTCAGAGTCTGGTCGTTGAAGCTTGCAAAGGTGAATCCCAGATGGCCGGTGGTTACGTCCGACGGATCGAGGGTGAAAATCTGGATGGCGCCGCCCGTGGCATTGCGCCCGAACAGGGTGCCCTGCGGGCCCTTGAGGACATCGATTCGCTGCACGTCCGGAAGGTCGAACGTCCCGGCGGCGGGGTTGGACTGATAGATGCCGTCGATATAGGTCGCGATGTTGGGATCGGCACCCGGTTCGTCGATGGAGGTTGTAACGCCGCGGAGCGCCGGATTGGTGAAGCCGGCAATCCTGTCCATCTTGAGACCCGGCACCAGTTGCGTCAGGTCCAAATTGGTCGTCACGCCTGCCTTCCTGAGGTCTTCGGAAGTTACGGCCGTAATGCTGAGCGGCACGTCCTGGATCCTCTCCTGGCGCTTCTGGGCCGTCACCACGATTTCCATGAGATCGCCTTGCGGAGCATCGGCCGACGGCAGCGCGGCGCTCCGACTCGACGGCTGTACCGACTGTGCATGCGCAAAATTTGTAATCGAGACGCAGCCGATGAGTGCCGCTGCTGATACACGCAGTTTGTTCCTGCGGCTAGCGCTGTGATGTTTCATTGCCCCCCCGAGCTTATCGTTATGGTTGGCAACGAGTGTCGATCGGCGCTCAATCAAATTCAACACGCCGGGAGATGGCCATCTGATTTTCACGTATAAATGCGTATAATTCGATCTTCGGTTCCTGATGGGACATCGACCGTGAATTGGACTAATTTGATCAAGCAATTCCGGTTGAGCCGGGACTTGAACCAAGCGGGCATGGCCGAATTGTGCGGGGTCCAGCAGGCCACGATTTCAAGGTGGGAATCCGGCAAGCATTTTCCGGATCGAGCGACACGAAATCGACTGAGGGCGATTCTCTCGTTGCAGGATTCGAAATTGGATCAGGCCATCATAAGCTCCGTCCGATATGCCCATACCTGCGCAGGCTTGACCCTCGATCTCTCACGGGTGATCGAGGCATCTCTTGGAGTGTGCCGTTTGCAAGCAGCCAGCCGCGCCGATGTCATCAAGATTTCGCCATCGGAGTGGTTCAGGCATGTCAGGCGCGCGCCGGACGACGACCAAGCCAACCAGAGAGCATTGAGAAATGGCGACATATTGGCCATTCACGCCAAAATGGAGCTTCCGATCTTCAGAATAAGAGGAAAGTTGCCGATCGCGGCAACATTTACGCCGCTTTGGCTTTCCGACGGTACCTTCCTTATAAGATGGGACGCCTCGGTGTTGCCACTTGGCGAATATCAAGGACAGTCGGTTACGGTGATCACACAGGACAACATGTTTACCGAGCTTTGACGGTCCGTACCGGCGTTACGCTGCCGCCTAGAGGCTCTGAAGAACGCCTCCGTCCATCAGATAGTCCACACCGCATGCAAATGCCCCGCGCTCAGAGGCGAGTAACGCGACCATCTCCGCAATTTCCACCGGCCGTCCGGGCCTGCCGAGCGGAATACCGCCGTTCCGCGCCATGAGCTGCTCGAGCGCGGCTTGTTCGGTGATGCCGCCGGTCTTGGCGATATGCGCGATCCAGTTCACTGCCGACTCGGTCATGAACATTCCCGGTGAAACCATGTTCACACGCACGCCGCGCGGTGCAACCGCCTTTGCCAATCCTTTGCTATATGCGCGCAAAGCGGCCTTTGCCGCGCTATAGGCGATCGCATCGTCAGCCTGCGGCAGCCGAGCCCAGAGCGTGCCGATGTGAATCACAACGCCCCATTTCCGTTCGGCCATGGCGGGCACAAAGGCGCGATCGAGCCGCACCGCGCCGAGGAAATTGACGTCGAGCATGCGTTGCCAAACTTCGTCGGTGATGGATTCATATCCGCCGCTCGGCGCGACGCCGGCACCGACATTGTTGATCAGAATATCGACGCTGCCCCATTCCTGTTGAATGCGATCTATGATTTTCTGGCTTCCAGCCGCGGCCGAGACATCGGCCTCGATGAAGAGCACGGGCGGTCCGTCCGCTGCGGATGGGGACCGCGCGGTCGTGGCCACCGTCGCGCCGCCCGCCAGGAAGCGGCGGGCCATCGCTGCGCCGAGACCCTTCGTTCCACCGGTGATCAGAACCCGTCTGCCGGCAAACTCGCGCGGGTCAACCATGAACGGATAGTCCATCGTCGTCACTAAGCAGCCTTGGAGGTAAATCCGCCATCAACACACAGGCACGCGCCGGTTACGTATGACGCCGCGTCCGACAGCAGCCAGGCTGCGCCTTCGGCGATCTCGGTCGGTTGGGCGAGCCGCCCGATCGGATGGCCATTTTCCACCATCTGCCTTACCGTCGAGTCGCGCTCGAAGGTACCGAGCAGCATCGGAGTCAGGGACGCGCCTGGAAGAAGCGCATTCACCCGAATGCCCTTCGCACTGTAGTCGACGGCGGCCGATCTGGTGAGTCCGATGACCGCATGTTTGCTGGCGACGTAATCGGGCATGTTCGGGCTGCCCGTGATCCCCGCACCCGACGACGTATTTACGACCGAGCCGCCGCCGTTCTTCAACATATGCGCGATTTCGTACTTCATGCAGAGAAACACGGCCGTTTGATTGATATCGATCGTGCGCTGCCAATCGCGGAGGCTCATCTCCGCAATCGGTGCGCATTTACCGGCGGTCCCCGCATTGTTGAACGCGCCGTGAAGTCCACCGAATTCGGAGACGGCGAAGGCCACCATGGCAGCGACATCCGCTTCTTTCGTCACGTCGGTCCGGATGAAGCCCGCACGGCCGCCGGCAGCCGTGATTTCGTGTACCACCTCATGGCCTTGCTTTTCGTCTATGTCCGCGATGACGACCGCAGCCCCGCGATCTGCAAACAACATGGCCGCCGCCCGGCCGATGCCGCTGCTCCCGCCGGTCGCGATGATCACGCGCTTGGCCAAACTAAAACTCTGAAACGTTTCTCCCAATGACATTCTCACCCTCCGATGTTGCTGGTTGTTCTCTTATTCGTAATACAATTGGTGCCTAGGTCGCCATGACGGGTTTTACGTGCTCCAACACGGATTCGCCGTCCGGATATTCAACCAACTCAACACGAATCCCGTCGGGATCGGTACAGATCAGCCATTTTCCCCGAAGCTTTGGTTGATCGAAAATCGTACGCGTCGATTCGACGATACTGCCGCCATATTCCACGACGCGCTTCGCCACTTCCTCGATGTCCTCAACCCATACGGCCAAATGGGTGAACCCCAGCTTGTTCATCGGCCGCCTTTCAGAGGTTCCGCAAGACCCTGGCTTCTGGAAATGGAGAATTTCGAGCTTCAGGTGATCGCGGCGGATCATCTTGGTCTGGAGATAGAGGTCATCTTCGATTTCCATGACTCGTTTCCAGCTGCTGCCGTAAAACGGGGCTCCGCGAAGAACCTCGAAACCCAGCCCGTCGCACCAAAACCGTAAGGCGCGGTCGAGGTCCGACACGCAAAGCCCGATGTGGCCGACCATCTTGATAGGCATTTCCAATCCTCCAACCCGACATGCCGCGGAGAGCGTCCGCTACCCTTTCGCTTCCGATTTTTCGCGTTGCAAGACAGCTTCAGCGGCTGGATAGTCAACGAATTCAACACGAATTCCGTCGGGATCGGTACAGATCAACCACTCGCCCTTGATCTTGGGGTGATCGAAAATCGTGCGCGCCGATTCGATCACCTTGCCGCCATAGTCCACGACGCGTTGCGCCACTTCGTCGATGTCGTTCGCCCATATGGCCAAATGAGTGAATCCCAGCTGGTTCATCGGCGACCTTTCACCGGTTCCGAGGGTGCCGGGCTTCCTGAAATGAAGAATTTCCAACATCATGTCGTCGCGGCGGATAATCCGTGTCTGGAGATCGAGGTCATCGAGTTCCAAGACTCGTTTCCAACTGCTGCCGTAAAATTCGAATTCTCGAAGAACCTCAAAACCCAACCCCTCGCACCAAAACCGCAGGGAACGATCGAGGTCGGAGACGCAAAATCCGACATGGCCGACTGACTTGATAGGCATTACTGGTCCTCTCACTTATCCCGCTGCGACAATCCGTTCCGTCTCACCAAAGATGTTCGGTATCGAGTACGATGCATGCGACGTGCGTCATGCCGCGGCAGCGGTCGATATGGCCCACCCCGGTCCGGTCCTCGGCCGTGCATATATCGCCGGCATGGAACACCTCGATTCCCCCCCCGCGTCCGCCCGTCTCGATCTCCATTTCGCCGGATAGGAAGATGCCGAAGTTATTGATGACTTCGGGGTGCCAGTCGAGAATCCCATCCTCCCAACACAAGAAACGGAACCCGACAACCGGCCGCGGGGAACTCCAGTTATTCGCGGGAGCGGCAAACAGCTCAGGAAATGCCTTGAAATATGCCTGGTCATCCTCGTCGCGAAGAACCCGTTTGAGGTTGGGCTCAGAAGAACTTCGGGGATTGTGGGTTCCCGGCGGCTGGAGCTTCGCATCCGGGCCCGGCCAATCCGGGGAAACACCGATCTGAACAAGACGGCAATGGTCCCTGGCTACCGTCCTCACCTTGGAGAGCGCGGACGACTCCGCCAAGAGGACATCGCCGGACTGCAAGGGAATCACCTCGCCGCTCCCGCCTTCGATCGCCAATCGACCGGAAATCACGACGCTGAGCAACGAACCGGGTTCGCTTGCCAGATTGTCGATGTTCCCATCGGCGAACCGGATGGTTCGGAGAAACGACGAGGGGCTGAGATTTTGTTCCCTTTTTGGAACTTCCCCCCTCGCCTGCTGACGGAAATATTCCGCCGAAGAATCCCCTTTTTGATGAATCGACGGGAGCGGGAGCGGCCGAATTTCGACGACACCGTTTCCCCGCGCTCGGACTTGAAAGGCTTTCATCGGATGCTTTACCCCCTTCGTTAAGGTGTTTACACAGGCACAGGCCGTCTTACGCTAGCCCAGGCAAAGTCGTCCCCGCGTTTGCGAGAGGGGTGATGGGGAGCGGTTGCATGGTGCGCCGTTCGTTACGGCGGGGGCTCATGCGCCCGCCGGCGAGCTATTTCAGCGTGAAACCGCCATCTACGATGATGTCGGCGCCCACCACGAATGAAGCTTCGTCAGACAGCGCGAAACAGATTACGTTTGCCAACTCCTGCGCATCGGCGACACGATTGACGCAGTTGTTCCGTGCAAATTCCGCGAGGCGTTCCGGCGGGACCCCGCCGGTGAGGCCGGTCTTGACGACCCCTGGTGAAACGACATTGATCCGCAGGTTCCGGGGCGCATATTCCTGGGCCGCGGAGCGGACCAAGCCGATCACACCATGCTTGGTGGCAGTATAGGCATCTTGACCCTTCAGACCGATCGAACCGTAGACAGAGCCCGTGTTGACGATCGCGCCGCCACCAGCAGCAAGGATGGCGGGAATCTGATACTTCATTCCGTAGAAGACGCCATGAAGATTGACTTTGCACACGTTCTCCCACTCCTCGATGCTGATCTCATGGAGGGGGGCAAGTCGCCCGGCCACACCGGCATTATTGACCGCAAGATGGAGGGATCCGAACTCCTTTTGTGCCAGGGCGACGACGCGTTCGTGTTCGGCCGGCACGCCAACGTCGGCGACCGTGCTGATAGCAACGCCACCGTCCGCGACGATTGATGCGGCGACCGTCTGCACTGTCTGCGCGCGATCGACGAGAAGCACCTTCGCTCCGTCGCTGGCAAGCCTCCGGGCCGTAGCCTCACCGATTCCCGAGGCCCCGCCTGTAACCAAGGCCACCTTTGCCTCGAAACGTTTTCCCATATCTTGCCCCTTGTTGGCTGAAGACAGCTGCAGCGCATGGTACGCGTCGCACGGGAAGATCATGGACCGTCGATTTTAGGAGGTAGCCGTAGTGGCCTAGCGCGTGCCGCTGGCAAAGCGGCTCGGAGTCGTTCATCAAGTACCTAGGCGCGTCGGCTTAGCCAGAATACAGGAAATATCGATAGCCAACAACCATTGAAAAAGGTCAGGACACTAACCGCGCCCGACGAGAGACGATCGCCAAACCATCGGGGAAAGCTGGTCGCACCGAAGATATGAAGCTTGGAAACAAAAACGTCGGGGGAAACTAATGAAGCATCACAGGGTTAAGCGCAGGAACGAACTGCTTGTGCCGGCCGCGGCACTCATCGGCTGCGTCTCGATTGCAAATTTTGCGCATGCACAGTCGGCACAGCCATCGACTCGAAGTGCCGCGCTGCCGTCGGGCGATGCTTCGCAAGGCATGCTTACGGAAATCGTGGTGACGGCCCAGAAGCGCAACGAGAAGATCCAGGAGGTGCCGATCAGCATTACGGTCGTAACGGCCGATGACCTTAACAAGGCAGGCGTGACGAACAATTTGGACCTGACTCAGCTGGTGCCGGGTGTCAAGATAGACCGGGTTGCCGGCTTCACCAATCCATCGATCCGCGGCGTTTCGACCTTCATCAATCTGCCGGGTGCCGACCCCAACATCGCGACCTATGTCGACGGTATCTATCAGTCCAACCCCGCCGCCGGGACGTTCGATCTTCCGGACGTGCAGCGGATCGAAGTCGACAAGGGCCCGCAGGGCACCTTGTTCGGCCGCAATGCCACGGGCGGGGCCATCCAGGTTTTCACCCTCGATCCGTCGGACAAACTCGCCGGCCATCTGGGATTCACCTATGCGAGCTTCAACGACAAGACGGTGAAGGCCTATGTTGCCGGACCGATCATCGGAGACAAGGTGTTCGGCAGCATTTCGGGGTTCGAGGAGAAAGCCGACAGCTACTACAGGAACGTCGGACCGTACATGCAGCTCAACGGGATTTCATCCCATATCATCCGAGCCAAGCTGCTGGTGAAGGTGACGGACGATCTCACGCTGTCCTTCATCGGCTTTGGCGGGCAGCATTCCAACGCCAACGGCCAATTGGGCAATCCGCTCGACGGCATTTCCAAGGCTGTGCTCATTCCCGGCGCGATCGTTCCGACCACGCCGTATGACGTGGCGGGCAATGTCGCTCCCGAGCAGCGGACTATCCTGAACGGCGGCAGCGGCAAGGCGGAATATGACTCCGGCATCGGAATCGTCACGCTGACCACCTCCTACAACTATACCAACGCCCGCCTGGTCCTTCCCACTTTCGCCGCCTATGTGCCGGCCGGCGGGCAGTACTATCACCAGAACTCTCCCAACCAGACCTATCAGACCGAACTGGATCTGGTCTCGCCCAAGTACGGGCCGTTCAGCTATGTCACGGGCCTCGCTTATTACAACGACTCCCAGACCTTTGATCCGCTCAACGTCACCTTCAACGGACCGACGGTGGTGTCGATCTACTCCAAACAGACCAGCCATGCCTATTCCGCATTCGGCGAGGCGACGTACCAGTTCACCGACGATCTGTCCGCCATCCTGGGGGCGCGCTACAACCATGAAACTCGCGGCGTGTACGGCAACTTGTACTTTGGCGGGTTTTTCACCCCGACCCCGCCCAACGGCTGGGTGCAGGACGGCGCGAAGACGTTCGTCGGCATTACGCCGCGCTTCTCCTTGCGCGACAAGATCAGCTCGACCACCGACGTCTATTTCACCTACAGCCAGGGCTTCAAGAGCGGGCTGTTCAATGCTTCCGCCGTTCCTGTTGCACCATCGACCAAGGCGCCCGAACTCGTGGAGCCGGAAAAGCTCGATTCTTACGAAATCGGCATCAAGTCCGCGCCGGCCAGCTGGTACAGCTTCAGCGCGGCAACGTTCCTGTACAAATATAAAAATCAACAGGAGGCCTCCGGTCGACTCGTGAATGGCGTTCCCCTGGCCTTTGACCAGAATGCGGGAAAGTCGACCCTTTACGGCGCTGATCTCGAAGGCAAGGTGAAGCCGGTGCCCGAACTTACTCTGAGTGCCGGCATTGCGCTGCTGCACTCGCGGATCGATGAATTTCGAAACGCTACGATCAATGTGCCGGCGCCCGGCAACGCCGGCACCGTAAGCACAATCTGCGATGGCGTAACCGTAAATCCAAATGGCGTAAAGTGCGATGTCACTGGAAACCAGCTGCCGCGGTCGCCAAAATGGACGGCGAACTTCGCGGGCACTTACGCCAAAGACTTTGCCATCGGAAACGCAAGCCTCACCGCGACCGTCTTTCATACCGCAAAAACATATTATGACTACGGGAATCTTTATTCTCAGGATCAATATACGGATGTCGGCTTTCAGGCGTCACTTCGACCTGCCGCCATACCCCACCTGACTTTGACCGCGTTCGGCAAGAATCTGACGAACAATACCGTCATCCTCGGGCTATTCCCTCAGGTGACGGCGGTCATTGCATCGTGGGCGCCGCCTCGGACGTTCGGGGGCACCGTCAGTTACGATTTCTGAGCGAACCGTTGGTCTCCGCGGAAGCGTGCACCCGGGGAGGGGATTGGTAATGCAGCTTAAACGCTTGAGCCTGTGTGCGTTACTGGTCCCCTTCGCGATGCCGGTTTCGGCAATGGCCGAGGAGGCGAAAGCCTCCAAGAGGCCTCAGATCGTCATGGAGGAGTTTCACATTCCCTCCACCGATGCCGGAATCACGCTCTATGTCCGGAACAAGCATCCGGCCGGCATCAAACGGTTTCCGGCGAATAAGATTCTGCTCTACGTCCATGGTGGGGGCGGCTCGTCGGAGACGAGTTTCGACCTGCGGCTGAACGGCCTGTCGTGGATGGACTACGTGGCCGAACACGGCTATGACGCCTATTTGGTCGATGTGCGCGGCTTCGGCGCTTCGACCTGGCCGCCGCAAATGCTCGAGCCTCCCGAGAAAAATCCTCCGGTGGTGAATACCGCCGATGCGATCCGCGATGTGGGTTCGGCGGTGGGTTTCATCCTGAAGCGCCGCGGCGTTTCCAAGGTCGATCTGCTGGGCTGGTCCTGGGGAACCACCATCATGGCCGGGTATGCCGCCGCCACTCCAGCCAAAGTGGATAAACTCGTCCTATACGCGCCGTCCTGGCTTTACCCGCCGGCTTTGAAGCTGAATCCGACCTCTCCGGCGCCGCAAACCGAAAAGCCGCTGGGCGCGTATCGATTCGATACACCGGACAATCTCGAGGCGGCGCGGTACATAGGCGTCCCAGAATCCAAACGTGCGGACTTAATTCCCAAAGGTTGGTTGGACGTTATCCAAGCCGCAAATTTTTCCCTGGATCCCGAGGGCACCAAGCACAGTCCTCCTTATCTGCGGATTCCCAATGGGATGATCATCGACTACCGCGATAACTGGATCGTCGGCAAACCTTTGTACGATCCAGCCAATATTGTTGCGCCGACGCTCATCGTTCACGCGGAATGGGATGCCGCCCTCCCAAGTTCTCAATCGCATGAGCTGTTCGCCAAGCTGACCAACACGCCCTACAAGCGTTTCGTTGAATTCGGCGAGGGCACGCACACCATCATCTGGGAGAAGAACCGCTATGAACTCTTTGAGGTCGTCCAACAGTTCCTCGACGAGGAGTACAATCATGAGCTGTAGGACGATCGCGATCCCGCGGATTCCGCATCTTGATCTAATCGCACTCTAACTAGGCCAAGAGGTAAGAATTATGGTCGCTACTGCCAGCCCCAAGAATGAGACCACGGGCATCCGTGTCACGCACGTCATCAAAGGCGAAACACGGCTCGGCACCGAGACCGAGTACTCGTCCGGAGGAACAAGATTCTCCACTCCGAAGCTCGATCTTCGCGAACTCGTGTGGGCGCGGACGGAGCCGGGTCCTGCGTTCGATCTGAAGCTTGCCGAGGTTCTCGATCTGCTGATCGCCACCGGTGATGCGCTGCGGCGAGACGATAACGGATTCATGGCCGAAGCTGCGGAACAGGCGCGGCTGAACAGCCCCTACGACCCGGGCGTCATTCAGCGCAGTTATCAGCGTCTCCCGGATCATTTCAGCCGAGACCGCGCGATGTCGCTGATAGAGGGAGAACTGGGCGACGCCAGATTGCTCGACGAGTGGGTTCCGTTCAAGAATCGCCTCGGCGGTGTGGGGGCAATTCGCGCATTCCCGCCTCGTCTCGTGCATGTCATGGCAGGCAATGCCCCCAACGTCGCCGCGAGCACCATCATCCGCGGCGCGATCCTCAAGGGAGTGCATCTGTTGAAGCTGCCTTCCAACGATCTGTTCACCGCCCCCGCAATTTTGCGGACAATGGCAGCGGTCGCCCCCGGCCATCCGACCGTGCGTTCCTTCAGCGCAGTCTATTGGCGCGGCGGCGACGCCTCGGTCGAGGATGTGATCTTCAGACCCCAATATTTCGACAAACTGGTGGCGTGGGGCGGCGAAGGCGCCATAAAGAGTGCGAAAAACTACATCGGACCGGGTTTCGAATTGGTCGCATTCGATCCGAAAACCTCGATTTCCATCATCGGCAAGGAGGCTTTGTCTTCGCGCGAACGGATCGAGGAGACAGCCGAACTTGCCGCCAAGGACTCGACGGTATTCAATCAGGCGGCTTGCGTGGCGTCTCGCTTCCATTACGTCGAAGCGGAGGATGACGAGACTCTGAACCAATATTGCGCGGAACTGCAGAAGCGCATGGGAGTCGAGCGGCGCACCTGTTCCGTCTATGCGCAAAAAGCTCCTTCCGAGCTGCAAGAAGAAATCGAGGTCCTCAAGTCATTCGAAGATATGTACCGGGTCTGGGGCGACTATGACGGAAAAGGACTCGTCATTCGCTCCGGAGAACCGCTCGACATGTATCCCGATGGCAAAATTGTGAATGTGGTGCGCGTCCCCAATCTATCGGCGGCAGTCCGTTACGCCACCGTCGCGACTCAGACGGTCGGCGTCTATCCCGCCGACCGAAAGGCGGAGATACGGAATGCGCTCGCTTCCGTCGGTGTGCAACGCGTGATCACGCTCGGCGGAGCAGAAAGCATGATCCCGGGAATGTCGCATGACGGCTTCTTCCCTCTGCATCGCATGACGCGCTGGGTCAATGACGAAGGTCTTTGTGACTGAGGCGGTTGGCCCTTAAGTATGAGCCCAATCCGTCAAGGCCTCACCGTCCAAGCATCTGTTCGCTGACGCTCCACAACCGCGCTGCCGCCTCGAGGTCAACTGCGTGAGGCCAGACGCCGGCTCGTCCCGGCCCCGCTTTGGCGGAAACGCTTCCCTCGCCCTGCATATGTTGCAACTGCGCAATGTCGCAATCCTCGCAATAGACGCCTCCCATACCAGCGAGCTTCGGATTGGTCGCGCACCAGACCTGCGTCGCCGCACCCTGTTCGACGGTCTTGAGGCCCTTGGCAGGATCGATGAGCGGGGTGCCATCTTCGCCGATCGCTCCGAGACCTTTCAGGGCATCGTGCGAGAGATGCTTGGCTAGCCCGGTTTCGAAAATGCGTCCGGGATGAACGGCGAAAGCACGTATACCGTCTTTCTCGCCACGTCGGTCGAGTTCGACTACGAACAAGATGTTGGCCGTCTTGGATTGACCATAAGCCGTCCACGAATCGTAGGGTCGGTGCTCGAAATCGATGTCGTCGAACACGACGGGTGAAAGACGATGCCCCCGCGATGAGAGCACCACGACGCGCGCGCCCTGCGCCTTCCTCAGAGCCGGCCAAAGCCGAGTCGCGAGTTGGAAATGGCCGAGATGGTTGGTGGCGAATTGAAGTTCATGACCTCGGCCATCGCGGGTAAGCTCAGGAACCGCCATGATGCCGGCACTTGTAACCAAGATATGGAGGGGCAGTCCACTCTCCAGGAATCGATTCGCAAACGTCGAAATCGATCCCGAATCCAAGAGGTCCATAGCAACGACTTCAGCACCGCCGACTCCTTCGAGGGCAGTTTCCGCTCGCGCGACATCGCGCGCGGGAACGAAGACACGCGCGCCTGCTTCGAGGAAAATCCGGACCGTTTCGCGCCCCAATCCGGAATAGCCGCCGGTAACGATCGCGACCTTGCCCCTAAGATCGATACCCCGGATCACGTCGGTTGCCGTCGAGGCTGCTCCGAATCCCGAGCCGATAGGCGATTGTGGTGTAGACATCGTCGCACCTCCTTGAGGCGATTGAGATTCCGCCGAATCTCACCTGATAGTTCCCGTTTTCAGCCTGGGGAGCACCTCAGCGGCGAATCGCTCAACCTGGCGCCGATAGCCCTCGGTGTCCTTTTCGATTGGCGAGGCGCAGAAGGTCGTGCAGCCCGCTTCGATATATTGCTGGAGGCGATCCAGAACCTCGTTCGTCGACCCGAGCAGGACGAGCCGCTTGAGCTGTTCCTCATTCCCCGCCAATTTCATTTCCCGCGGGAAGCCGAGGTTGTGGTCCAGCGCCTTGGTCATTGCGGCCGGCGAGTCATCCAAAAGAAAGTGTAGCAGGAGTCCGCGCTCGAACGGCTGCCCGATGCGACCCGCACGTTCGCGGGCTTCGTCGATGGCGGCGCTGCTTCTCTGGAACCCTTTCGGGGTCACGAAAAACCCCAGCCAGCCGTCCGCCAAGCGCCCGATGCGATCGAGTGCCGCTTCGGCGTTTCCGGCGAGGTAGATCGGAATTGGCGGTGGCGCTGGGCTTACGCTCACGCCTGAGAAGGAATTGAACCGGCCCTCGGCATCGACGGTCTCTCCGGCATAAATCCGCCTGAGCAACGGCAGCGCTTCGTCAAGACGGGCACCGCGCTCCTTGAGCGGAACGCCTGCAGCCTGCCACTCCTTGGGCCACTCGCCGCCGATGCCTATGCCAAGGCGCAGACGACCGTTGGACAGGGTGGCCAAGGTCGCGGTCTGGGCGGCGACGATCGATAACCTCCGCATCGGCACGAGCAATACGCAACTGCCGATCCCAATGGTCCGCGTGCGCGCCGCAGCGAATGTCAGACTGGTCAGGGCCTCCATGAAATGCCAGGGATGAACAATGTGGTCGCCCGCCCAAACCGCGTCGAAACCGGCGGCTTCGGCCCACTCGGCCGTTGACCCGATACAAGATGCGTCGAACGTCGTTTCGCGGGGGGCGTGGGTAGGGAGCATGAGGCCGCATTTTATGGGACTGGTCATTGTCGGGCGTCCTTAAGTCCGGGCAGTTTTTTAGGTCAATGCGAAGACGTTGAGGTTACGCAGGCCCGGCCATCATCTCACCCGCAATTCTAAGAGGGTTCCGGATGGGGCTGCGGCCCATGGTGCGACGAGCCGTGCCTTTGTCGGACTAGGCCTGGCTGAAACGCCGGTGAGGATAGAGCTGGGCCGCAATCGAGTTCTTTAGAACTGCCGGTGCGCCTCCTGCGACAAGCGCCGTAATGGCATCGCGCAATGCCGTCTGGACCGGAAAATCCACAGTGACGCCGTCCCCGCCGTGCAGCTTCGTCGCGGTCAACGTGACCTGAGGCGCCATCTGCGAGCCGTTCAATTTTGACAGGCTCGCTTCAAGAACCCGCGGGAAGACCCCTTGATCCGCGGTGGCCGCAGCCCTCCAGGTCAACAGTCGCTGCGATTCGATGGCAAGGTACATGTCGACCAGGTCATGATAGACCGATTGAAACTGAATGATCGGCTTGCCAAAAGACGTGCGATTGTCGACATAGGCGAGTGCTTCGTCATAGGCGATCCCTGCCAAGGCGAGGCTGTAAATGGAATTGTGCAGCCTTTCCATGTTGAAGCCTGTCATGAGCTCCCGAAAGTGGCCGGCTCCTCTTACGACATTCTCCTTGGGGATCCGGCAATCGGTCAGGATGACCTCGCCATGAGGCAAGCCCCGGCAGCCGAACCATCTGGCCCCACGCAACACTTCGCAGCCCGGCGTTCCTTTTTCGACCAGCACGCACCCTACGCCTCGGGCGCCCGGGATGGAGTCGAATCGAGCGAAGACCGCGTAGAGTTCGTTGTGAGGCGAACCGGTGATAAACCGCTTATGTCCATTGATGATGAAATGATCGCCATCGGGAACGGCCGTCGTCTCCAGGTCCGTCAGATCCGAGCCATGATTAGGTTCGGTCAGCGCGATAGCGCAGCCGATATGCCCGCTGACAATGGAAGGAAGATATTTTTGCCGCGTCCGGTCGTCCTCGGAAAGGAGAATCATCGACGGCCCGGGACCCGTGGTCGAGAACGGACCCTCGCCCAGGATCCACGAACGCGACGTACGTATCAGTTCCTCGACCACAATGGCGTAATCGAGGGCGTCGCCGCCTTTCCCGCCATATTCGCGCGGGATGGTCAATCCGAGCAGCCCGGCATCGCGCAGGGACGCCACGACCTCGCCGTAGGGCGATTCATCTTCCGCGTCCCACTTCGCGTACTCCCCACGCCACCGCAGCCCGACCTCATGCGCCGCAGCCTTCAATGCCAGCTGACTCGAAGTGAAATTAAAATCCATGGTGCCTCCTGTGATCCTTCGGAACCTGTGCTTTGGCAACCCTCACAGGCTACCGACGCGCCCCGCGGGGTGAGTCATAGCTTGTACGGCCAGAGATGCTCCGTCTCGATGACGAAATTAGTCGTATGCATCGCTCCGCGGACGCGGTTGCGATGTCCTTCGCCGGTTCGATCCTCCGAGAAGCAGATGTCGCCGGCACGAAAGATCTGCTTCTCGCCGCTGCCTACCTCGACCTCCAGTTCGCCGGAGGCGACGAGCCCGAGCTGATTGATGACGCAAGGATGGAAATCCATCTCGCCGTCTTCCCAGCACAGCATCCGGAAGCCCGCAATTTGTCTCGGCGCGCTCCACTGGTCTGGGGCGTCAGGAAACAGTTCCTGGAACCCGGTGAAATAGGCCTTGTCGTCCGCGCCTTTATAGATTCGCTTGATGTTGGCCGTCGTTCCCTGACGCGGGTTGATGGTGCCGGGGCGCTGCGGTTCGGCCTTGGGGCCCGGCCAATCGGCCGCCACATCGATTTGCAGCAGGCGGCATTGGTTGCGGACGTCGAGGACGACCTGCGGCGCGCTTGCCCCGTCGACAAGAAAGATATCCCCGGGTTTCAGCTTGGCAGTCTGCCGTGATCCGGCCATAAGCGACACATCGCCTGAAATGACGAAGGACAGCAACGCTCCCGGCTGGCTGGCGAGCCCTTTGAACGCTCCGTCAGACAGCACGATCGTGCGCAGAAAATTCGAAGGAATGGGGTTGAAGTCCTTCCCTCTCGGGATTTCGCCCGTCGATTGTTGGCGATAGCGGTCCGCGGTGGCAACGCCCTTGCGCTGTATCGTCGGCAGCGGAAGATCGGCGATCGCCAGGGTTCCGTTCTGCTGTGCCGATACACAAATTGCTTTCATGGAATGATCCCTCAGCTCAATTGCCGTCACCCGCATATCGTCGGGGACAGGCGCCGTTCGATGAAAGCCTCAGTCTTACCCGCCGCGACCTCTTTCCGACCTCTCGAAATTGGGAGGCGCCTGCGTCGCAGCGAGCACCCATGATGACAAGAGGCGCGACAGTATGACAAGGGGCGTGAGAGTAGCGGGGTTACGCAATGAGCAGCGATCTCTCAATCACCACCGAAGCGGTCGACGCTGTCCTCGTCATTCGGTTGAATGACACCAAGGCTTTGAACGCCATCTCGCTGGAGATGGTCGAGGAGCTCATGGAAGCGTTCCGTCTGGCGTCCCGTACGAAACGCGCGATCATGTTGACCGGGTGCGGCCGGGCGTTCTGCTCCGGAATCAACCTCCGCTCGATCCCTATCGATTTCGACGGCGACTATGACGGCGGCGTGGCGCTCGAATCGCATATCAACCCGCTCATGATGCTGATCCGCGATCTTCCGATTCCATTTGTGACTGCCGTGAACGGACTGGCGGCCGGCATCGGCAGCACGATCGCTCTGGCCGGGGATTATATCGTCGCGGCGGAACAGGCCTACTTTCTGCAGGCGTTCCGGCAGGTTGGCATCGCACCGGACGGTGGAACGGCTTATGTCCTGACGAAAGCGATCGGCCGCGTTCGAGCCATGGAGATGATGCTGCTCGGCGAAAGGATCTCTGCGGCGAAAGCTCTCGAGTGGGGGCTGATCAACCGCGTCACGTCGAACGATGATGTCCAGAGCGTGGCTTTGGGCATTGCCCGGTCGTTGGCATCAGGCCCCACCAAGGCTCTGGGTGCGATACGCAAGAGCTGCTGGCACGCTCTCGAGGCCGGTTTCGCCGAGAAATTGACGAAAGAGCGGGAGGTTCAACGCGAACTCGGCAAGACGGCCGACCATCGTGAGGCCGTAGCGGCTTTTATGGAAAGGCGGCCACCGATCTTCAGCGGAAGCTGAGAGCCAGAGCCGGAACCGATCCGTGAGAACCGCGGGAATTCGCGGGTCATTGTGAATTCGCGAGAGACATCCTGTGGGCTGCGCCGACGGCTCCTATCGGCTCAGTGCGTTGAAAGGAACATCTCGGTCGACGCGGGTCTCCTGAGGCAGGCCGAGAACCCGTTCCGCAAGGATGTTACGAAGAATTTCATCAGTCCCGCCGGCGATACGGAAGGAGGGACCCCAATACCAACCGTTCTCGATGTGATTCCACAATGGCCCGAGATCCTCGGCCGTGAGGCTCCCCCGGGTTCCCATCATATCCATTGCCGCGATCGCCGAACGCTGTCCCTGCCCGGCAACCACCATTTTCGCCCAGGATTCTTCGGGTCCGGGGATCACGCCGAGGCCGAGCTCGGTCTGGCTTCGGTACGTCATGAGGCGCACGCCGAACGTATTGAGCCAGCATTCAGCGAGCTTTTCACGAACCCGTCCATCGCGAAGCGCAGGCTGGCCGTCGAGCTGCGTTCCTTGAGCGACCTTCATCAAATACTGCCATTCGATAAAAGTGAGACCCGCGGCGGAAGAGCGCTCATGCCCGAGCGTCGCCAGGGTGACCTTCCAGCCTTCGTTCACGGGACCGATACGGAATTCGTCGGGGACCCGCACCTTATCGAGAAAGACCTCGTTGAATTCGGCTTCGTCCGACATGTGTCGTATCGGCCGTATCTCGACCCCCGGACTCCTCATGTCGACGATGAACATGGTGATCCCCTTGTGTTTTGGGACAGAGGGATCCGTGCGTGTCACGCATATGCCATAGTCGGCAAATTGGGCGTATGTCGTCCAGACTTTCTGGCCACTAATCAGCCAGTCGTTGCCATCGCGGACTGCCCGGGTCCGCACCCCGGCAAGATCCGAGCCACCCCCGGGCTCCGAGAAGAGCTGACACCAGATGTCTTCCGCATAGAGAATACGAGAAAGAAACCGGCGCTGTTGCGCATCGCTACCGCAGGCGAGAATAGTACCGCCGCACAAATCGAGCCCCACCGAAAAGAAGTCGGCGCCATGAAAGGTCTCGATATCGAAGTTCAACTGCTCCTGGAGAAAGATACAGCGCTGGATCTCGCTGCCACCCAAGCCGCCATATTCTTTCGGCCAGGTGATCGCCGCGTAACCTTTGGCCCCCTTCTTCCTCAGAAAGCGTCGCGCCCGCTTAAAGCGGCCCTCGAGATCGAGTACGGTACCGGCCGGGATGGGTTCGACATTTTCAGCAAGCCAGGCACGAACCTCCGCACGGAATTCTGCCTCTTCCGGTGTATCATCGAAATCCATAGTCACTCCGTAATATGCGCATAGACTCGGCAATCATCCCCTGTCGGAGCGGGTCGGTTTGCCCAGCAGGATGTCCGAAATGATGCGCTGCTGGATTTCCGACGTACCCTCGAAGATCTTGGTCAGCCGCGCATCACGCCAATAGCGCTCGATGGGATGAAGCGTCGTGTAACCGGCTCCCCCTAGAATCTGCATCGCCTCGCTGGTCACCCGTTCCGACATCTCCGAAGCGAAGTATTTGACCATCGACGTCTCGATGGTGCCGGGCTCCCCATTGTCGATCTGCGCGCAGCAATGGTACATGAGCTGACGAGCCGCCTCGATCTCGGTGGCCATCGTCGCGATCTTGAAGCGGATCGCCTGGAAGTCGGAGATCGGGCGGCCGAACTGGATGCGTTCCTTGGCATAGCCGATGGCATGGTCGAGCGCGGCCTGCGCCAGGCCGATCGAGCGGGCGGCCGTATGGGCGCGCGCAATGCCGAGCCACTTCGCCGCGTACTGGAATCCCCGGCCGAAGTTGGGGTCGGGCCAAACCGGCGTGCGCGTGCCCTCGAAGCGCAGCTCCCAGGTCTTCCAGCCGAAATAACCGATCTTCGGGATCGGCGCGCCCGAGCAGTTGTTCGGCAACTGCCCTTTCGGCTTCTCCACCGGAATCAGGGCCGTGCCGCCTTTGTCTCCCTTCGACGGGTCGTCGACCCTGCACAGCACGAGAATGCAATCGGCCCCGTCGGCGAACGTGCACCAGTATTTGTTGCCGGTGATGACCCATTCATCCCCATCGCGGCGCGCCTTCGTCGCGACACTGGACAGATCGGATCCGGTTTGCGGTTCCGACAGAGCACCGGCCCCCAGATATTCGCCGCGCACCATCGCCTGGATCTTCTCGCGGCGCTCCGCCTCGGTCCCGGGAACCGATCCGTAGAACGAGTTGCTCCGCGCCAGGAGGCTGGCGACGCTCATCCAGCCACGCGAGAGTTCTTCGGCGACCAGGCAATATTCGAAGGCTCCGAGACCCAACCCTCCATATTCCTCGGGAATCAAAATGCCGTGAAAGCCCAACTCTCCCATCTTCAAGATGAGTTCGCGCGGGATGTCTCCGTGCTCCGGGTCGAGCTTGTTGGCGAGCGGCGTGACCTCCTCGGCCGTGAATTTCCGGGCGGTGTCACGCATCATTATGCGTTCCGGTGTCAAGTAGCCCGAACCGGGCGCTGAAGATCCTTCGACCATCCCACTCTCCTTATCGATGGAACCCACTCATGACGCCGCGGTCAAGAGCGTAGCGACCGACACGCACATTTCATTGTTCGGCTCATGTTCATTCTTCCTTCAATTCTGCGGCGGCGACTGCCGCACATTTCTCGATGAGGTCCTGAACTTCGCTGTCGCTGAGACCCGCGATGCGCAGTTGCCTCAACGTGTCTTCGCTGAGCAGGGGGAGTTCGGCGAAACACCCCGCCGGGCGTGGCCGTGCCGTAAGCGCCCGCCAGCATCTGTGTAAGGTCGAGAAAGCGGATGTCACGGTGCGCATCGTAGGAATTCACTTGACCCAGTGGCTCCGCCGCTTAATCAGCGCGCGGCGATCAAGCTGCGCAATGAGTTCGTCGCGCTGATTGACGCCATAGTGCCGGAACACCACGATGCCGGCATCCTCGCGGTTGGAGTCGCTTTTCGACAGGACTTCCGTATAGGCGTAGAGAGTGTCTCCGTGGCCCACCGACTTGGTCAGCCGGATGTTGTCGAGGCCGAGTTCTTCGAGCGCGTTCTCGACGCAGTCCTGCGAGGACAGACCCAGGACCAAGGAGAAATTCACACCGCCATAGGAAACGATCTTGCCGCCACCAAAGACCATGGACTCCATCTGGTGCGCGTTGAAATGCCCTGCGGCGGTATTCATCACCATGTTGGTGATGTAGGTGTTTTCACTCGGAAAAATGGTCTTTCCGCGCATGTGCCTATAGACGTCGCCGACGGCGAAATCCTCGAAGTAATTGTCGTTCCCGGTCAATTCGGCATAGTTGATTGTCATGATGCCTTCCCAGGATTGCGCAACTTGATGAGATTCGCGCGTCTGAAGCCCACGATCCGCTTGCCGTCGCTGTCGAATCCCTCCGTCCGCCACGTCACGATTCCATTCTCCGGATTGCTGCTCGAAAGCCGTTTTTCAACGGTTTCGGTTCTTGCCACCACGGTGATGCCGGGATAGACGGGACGGTCGTAGACGAGGTCGTATACCCCGAGAAAGGGCCCCCCCGCCTCGCTGCAATCCTGAACGGACATGCCGAGGACCGTATTGAAGAGCAGATGCGGGTTCACCACGATATCGGGATGGCCGTGCGCCTTTGCATAGTCCCGGTTGAAATAGATCGGGTTGAAGTGCAGCAAGAGCGTCGAGAACGCAATCGTATCGGCTTCGGTAATGGTCCGCCCCCAGTGATGGACGAACTTCTGTCCGACTTCGAAGTCCTCGTAGAGATGGCCTTTGCCGCGAAAGACCGCTCTTTCTCGGAAGTCTGCAGTCACGATTGCTCTCCTAAGGTATCAAGCGACATGGATGAATCAACCGACGTAAGCCCCGCCGTTCACGTCGACGATCGCTCCCGATATGAAGGATGCCGCCGGCGAGCACAAAAGAGCGATCGGCCAGCCGACTTCGCTTGGATCGGCTGATCGGCCAAGCGGCGTCACCGTTTCGCTATTTTTCAGATGCGGAGCGGTGAGGTCCAGCATCGGCGTACGAACGACGCCGGGGGCGACGCCGTTCACCACGATGTTCTTTTCCGCCCCGCGGCTCGCCAGGGCGCGGACCAGCGAATGCAGCGCGCCTTTGGACGTCGCATAGGTAATGTATTCGGTCGCTGTTCCGATACGTCCCTTTCCGGTGCGCCCGGCTTGCGAGCCGATGAAAACCATGTAGCCGCCGTCTTTCGGAGCTGCCTTCTCGATGAGTCCATATCCGAGCGCCAGAGGCGCCCAGACATTGATGTCCATGACGAAATCGAAAGAAGCCTTGACGGAATTGCCCGAGTAACCGCCCGAAGGACCGGAGAAAACCCCCGCGACATAGGCAAATGAGTAATAGGGGCCTCCGTCAACGATGCGATTGAGGAAGGCCTGGTCGGTCAGGTCCCCCTGCAGCACCGAAGCAGACCGCCCGAGAGCCTCGATCTCCTTGCATAGAGTGTCCATCGGTACGCGATCGACGAGAACCAGGTCGGCGCCCAATTCGGCCAGGCACTTGGCGGTGGCCCGGCCGATCCCGTTGGCCGCTCCGGTCACCAACGCCCGCCGCCCGAGCAGGCTGAGCCCTGTGGGAAGCGGCAGATGAGTTTTCAGTTCCTCGACCATGCAAGGGATCTCCTCAATGTCCAACCGACGATCGCGGCGATCATACTGGCTCCCCGCCCGCGCGCCTCCCATCCAAATAGGGGGGACCACTCAAGTCGAACATAGGTCTCAGGGGTGACACGTCATCGCAAAAAAGATATGGATGATTCTAGCGCCATGGTTGCGAGTATTTGACCGGCGAGGGTTGGTTGCCGGCAGACGGGTCCTCTGCATTGTAAGAGGAACGCTTGCTTGGCATGCTCTGTTATTTTCTGTCGCCAACTTTGCCCATTTTGCGCCTTTTCCTGATGCGCCGCCTCAATGAGGAGAAACTGGATGTCGACATCCCATCAAATCCGCCGCAATCCGATCTTCAACGACAACAAGATCAAGCTCGGCACATTCGCGACCAACACCATCGGTTCCGTACAGTCCAGCGCTCCCGACGCCTATCGCCCGTCCTGGGAAAACTCGCTGCGCTTGGCAAAGGCCGTCGACCGCGCGGGCTTCGAAGCCATACTCGGATTGGCCCGCTGGAGGACCCCGGCCAAGACCCCCCTCACGCATCGCGGCAATTTCGTCCTGGATTCCTTCACCTGGGCCGCCGCACTGGCCATGGCGACGGAGCACGTGGCCGTGTTTTCTACAAGCCACGCCCCGACGGTCCATCCTCTGGTGATCGCCAAGCAATGCGCAACCATCGACCATGTTTCCGGCGGGCGGTTCGGGCTCAACGTCGTCGGAGGATGGAACCGGCAAGAATTTGACATGTTCGGGCTCAAACTGCTGGAGCATGATGTGCGCTACGATTATCTCACCGAGTGGATGAATGTTATCCTCAAGCTCTGGGGAGACACCGAAGAGTTCGATTTCGAGGGCACGTTCCTGAAACTCAAGGGGGCGCTGTCGATGCCCCAACCGCTTCAGAAGCCGCATCCACCCATCATGAACGCCGCCATGTCAGGTCGCGGACGCCGCTTTGCCTGCGAGTATGCCGATTGCTGCTTCGTTTCGACCGAAGTCTCGAAGAGCGATCTTGCGGACTACAAGAAGATAGCCCGTGAGGAGTTCGGTCGGGAGATCGGAATCTGGATGCAGATTCCGATCGTGCAGCGTAGGACGCGCCAGGAGGCGGAGGACCATCTCAACTATATCGCCGTCGAGCATGAGGATCGCGCAGCCGTCGACGGGTGGCAGAAAGGCGTCGCCGCCGAAACCCGGACGCTGGGTAACGAAGCGGCCAAGATCGAGCGACTCGTTCATGCCATGGGAGGAAGACCCGTCGTCGGTTCGGCGGTTGAAATCGCCGATGAGCTCGAAGGGCTGTCGGAAAGGGGCGTCGATGGGATCTTGCTTTCATGGTTCGATTTCGATGACGGTATGAACCGGTTCATCGGCGACGTCATGCCGCTGCTCGAACAACGGGGCCTGCGGCGGCCGTTTCAGCCCGCCCGCTCCTGATACCTTGTCACAGTGATTTCGGCCCGTTAACCACGCTCGCTAACCACGGTACCTTGACAAGCATCGCCCCGGCGATGCGCGCAGTTTGGCATCGAGGGCGACGGCGGCAACGTTGATGTGCCGGCGCTCCTCGAGCCGCTGCGCTCAGACGATTTTGCCGTCTGTCTTCCGCCGATCAAATCCTCAAGCCGAACGGACCCGAACCTTGACCGAGACCGGCGCACGCGAGGCGAACGTGTTGTGATACTCGATGCTTTCCACCGGTTGTGCCAGCTCGATGGAGGAAAAGCGCTTCAGCCACCCCGTATAGGCTACGTTTTGCTCGATTTTGGTCAGGTTGGCACCGAGGCAGAAATGTTCCCCCCCACCGAAGGTGACCTGCTGCGCCAGCCCTTTGCGTTGGGGGTCGAAGTCCTTCGGGCAGGCAAACTTGGCCTCATCGCGATTGGCACTGGCGGTTCCGAGATAGAGTTTCGTTCCCTTCGGAATCTTGACGCCCTCGATCTCGACATCCTCGACCGTGAAGCGATGGGCGGAGTTGATCGGCGGGTGCAGTCTGAGGATCTCCTCGACGAAGGACGCAACCTGGTCCGGGTTAGTTCGCAGCTTGGCTTGCAACTCGGGATGTAGGGCCAGATAGAGAAGTCCGTTGTTGATCGCATTCGCCGTTGTCTCGTTGCCACCGACGACCAGCTCCTCGGTGATGTAGACGATCTCCTTTTCGCTGAGCGGGCGCCCCTCGATGGTGGAGGTCGCGAGCGACGTCAGGATGTCCTCCTTGGGCTCGCGTCGACGTTCGGCGGCCATCTGGCGGACGAGCGCATGCATCTTGACCATCATCTTGGCGCCGGCGACCGCCTGTTCTTCCGAGGTCACATAGGTAAGATAGGTCAGCGCGGCGTCCGCATAGGCCTTGATGGTTGGACGAAGGCTCTCGGGAAACCCGATGAGATCGGAGATGATGGAAACCGCGTATGGACTGGAAAAGTCCGTCACGACGTCGCATTCCCCGGCCTTTTCGATGGTATCGAGCAGGCGGCTCGCGTAGGACTCGATGATCTGCTGGATCGCGGCGGCCCCCTTACGATTGACGAAGGGATCGGCGAGCTGCCGATAGGCCATATGGATCTTGCCGGCGCTTTCGGCGAGGCAATGGATCGGCAGCCCGATTTCGGCATCCTCCAGCAGGATTTTCTTCGCCGCATCGGATGGAACGACGAACTTGCGGCCGTCCTTCTCCGCTGATCCCTTCTCGAAGCGCCGATCCACGAGGATGGATTTCACGAGGTCGTAGCGCGACACGAAATAGGCTTTGAGTTCCGGCATGTACGCAACGGGCCGCTCCCGCCGCATCTCCTCATAGGTGGGATAGGGACACTTGATGACCTCGGGATCGAACAAACTCTTCGCCGATTTCGACATCTCGATTACCTCTTCGCAATTGAAAGAAGGAGTCTTGTCTGTGGTTCCAGACTAGCGCTCATGTTGGGACTTCGTTGAAGTTGCCGCGGATATAGGCATCGATCGAACCGGCGCACTGGATCTTGTCCTCATCTCCGGTAATGTCGGTATAGCGCTGAACGGGGTTCAGGATGGTCATGCCCTTTCGTCCGCACGGGCAAGGGCCGAAATCCACGATGACCTTGTCTCCGGATATCATGCCGCCCCAACGGTGATCCGTGGTGGGATCCATGAACGCAAAGCGGCCCTCGACCACACCTTCGCGCGCCAACACCCGTTGGCCCGGCTGGTCGAGGATCAAAGCCGATGCAAAGGGATGCATGTGATAGCGTCTTTCCCGGCAGGCCGGGCACCACCAAGACATTTCCGACATCCCATACGCCCCGGGGCCTTTCGTGCCGTAAAAGGCGCTGAGCTGTTCCTGGAAATCGTCGGGTAGCTTCAGATGCTTGCGTCCGCCGCCGCCGGATACGATCGACCCGGGGCCAAGCCCCGCGGTTTGAATCCCCTTGGCCTTCATGCGCTGCATCAAGTCCCAAGACTGGGCGATCATCGCGTTGATCCACACACGCTCGTGGCGCACCTCGATCAAGCGATCGACCATCCAGTCGAACCGCGCGCTGAACCGCTTCCCCTGTTCGGACGCCTGGGCCTCGAAGGCGGTGATTTCGTCCGGCGTAGCCTCGCCATCCGCCATCCGCTTGCGCATTTCCGCCATGCGCATGATGGCGGAGTTGTGCATCGGCTCATCAATGAGGATATAGGTCGAGTCGGGCCGGGCAAATCCTTCGATGTTATAGGCCGCCGTGTTGGCGGCGGCATAGGTTCCCTTGACAGGGCCGAAATGAAAGAAATGGAACTGATTCTTCGGTTCCAGGCCAGATTCCATCTGGCGATGGTGCCAAACGAACTCCTTCAGGAAGTCCATATCGGCTTTGCTCTTGGGAAGCAGCGAAATCTTGCCGCCGGTGCCGCTGGAGGTGTTCACGCAGTAGTTCTTCGCCCATAGGCGATCGAGAAATTCATCGACATCGGCAACGCCTTCGACGTCGACATCGTCATAGTTCGGCGTGGATATCAGCGAGAGCCATTGCAGGAGCGGCTTCCAACGCTTTTGCGCAAGGAAGCTCGCAGGATAGCTCTTGTAGTTGGTATGGGAGAAAAGAAGCGGAACCATGTCGTCGAGAGAGCGAATGGCGTTGATCCCGGTGTCCTTCGCGCGTTTGGCGAGAACGGGAATCGTCCCGCGTTTCTCTTCGAACGACTCTTGCGCGGCGGCGATGTGAAGCGGCCTGAGTTGCTCTTCGGAAATATCGAAGAGGTCCTTTCGGTTGCGCAGGGACCTCAGTTCCTCGATTGCGGAACCCATTTACTCCTCCTCTTTCGTCATTGAGCGGCCCAGATCGATAGTGCCTGGATCCTATACGTTGTTCCCCAGGGGATGCCCTCCTCAAATTAGGGGGTGCCGTCCCCAAATTGTGGGGAGCCGAACATGAGAGGCTCGGGCTGGCGCGCTGCCCCGGTCGCGGTTTGCGTCTCGGGATGGCCTATTTGGTGCGAAGTTCCATGCCATCGAGCCGGCCGCTCTCGCGCCAATCTTTCAGCATTTTGAAGAACGCCATGGGACCCGCGCCATAACGCAGACCACCAAAGAGTTCGTTACTTTGCGTGGCCTTACCTTCGTTGTTGAAATATCCCGGGGTGCAACTGGCGAAAAACTCCAATAGATCTACGCTCCCCGGATTCGTGCGAATGATTTCGCTATAGTCATCGACGGCGGCGACGCTGGGTTCGATGGTCGCGATTTCGCGCTTTTTGAGCTCCCCAAGAATGTAACTCACATGCTCGGCTTGCTCATCGAGGAGATGAACCGCATTGTTTGCCTGAGCGGAATGTTGGTTTCCCCCGACAAAGAAGCAGTTCGGGAACCGGTCCGTCATCAAACCATGGACGGTTCTGACACCTTGCGCCCAATGCTCGCTGAGCGTGATGCCTCCGCGGCCCCAAAGCTCGAACCCCGTCAAACGGGTGTAGCCGATACCGGCCTCAAACCCCGTGGCGAATATCACGCAGTCGACATCATAGGCCTTGTCTCTGACGACCATGGCAGTGGGTGTAAATCTCTCGATGCCGCCGCCGCTGGTATCGACGAGATGGACGTTCGGCAGATTGAAGCTCGCGAGAAAGTCGTCATGAAAGCACGGCCGTTTGCATAGCCAGCGGTAGTATGGCTTCAGCGTTGCAGCGGTCTCGGGGTCTTTGACGATCGTATCGACGCGGGCGCGGACTTCGTTCATCAGACGGAAGTCGATGACCTCGGCCAGCATCTTCCGTTCTTCCTTGGTGAGCGGGCGCCCGAGCGCGGCGCTCGCCTCGGCTTCGGGAATCCTGACGACCCGCCCGAAATAGGCCGTCCAACCGTCGCGGACAACATCGTCCTCCGGCGTAAGCAGTCCCTGCAACATGCATTGCCAGTTGTATTGCCGCGCCCTCTGCCAACCCGGCTTGGTCATATCGGCCCAATCAGGACCGGTCTCACAATTATCACGTTGCCCAACGGTCGATGGAGTCCGCTGGAAGACATGGATCTCCTTGGCCCAATTTGCGACTGCAGGAACGATCTGAATCGCGGTCGCGCCTGTTCCCACGACGGCCACCCGTTTGCCGATCAACCCTGTGAGCCCGCCACTGTGGTCGCCCTTCGTATAGTCGTAGTCCCAACGGCTCGAGTGGAAGGCGTGGCCCTCGAAAACATCGATCCCGGAAATGCTGGGCAGCTTCGGAAGGCTCTGTCGGCCGCAGGCCAGAACGACAAAATCGGCCGTCATCCGGTCGCCGCGGTCCGTCTCCACCAGCCAACGCTGCGTGTCTTCCTGCCAGCGCATCGCCTGGATCGACGTTTGGAAGCACGCCTTGTCGTAGAGGCCGTACTGTCTCCCGATCCGCTGGCAATGCTCGAATATCTCAGGGCCATACGCATAGCGGTGGCGCGGCGCATAGTTGGTTTCTTCCAACAACGGAAGGTATATATGCGCCTCGATATCACACATCAGGCCGGGATAACGGTTCCAATACCACGTGCCGCCGAAGTCCCCGCCCTCGTCGATGATGCGGATGCCCGTATATCCAGCTTCACGCAGCCGAGCGCCCGCACACAAACCGCCGAAGCCGCCGCCCGCTATGATGACCTGAACGTGGTCATGAAGCGCGGGGCGGGTTAAGGGAGGAGCCCACGGGTCCTTGCCGAAATTCGCAAACTTGCCGTCCTTCGCCGGAACGTAGAGCGGGGCACTACCGCGATTGAGGCGTCGATCGCGCTCGGTATCATATCGTCTTTTCAGCTCCTCGAAGTCAAAGTCGAGGTCGCCAATAAAGTCCCAGATAGTGGTCGGTTTGCTCTTGCTCGCAATCATTTCGTCTTCCATTTTTCCTACCAGTCAACGCCGGACCATCTGGATCCGGTCGGCTGCATTTTCACGCTGTCGGCCGCGCGCGCCAAAAACGACGAGATCGCTCCCTCTCGGATCGTCAGCGGACTCCCCGCTTGAAGAGTTTCAGTTCGGTATAGAGCGGATCGTTTTCGTCGGGACTCCCCTTGGTCGAACCCCGGCTGATCTTGGCGAACACTTCCTTGTCGTAGGGGCGCGCCTCGGACCAGTCATAGATGATCTTGCGATAGAGAATGCGCCAGACGCCATCGCGTTTCTCATAGCGGTCGAGGTAGCGGCCATGGGCGATCGTCTCGCGCTGGGGCTCTTTCTTGCTCAAATGATACGCAACGATGAAACATTCGCCTTCCGCGATCGTGCCGTCGACGACGAACGACGCGCTGGCGATGACATGCTGGGTCAGCACGAAGCGTTCTACGCTGGATGGCACCCATCGCACGAATTCGGGGCCGGACCCCTTGAACATCGGGGAGTGATCATCGATTGAATCGGGGTGGTAAACCGACTCCAGAAGCGCGTAGTCGCGCCGGTCCACGGCCCGGCAGTAATTTTGCACCAATTCAAGCAATGCCATTTTGTCAAGCATGAGCTGGAGCGCCTCGGCTGAGGGCATAGGGACGCTTTCCTTGGATGTCGAATTCTTGGTGATGGCGCTTTTCCTGCGGAGATGATTTTACGGATTTGGCCTTCGAAGGCGGAATTTCCTGACTGCCGCCGACGGCCCGGCAGCTTTCGCATCGTGTTGCTGCGCGGTCGGCGGGAATTTCCTGTGAATCAGCGCATCTAACTTCAATCTGTGGCCCTGCAATGTCGGTTCGTGCCTCTCGCCGGCGCCCACTGCAGCAGGCGGCAGGGATTTGAGACACTCCCAAAAACACTGGGGGTAACCACAATCAGGCCATGCCAGCTTACCCCAATTGGTACTCGATCAACGCTTACGGGTTTTGGAATATGGCTGAGCAGATTCTCGAAGGAAAAGTCGTCCTGGTCACTGGCGCGGGCAACGGCATCGGCGCCGAGATCGCGAAATTGGCCGCCAAGTGCGGCGCGAAAGTCGTCGTCAACGACTTAGGGACATCGCCCTTCGGGCAGGGAGCGGACTCGCGGCCGGCGGAGAAGGTGTGCGAGGAGATCCGAGCGGCCGGCGGCACGGCGGTGCCGAGCTTTCACAGCATCGCAGCCTGGGACAGTGCGCACGCCATCGTCGAGGACGCGGTAAAGGCCTATGGCCGCCTGGATGTCGTGGTGAACAATGCGGGCATTCTACGGGATGTCATTTTCCACAGAATGACGCAGGACGACTGGCAGAGCGTCATCGACGTCACCCTGTCCGGTTATTTTTACGTCTCCCGCGCCGCCGCCAATCTGTTTCGCGACCAGGACAGTGGCTGCTTCATCCATATGACGTCGACCTCGGGGCTGATCGGCAATCGGGCGCAGGTGAATTACGGCGCCGCCAAGATGGGCGTGGCCGGCCTGTCGAAATGCATCGCCCTCGACATGTCGCGGTTCAAGGTCCGGTCGAATTGCATCGCGCCGTTCGCGCTTACGCGGATGACCGCGACCATTCCCGCGGACACCGAGCAGAATAAGGCCCGGGTCGCCCTTCTGCAGCGGTTGGGGGCAGCCAAGATCGCGCCCTTCACCGTTTCGTTGATGGCCGACGCGGCATCAGACGTGACGGGTCAGGTCTTCGCCATCCGGAACAACGAAGTCGTTCTTTTCACCCAGCATCGCCCGCTGCGCACGACGCAGACGTCAGACGGGTGGACGCCGCAAAGCTGCATCGAGACTGCATTGCCGGCGTTGCGGCCGTCCATGTATCCACTCGATATCTCTTCGCAGGTTTTCACCTGGGATCCGTTCTGACGTGAGCGAACAGGTCCTCTCGCGAATCGAAGGTGGCGTTGGCCGGCTGACGCTGAACCGGCCGGAGCAACGCAACGCCATGTCTGTCGAAATGTCGACACTGCTTTGCCGAAAGCTGCGCGACATGGAGCAGGATACTGCGATCCGCTGCATCGTTCTGGACGGCGCCGGGGAGCATTTCGTGGCGGGCGGCGATGTCAAGGCATGGGGCCGGTTACTGACCATGTCGCCGAGCCAGCGCGGAGAGGATTTCAGGATCAGGCTCGGCTCGTCCTTTTCGCTCGTCGAGCAGTTGGAGTCGCTGACCAAACCCTTGATCGCCGCCGTTCGGGGATACAGCGTGGGTGCCGGCCTCTGCTTCGTTCTCGCGGCGGATTTCGTGATTGCGGATGAGACCGCGAAGTTCCTGTTCGGGAACACCAAGGTAGCGCTCAATCCCGACATGGGCCTGACATACTGGTTACCGCGCGTCGTCGGCGAACGTCGGGCCTACCGCCTCGCGCTGCTGGGAAGTCAGCTTGGGTCGGCCGAGGCGAAGGATCTGGGGATAGTCGACGATGTCGTGGCGCCGGATGCGCTCGAGGATGCGTTGACCGCTTTGACGAATAGAATTCTTGCGACACCGGTCCGTGCAGCAATGGAAACCAAGAGACTCATCCGGCAAAGCCGACACAATACCATCACCGCGCAATTTTCGGCCGAGGTGGACGGAATCGCGGCGTGTGCCGGAGAAGCGGACTTCCTGGAAGCCGTGGCCGCCTTCTCGCAAAAGCGACCACCGAAGTTTGGATGAGTGGCCTCTCCGGAACTCGATAAATCATCACGCAGCTTTCATCCCGCTCTTAAGACAGCAATCACGTCTCGTAGACACGGACCAAGTCTTCTTTCAGCGTTCGCGAAGCCAAGTAGAAGTGGGAAGCAGCCCAGAGCGAAACGACGGAACAGGTGACGAGCGCCCAGCGCAATCCCTCCGCGCCTGCATAATGCTGGGCGGCCTCGGGGGCGATCGACGAGGTATCGATCCAGGCCCGCCGGTAGAAATCGCTGAGCAGGCCGACGGTGGTGGGACCGAATGCGAGGCCGATGATGGTCACCGCGGACAGGTAGATCGCGGAGGTCATCGCGCGCATCCGCACCGGAACCAGGCTTTGCATGGCAGCGAGGCAGTTCGCGAAGAAGAACGTTGTCGCCATGCTTGGAATGGCGAAGAACGCAATGGCGAGCGGCGTCGGGTGGATCAGAAAGAACCCGAGAGAACTGGGTAACGCAAGAAGCGATGCAACCATCGGCGCCAGCATGTAATAGCGCGGATGCAGGGCGCCAAGACGGCTGCCGAGCAATCCTCCGATGAGCGCGCCGGCGCCGCCGCCAATACCCAAGAAAAGGCCGACGATCGTGCCGACGACCTTCACGTCCAGCCCGTGCGCGCGAATGAGGAAGGGTGCCGCCCACTGCGTCGTGCCGTAACCGACGAAGCTCCAGAGCGCGCTCGCCACTGTAAGATGCACGAAGGACCGGCGCCTGGAGAGAAAGCGGAATACTTCGGACACGGTCGGCGCGACCGCGCTTGGCGAATACCCCAAATCGTGCAGGCCGCGAATGGGCTCCTTCACGGTGAAGAGAAGCAGCGAGGTGAGCAGGATGCCGGGCACACCGGCCGTCAGAAAGGTCGCGCGCCAGCCGAACACACCGGTGATCCAGCCCCCGAACACGAAGGCGGTCAGCATTCCGATATTCGGGCCCATCGAGAAAATGCCGAGCGCCGTTGCCCGGCTCTTGGGCCCATAGAGATCGGATATCATGGAATGCGACGGCGGGCTCGTCCCTGCCTCGCCAATGCCGACCACGAGCCGCGCGATCAGCAGCTGCGAAAAACGCGTCGCCACCCCGCAAGCAAGAGTCGCCGCGCTAAAAAGCGCGAGGGAGCCCGCGACGATGTTGCGGCGGTTCTTGCGATCCGCGACATACGCGATGGGAATGCCGAGGATGGCGTAGACAAGCGCGAAGCCGACGCCGGAGAGGATGCCTATCCATGCGTCGGAGACGTGAAAGACCATCTTCAGCTGCTCGGTAACGATGGAGACAACGAAGCGGTCTATCACATTGACGGCGTAAATCCCGGTCAGAAGCGCCAGCACATAATGACGGTAGAAGCTACGCTGCGGCACGACCAGCTCGGCGGGAGAGATACTTACGGCGGCTTGCGGCGCGTTTAGCGTATCCATCACGTGAATCAGGCCAGTTTCTGTTCGAGCGACGCGACCAGCCTGTCCTGCCACGCATGGCGCGGTCCCAGAAGGAGCGCGTTCAGCCGTGCGCGGCGATAAAACAGATGGCAGTTCGCCTCCCATGTCACGCCGATACCGCCGTGCACCTGAATGTTTTCCTGAGCCGCGAAGTCCAGCGCGTCGATCGCGCTGCATCGCGCGCCGGCCGCGGCCAGCGGCACTTCCGGAGCATCGGTCGAGATCGCCCAGGCGCCGTAGTAGCAGTGGCACCGCGCCAGCTGGATCTTGGTGTACATGTCCGCGAGCTTGTGCTTGATGGCTTGGAACGACCCGATCTTCCTGCCGAAGGCGGTGCGCTCCTGCGCATAGGCGCAGGCCATGCCTAAGGCGGTTTCGGCGGAACCGAGCTGCTCGAACGCCAGGAAAACCGCGGCGCGGTCGCTCAGCGTTTTCCATGCCCCGCCCCCGGAGTCGGCCAGGCGTTCGACGGCGGCGCCGGCAAAGGTGAGGCGTGCCGCCGGCCGGGTCGGGTCGATGGTCTTCACCGGCCGGCGCTCCACTCCGGACCGCGTGAGATCGCAGAGGAGCAACGCCGGCGCGCCGGCGGCATCCCGCATGACCACCACGGCCACTTGTGCGACCATGCCGTCGAGAACCGGCACTCTCGTGTCCGAGAGCGCGCCGGACCGGAAGCTGGTCTCATCGGCCGGATGGTCAGCCTCTGCCCAGGTGCCGATGACCTCGCCGCTCGCCAGCCCCGGCAACCATTTCGCCTTTTGCTCCTCGGAACCGAACAACCGGATGGCCTCAGCGCAAATGCAGACCGACGAGAGGAAGGGCACCGGCGCAAGCGCCCGGCCGATCTCTTCCGCCGCGACGCACAGCTCCAATGCGCCCAGGCCGATCCCCGAATGCTCTTCCGGAATGGTAATGGCCTGGACGCTCATCTCGGCCAACCCTTTCCAGATCGGCGCCGAATAATTCCGTACCTTGCCGTCGAGAATACTGCGCGCCTGGCTTACGCCGTCGCTCTTCTGGAGGAAGCGGCGGATCTGCTCGCGAAACTGCTTTTGTTCGGGTGAAAAATCGAGATTCATTTGTCACCCCATGCACTGCGTTTCCGCAGCTCATCCGTGCCGCATTTGAGCATTGTGCCGCCGCACAGTGTGTCGTCGAAATCCATGAGATTTCCCCAAATCAACCAGGGCCAACCATAGCGACTGCCTCGTATCGTCCATCCCAGCGTTTGTGATAGGGCGGTCCATGCCTCGCTATGCGCCGGCGCCCGAGAGGAGCCCCGGTCGCTTGGGTTCAGTAGATGATCTCGTCGGCCTCCAGCGACTGCCGCTCGGCGCGGCTCATGCCGAGCAGTTCGCCGTACACATAGTCTTCGTGCTCGCCGAGCCTGGGTGTGCCGCGATGGATACCGATCTGTTCGCACTTGGACAGGCGCATCGGCACCCCGACGGCGGCGCGTTCCTTGCCATCCGGCTCGGCAACGGTGACGATCGTGCGGCGCTCAGGCTGCGCGCGCCGGCCGTGAGATAGGCAAACAGCGCGCTGACGCCTTCGCAACCGGGCAGAAAAGGCGGCTCACGGCGCAGCGACGACCCCGCCGGGGGCTCGACCAGGATGGTGTCGGCGCCCAGTGTCGAGAGCAGCCGCCCGGCATAAGCGCCCGCAACGCCCGATGCATTCACGATCACTCGCAGACCGGCGATGAGAGCCGCCACCGTCAGCCTTTCTGCCGCACCGGCGCCCAGGGGAAATGTTCCGGCCCGCCCGCCACGACCGCCCCCGCCGCGAGCAAGGTCGCGCGCTGCGTCTCGTCGAGGCCGAGCGCAGTCATGAGCTCTATGGAGTGCGCGCCAATCTCGGGTGGCGGAAGGGAGGGCTCGTCCGCGCTGCCACCGGGAAATTCGGGAATTTCGAAGCCAAAACCGCGATAGGCGTAAGCGCGGAGTTTGCCCGGATGGCGCGCCTGCGGTGAATCGAGCACGCGCTCGAGCGGCACAACCTCGGTAAAGCCGAGCCCCGCCGACCGCAACCGGGCCGATGCCTCCTCGAAATCAACCGCGCCGACTGCGGAGCTTACGGCCGCCTCGACCCGCTCGCGTTCCTTCTTGCGCTCGCGCAGCTTCGCCAGTCCGGGATCGTCCGCCTCGGGCATGGCGAGCGCGCGGGTGAGCTTCGCCCAATGCGCGTCGGTCAGCACCAACAAGTAGAGCCAGCGTCCGTCGCGCGTCTCATAGGCACCGTAGCCCGGCATGGAGAATTCGCCGCCTCCCTCTTTCTCGGGCCGGCCGAGCAGCTGCATCTTGAGTTGCACCCCGGCCAGATCGCGCGCGGCGACGTGCAGGCCGGTCTCGTAGAGTCCGATCTCGATCTGCCGATCCTCGATGCGCGCGGGCGGATCGAGCAGCAGCGAGAGGATACGGATCACCGCATAGGCACCCGCGAATTGATCGTGATAGCTGGGCCCGAGCCGGCTCGGGCGACCGTTGATACGGTGATCGTCCATAACGCCGGTCGCGGCCTCGGCCACCGGATTGGTGGCAAGGTCGTCATGCTGAGGCCCGGCGGCATAGCCACGAATGTGGCAGGAAAGCAGAGAGGGATTAATCTCCGCGAGATCCTCCGCGGTAATTTGCAACTTGTGCGCCGTGCTGGGCGCGAGATTGTGGATGAGGATGTCGGCGGTGGCCACTAGTCGGCGGAAGGCTTCCAGCCCATCGGGCCGAGCGAGGTCGATGCAGAAGCTCTTCTTCCCGTGGTTGTAGGCCAGGAAGGTGCCGCTAGGCCCCCCACGCACCAATGCGCGGGTGGTATCGCCGGACGGCGGTTCGATCTTGATCACCTCCGCGCCGAGCTGGCTGAGGATATGGGTTGCGAACGGCGCGGCGATCATCGTGCCGAGTTCGATCACGCGACGGCCGGCCAGCGGGCGTTGGCTCATGAAACCCTGCCAGAGGTTGAAGCAGATAATGCATTATGCATTTTATGACGGGTCTTGCAAGCAGCTTTCCGACCCTCCCGGGAGCAGTCGATTCCCCGACAGACCGCCCACAGACCTGGTGGACGCCGCCAAAACGTCGACGCGGGCCAGCTATACGGCCATCATCCAGCGGGCGGCGGCGGATTATTCGCTGACGATCAACCTCCTTCAGGAAGTCGAGCATTGTCCGGCGAAGTCGCGGTATACTCCGCGGACGCCTAAATGCACAATGCATTATCACTTCGCCGCGGTTCAATTAATGGCTGATTGACCCCGGCGGAGGCGATAAATGAAGCTAAGAGGAGAGAACATAATGAACGCTCAGATTCGGCCTCTCAGACCGCAGGAAAGCAGCCCCGCCATCGAACAAGTTTTGGAGGCTGTCGATTGGGACATGCACGGCGCTCAGGAGCTCGCCGACGGGGAGGCAGCACTCGACAAAATTGCAGATGCGCTCGATATGCCGTGGCCATGTTGGGTTTATGACATTTCCTATCCCTATTTTTGTCCTCATCAGGACCGCTATTCGCGCAGGCGAGACTGGCCCGATGAGCTGCTGGATATGTGGTGGAGCCGGCATGTGGCGCTCAAGATGCCATTTTATATTCGGTGCCGCGTCGAGCATCTTCCTTTTGTTTCGGTGCTAAATCACAAGACCCGCCGGCCACCGGCCCGAATCTCTCGGGAACATCAGTTGGTAAACGAACTCATGGCCGCAATGGGCATCACGAGCATGCTGACGGTCCCGCTCCACCTGCCAAAAGGACAAATCGCCATGCTGACCTGGGGCGGCAATCGCGATCCGAGAGAACTGAATGACGTTCTCGGTAGAATCACGGGTCACCTATTGGCTGTTGGCCATAATTTCATGCGGATATATAAGTCCGAGATCGGCAAGAACAGGGACTCGTCCGGGGAGCGCAAGAGCAGGAACTCATCCGAGGAACGAGTACGGCTGACCCCTCGCGAATGGGATTGCCTGCGCACGCTGGCCCAAGGCTATCGGGATTTGGAAATCGCGGAGGTAACAGGAATCTCCAAAGCGACCGTTCGTTTTCATCTTGATAATGTGGTGGAGAAGTTCGGCTGCCGGGATCGGATCCAGGCTGTTGCCATCGCCGCTCAACTCGGCCTTCTTGGTCCCGTCGGCGTATAGCCGCAATTTCACACGATGAGGTCTGACACGGCCGTTTCGACGTCTTTGTCGGATGCTTGGAGGCTCAATCCAGATCACCGATATCGAGTCGCTCGGGCGATAAGACCGGGGCGGGCGACTCGAGGGTCTTAGCCGCCAATCGGGCCAGCCAAGGGCCGATCGCCAACACAACGACCAGGCGCACAGTCTGGACCATCGTGACAAGCGGCATGTCGACTTTGGTCGACGCGGCTATGATTACCGCCGCATCCACACCACCGGGACTCGCTGCCAGGTAGGCCGTCAGTGGGTCGGTGTGCAAGCACTTCATCAGCGCGTAGGACAGCAGGCCGCACAAGAGCATCAGGAGAACTGCCGCCGCCAGCGTTTGAGGAAGCGCGCGGGCTGCCGTCGCGAGCACATCCCGGGTGAAGCGCGAGCCGATGGTCCAGCCGATGACCGCAAAGCTTGCGATCAGCAGACCCGGCGGCAATTCGATCCGAATCCAGCCTGCTCCACTGATAGCCGCGCAGAGCGCCAGAGGACCGAGGAGCGCGCCGGCCGGGATTCGCGACATCAGGCCGGCGCTGGCGCCGATCCACGCCAGCGCCAAGGTCGCAACAAGACTTTGCAGATCGATCGGCGGGAAATATCCGGGCGTCACGTGCGATCCGCCGCCATGCGCGAACAGGATCGCCACCACCGAGGCCGCAGCAGCCACCAGCACCACGCGCAAATACTGCATGAAGGCCACAAGCCGGGCATCCGCGCCATAGGCTTCCGCCATGACCATCATGGCCGTCGCCGCCCCCGGCATCATGCCCCAAACCGGCGTCGTGCCGGGGATTATGCGTAGACGACTCATACCCCAGCCGATGAGGATGCCACTCGTCATCGAGAGCATGACGGTGGCCATCACCGGCACCCAATGCTCGAGGAAGCCGCTCACGACGGTTGGTGAGACGGCCCGAGCGATGAGACAGCCGATGACTGCCTGCGCCCCGGCTTGCAACTTCAAAGGGACCTTCACGCCCCCGCGTGTCGTCTGAACGAGGATGGCGGCCATCAGTGGGCCCAACATAAAGGCGGCAGGCAATCCAATTCCGTGAAGTCCTGCGCCGGCGAGGACAGAGAGCGCGATCAGCGCGCCCCAGAGCGCGGGCGAGGCTGGTCGTTGCGGAGGCAGCCGCGTGGTTTGAGGAAGCATCCTACAGCACGAACAACGGCGGGATGAACAGGATACGGGCGTCCTTATCCGGCGCGCGGAGCCAGCGGCGGAATGCTCATGACTCGATCTCCGAGAGCAGGCGGCGCGCAGCCGCTACGTGCATCGCTTCGATCATGCGCCCCCTGAAGCGCTCGGCTCCGCCGGTGGCCGCTTCGACCAGCGCTCGCGCGTCGTCGATCTCCGCGGCGTCGGGGGCAAAGGCGCGATTGGTGGGCTCGATCTGCGCTGGATGGATGAGTGTCTTGCCGTCAAACCCCAAGGCCCGGCCGGCCCGAGCCTCGGCCCACAGGCCGTCCGTATCATCCAGCCGATTGTAGACCCCGTCCAGTGCGATGCCGCCGCCTGCGCGAGCAGCAAGCACGATAGACTGCAACGCCAACATCAAACCTTCCCGCCCGGCGTCCACGGGAAGGCGCAGCTCCGCCGCGATATCGTTGGTGCCGGCGATCAAACCGACGACACAGCCGGTTTGAGCAATATCCGCCGCCGCCAGTATTCCCTTGGGCGTTTCCACCATGGCGAGAACCGGCTTGCCGACCTTGGACGCAAACTCGGCGATCGCTTTGCCGCTCTCAGCCTTGGGAAGCACGGCCAGCGTCGCGGCCGAGTGGCTGATCAGCGCGATGTCGGCCTCGTGCCATATGCTCCCGAGCCCGTTGACGCGAATTGCCACCGGCTTGTCGCCGAAGCCTTCCGCAACTGCCGCTATGGCGGCCTCTCGCGCGCTGACCTTGTCCTCGGGCTTGACCGCGTCCTCGAGGTCCAGGATCAGCATGTCGGCGGCGAGCGTGCGCGCCTTGGCAATCGCACGCGGGTTCGATGCGGGAAGATACAGCGCCGAACGAATACGAGGCAGCCCAACTGTCGTCATGCTGCGCGTCCGCACGCGAATCGGTTAGCCTTCCACCCGGGCATACTTTCTGTCTCGCTCATTTCAGTTGCTCAATAATGCACGAAAACCCGCGCATTGGCCGTTGCCGAGTGTAGCCTTGCATCTGCAGGTACCACCCTCTTATAAATGCGGGGAGAAATCCGTCACCGAACGCATCAAAAAGGGATGCTGAGCGGGACGGCGCGGTCGCCTTGCGGACCGAACCCGCTTCACGTTTCCCAAGAACTTAGGAGCCGTTGGTGCAAATGAATTCCGCGGGCTCTCTCAGCGATATCAGGATCGTCGACCTGACGCAAATGCTCGCCGGGCCTTATGCGACCATGATGCTCGCCGATCACGGCGCGGAGGTGATCAAGGTCGAGCCACCAGAGGGGGATATGATTCGGCCCATCGGCCCCTTCCGTTCGGACGACAACCGGAAACTGCTGGGCGGGTATTTCCAAAGCATCAATCGCAACAAGTACAGCGTCTGCCTGGATCTAAAGACCGAAAGCGGACGCTCGGCCCTGCTCAAGATGGTCGCGGGTGCCGATGCGATCGTCGAGAACTTTCGGGTGGGTGTAATGGAGCGCCTCGGACTTTCCTACGAAGCCCTGCGAGCGGTGAATCCGAAGCTGGTTTATGCAGCGCTTCGCGGCTTCGGGGATGAGCGCACCGGAGCCTCACCCTATGGCAAGTGGCCGGCGTTCGATGTCATAGCGCAGGCGATGGGCGGCCTGATGGCCGTCACGGGGCCGGATGCGAGGACGCCAATGAAGATCGGACCAGGGGTCGGCGACATCGTGCCTGGTATGATGCTGGCCTTCGGCATATTGGCGGCGGTCCATCATGCGCGGCGCACGGGAGAAGGTCAGTTCCTGGACGTCGCCATGGCTGACGCCGTTCTCGCCCTCTGCGAGCGTACCGTTTACCAACATTCGGTTGCCGGCCAGATACCCGGGCCGGAAGGTAACCATCACCCGTTTCTTGTGCCGTTCGGCATCTATCCGGCCGCCGACGGCTTTGTGACCTTGGCGGCGCACCCACAGCCTTTCTTCGAGACCTTGTGCAGGGCGCTGGAGGCCGAGGATATCCTGGCGGATCCAGCCTACGCGTCACCGGATCTACGCATCGCTCATCGTGCTGATCTGATAAAAGCAATGAGCGAGCGCACGGCACGGCTTACCAAAGGCGAGCTGACGGCGCGGCTCGGCGGCAAGATTCCGTACGGCCCGGTGATGAATATCGCCGACATCTCGAGCGATCCGCATTTCGCGGCGCGCAACATGATCGTGCCGGTGGAGCAGCTCGGCGACGAGCCGATCCAAATCGCGGGCGTTCCCATCAAGATGACGGTTACGCCAGGAGGCGTTCATCGCCGGGCTCCGCTGCTTGGAGAGAATACCCTGGAACGACTACGGCAGGCGGGCCTGGCCGAAACGGAAATTGCCGACCTTCTTAACAAACGCGCGGCCTTCGCCGCCCATCAAGAGGAACAAAGTAGTGAGTGAAAAACCAAAACGCGCCCGCCGGTCGCAACTTTCCGTACCCGGCAGCAGCGAGAAGATGCTCCAGAAGGCGGCGGCATCCGCTGCCGACCATGTGTTTTGCGATCTTGAGGATGCGGTCGCGCCATCCGCGAAGGTAGAAGCGCGGAGCAAGATCAGCTGGGCGCTCAACAATCTCGATTGGGGACGCAAGACGCGCTGCGTGCGCATCAACGACGTGACAACCGAGTGGTGCCATGGGGATATCATCGAGATCGTCGAAGCGGCAGGCGCCAATCTCGATACGATCATGTTGACCAAACCCTACAGTGCAGCCGACGTCATCTTCCTCGACCGTATGCTGAATCAGCTCGAGAAGAAATTGAGGTTGGAACGCAAAATCGGGATCGAGGTCCTCATTGAGGAGGTTCAAGCGCTCCAGAATGTGGAGGCCATCGCGACCTGCTCTGAACGGATGGAATGCCTGATCTTCGGCATGGGAGACTATTCAGGCTCCCAGGGAATCGACATCGTGAATATCGGCGCCTCCGCCGATTATCCGGGAGACATCTTCCACTTCGCCCGCTTCCGGATCACGATGGCCGCCCGCGCCGCCAAGATCGACGCTGTCGACGGGCCGTTCGGAGACTTCAAGGACGAAGCCGGCTTTCGGGAAGAAGCGCGACGCGCCCGTTCGCTCGGAATGGTCGGCAAATGGGCGATTCACCCGGCCCAGATCGCGCCGGCCCTGGAGATATTTTCGCCAACGCCTGACGCCGTGGCGAAAGCCCGAAATATGGCGGCCGCCTACCGCGAGGCGGAAGCGAAAGGACTCGGCGCTGTTCAGATCGACGGCGTGATGATCGACGTCGCGGTGCTGCGCCTCGTCAAGAATACGCTCGACAAAGCCGACCTGTACGGCCTTTGACCCACCGGTCTTTCGCCGCCGGCGCAGACTTTTGAATCGGCCCGAGGCACCGCTCGCCGCCCGCGTGTTGCACGAGGCGGGTCCGTTGCCCCGCGCTGTCCCCCTTAATTGTGTGAGGAACCCGAGGCAGCGTGGCGCGGTATATAGGCGCGCTGAATCTATCCCGTCTTCATTCACGCTCAGGAGTTCTTCATGGTCACTGTCGATCCCAAATCCACTGCTCTGGTGCTCATTGACCTGCAGGATGGCATTCTCGGGCATGCGGGTCTGGCCCCCCTCTCCGGAAAGGAATTGTTGAGCCAGGGCAAGGCGCTCGCCGAGAAATTCCGCGCCGCAGGCGCACCAGTCGTACTTGTTAATGTCGGATGGGCCGCAGATTCCAAAGATGTCTTGCGTGCACCTGTGGATTATCCAACCCATCCCGAGGGCGGTGTTCCTGCTGGTTTCAGTAAACTCGCGGAGGGCCTTGTCGCCGAGGGCGACATACTGATCACCAAGCGGCAATGGGGGGCATTCACCGGGACCGAACTGGACCTGCAGCTACGCCGGCGCGGGATACGCACGATCGTACTCGGAGGCGTCGCAACCAACATGGGTGTGGAATCCACGGCACGGCAGGCCCGGGACCTCAATTACGGAGTGGTCCTTGCCCGCCAGGCCACGACGAGCGTGAATGCCGAGATGCACGATTTCTCCGTCAACCGGATTTTCCCTCTCATTTCGCGCGTCACCGACGACATCACTTTCGGCTGAACAACATTGCGGGCAGAGTTCTCCTGCGAAGGGAGCTGTGCCTGCCTCCCCGGCGGCGCCGGGGGTTTCCTTGTTGTTCTAGTGCCGCAGGCGCAGACCCGGCCTCGGCCACTCGGCCTCGAACAGTTGGCCATATCCCGACAACGTAATATACGCCGTACGACGCTCGGGGCCGCCAAAACAAATGTTGGTGCAATATCCTTCTGGAGCTTCGTGGAACTCGATGAGCTTGCCATCCGGCGAGAATACGCTGATGCCGCCGCGCACCAGCGTTGCCACGCAGATATTGCCGCTCTCCTCGAGCGCGAGCGAGTCAAAGCGTTGGTAGCCCGGCAGCCCATGCACCAACTGCCCGCCGTTTGGCGAGGGGAAGGGCTGCAGCTGCAGTTCGCCGGGGCCCCGCACGGGATAGGACCACAATCGGCTCGTTTCGGTCTCCGCTGCGTACAGCGTTTTGCCGTCCGGCGAGAGGCCGATGCCGTTCGGGGTCATGAAGGGAAAAGCAGCACGCCGAATAAAGCTTCCGTCGGTGCGTGCATAGTACAGTCCGCCCAACAGCAAACGATCCGCGAACTTCTTGCCAAAGTCGGTGAACCAGAACCCGCCATGCGCATCGAACACGATGTCGTTGGGTCCGTGCAACGGCACACCATCGCAATGCGTGTAAAGCGTCTCCACTTCGCCGTCAGCGAGATTTACCCGCTGAATGCAGCCCCCCGTATAGTCCGCGGACTCGCCTGTGGGCCGCGTGAAGCCGTCGTCAGTACGCCAGCTGAAGCCGCCGTTGTTGCACACATAGCAATATCCATCGGGACCCAAGGCCGCGCCATTTGGGCCGCCGCCCAAGTGCGCGGCGACGCTGAGATCGCCGTTCGGCAGCACGCGCATCAAACGTTGACCCTGGATCTCCACCACCAGCACGCTGCCGTCCGGCATCACCACGGGGCCTTCTGGAAACTTCAGTCCCTTTGCCAGGACTCGGCCTTTTAATTTGAGCAATGTCGTCACTCCCCTAAATCGATGCCCCGATCCACGACTTCGATCACCGCCGGGAAATAGCGCCCCGACCAACCGTTGCTCGCGGCGGCAGCGTAATAGCGCCGCGCCAGTTCCGTCACATGCGCTGAAACGCTCACTTGGCCCGCCAACTCGAGAACATAGCTGATGTCCTTGAGCACATACTCCGGGGGAAATGACTTTTCCGGAAATTGTCTCGGCAACATGGACTTGCGGGCATGATTGCGCAGCGCAAAGCTGTCGCCCGATCCCTTCGCGACGGCATCGAGCAATACCTCGGGCGCAACGCCGGCGCGTTCACTGAGTACCATCATTTCCGCGATGGCCACCGTGTTTTCGAACACGAGCGCATTGTTGACGAGCTTCACCACCTGTCCGCAGCCCGTCCCGCCACAATGCGTCACATCGGAGCCCATGTAGCGCAGCAAGGGTTCGATTTTTGCGTAGAGCGCCGCATCCGCACCGACCATGATGCTGAGTTCGCCGCGCTGCGCCGCCTCGCGCGTGCGTGCCACCGGTGCATCGGCGAATGCCACGCCAACCGATGCCAGGCGCTCGGCGAGCGTTCGCGCAACGGCAACCGTGGTCGTGCTCAAATCGACGATGATGGACGGTCGCTTCAAGACGCTCGCCAACCCTTCTGCGCCTATGCAGACTTGTTCCACTTGCACGCCGCCGGGCAGTGACAAGAAGACGATGTCGGCCTGTTCGGCGATCTCCTGCAACGACTTGGCGCGGCGCGCCTTGGTGCCGTCCAACGCCGCAAAGGCGGCAGAAGACATATCGAAGGCAATCACATCGCCGGGATGCTTGAGGGCGATGTTGCGGCACATGGCGCCGCCCATCACGCCAAGACCGACAAAACCAATGACTGGCTGTACCGACATGGTGCGGCTCCTTAAAGTGCTAGTCCATCCACATGCCGCCGCTGATGTCCAGCGATGTACCCGTGATCCAGTTCGATGCGGCGGAACACAGGAACAACGCGGCCTGCGCAATATCCTCAGCGTTGCCAAAGCGCCCGAGCGGTACGGTCGCATTCGCCGCCGGTGCCTGGTTGCCGGTGACGTTCGCCCACATCGCCGTTTCCACCGGTCCCGGCGCCAGGATGTTGGCATATACGCCGTGCGGCGCACCGGCCTTGGCGACCCAGCGCATCATGCCGTGCACGGCTGCTTTGGACGCCACATAGGCGGGACCGGAAGCGACGCCACCGTTCTTGGCGGCGATCGAGCCGCAGGCCAAGATCTTTCCGTAGCCGCGTTCGCACATCGCCGGAAACAGCTTGCGCGTGGGGTTGACGACGCCCATGACGTTCACTGCAAGCATCGAGTTCCATTCCTCGTCGCTGCTTTGCGCGAGCGGCGTGCGGGCGATGACTCCCGCACAGAGCACCAGGATATCAACCTTGCCGTGATCGGCGAGTACGGCGTCGATCACTTGGTCGGTACTCGCACGCGAGGTCACGTCATAGCGCCGATATTCGATGCCTCCCCCGATATCTTCGTGTTCGGAGAGGTCGGTCGCGATCGTCGCGGCACCGGCGTTCTTGAACGCATGGGCAATCGCGCGCCCCATGCCGCCCGATCCGCCGGTAATCAAAGCCACTTGCCCCGAAAGATTGGGCGGTCCGCTCAAATGCTGCGCCATGTATATTTATCTCCTTACCGGTGAATGAATCTCCACGAACTGGCGTCGCGAAACCGTCGGTGAAATTCGACCGTGGCCGACATCGCCAACTCGCCATCCGGGCCCCGCGCCCAGAGCGCAAGGCTACCGTCCTGCAACGGTCCGCCTTCGAGCCTGAATGGACGTGCGGCGAACAACGAAATGAGGCCGCGAACACCCGCACTCACGCTTGCTCCTCCAGACTCATCGACGGTCAAAACGACGATAATATATAATGCATTGTAAGTCAAAGGGCTCATCGAGACACCTTTGCAAAGCTCGCCGCCCGTCTGCGGATCGCATCCGGCGGGGCCCAAGGGCCCCACGTCCGGCACAACATTCCAGCCGCCCCGCAGAATTAGTTGGCAAAACTCAGCGATGAATATATAATGCATTATGCATTGTTAACTTGGAGAGTACCTTGGCGACCACCCCCGCGAGCACCACACCCCCCTCTTCTGACGTCGGATCCGCTCCCGCTGAAGGCGTTATCACCGATAAGGCCATCGCCGATGCGCGCGCCATGATCGGCCTGCAATTGCGGCCCGAGGGCCCCTATCTGCAAGACGCGACGCCCGACACCATGCGCAACTGGTGCAATGGCATTGGCGATCTGAACCCGTTGTACCGGGACATCGGCTATGGGGCGTCGACTCGCTACGGCACCGTGCTGGCGCACCCGATGTTCCCGATGGCTTTTGGTTGGCTGGGCCGCACTCGTTGGGGACTGCCCGGTGTGCATGGCTTTTATGCAGGCAACGATTGGGAATTGTTTCGCCACGTGCGGCCCGGAGACCGCATCACCGCCATCGAGCGGGTCGTCGGAGTCGAGGAAAAGCAAAGCAAGTTTTCCGGCCGCCTGGTGCTGCAATACGTGGAGGCCTGCTACTACAACCAGCGCAGCGAATTGGTAGCCCGGGCATTGGGAACCTGCACGCGCCATGAGCGCAAGGCCGCTCGCGATGCCGGCAAGTACAAGGAAATCGAGCAACATCAATACAGCGATGAAGATCACGACCGCATCGATGCGATGATTCTCGATGAGCCGAAAAATGTACGCGGCGCGAATGTGCGTTATTGGGAGGATGTGAAGGAAGGCGAGGCGCTGCCGACGATCGCGCGCGGCCCCCTCTCCCTGATGGACACCATGGGCTTTCTGGTCGGCTGCGGCCGCGGCCACACCCACGGAGTCGTGCTGCAGGCGGCGGTCAAGCATCCGGGACACTTCTTCCGCAATCCCGAGGCCGGCGGCGGCGTGGAGTACACCGGCATTGGTCACCATCGCGAATCGGTGGCGAAAGAAGTCGGTGTGCCCGGCACGTACGACTATGGCCCACAGCGCTCTTCATGGATGTGCACGTTGATCACCAACTGGATGGGGGATGCGGGATTTTTGAAGCGCGTGCGTTCGGAAATGCGCCGCTTCAACATCGTCGGCGATACGACCTACTGCAAAGCAAAGGTGGTGCGCAAATACGTGAAGGACAAGACCGGCTTGGTCGATATCGAGATCGCAGCAGAGAATCAGCGCGGCGAAGTCACCACTCCGGGACTCGCCACCGTCGCGCTGCCCTCGCGAGACGTGAAGCTGCCCGCCTTCGTTGACGGCGCGCAGGTCGATCTCGAGTTGCCCTTGATCCGCTAGCCACGGTTGCGGCGGAGCCTAAGCGTCGCGTCCGAAGACTTTGCAGCCGCCGGCGGCTGCCGAGGGAATCTAGGAGGCGGCCGCAGCCAGAGGCGCGAAGCACCCGAACTTGCCGCCGAAATACAGAAGCGGCTCCCCCGAGCGTGTGCGCGCAGCCTCGACGAGTCCGACGATGATCGCGTGATCGCCGCTCACGAATACTTGCGACGTGAGACACTCAATTTCCGCGAGTGAGCCCTCTATCAGCGGTACCTTGAGCGTCCCTCCGACCGAGAATGACGTGCGCTCGTACTTCTCGCGACCCTTCGTCGCGAACAGTGAAGCAATCTGACTCTGTCCGCTTCCGAGCAGACTCACTCCAAAGGCCTTGCTCGACACGATGGAAGCATATGAATCAGCGTGTTGCTGGATGGCAAACATCACCATGGGTGGCTCGAACGACAACGTGACAAACGACGACGCGGTGAGTCCCACGATCGCACCCGTAACCCGGTCGTAGGCGGCCGCAATACAAACGGGCCCGGCTGCATTGCGCCCGATTTGCTTATATACCTCGCCGGATACTGGCACGGCTGAATTCTCCTTGACGCCGACAGATGCGTGGTCGCGCTAGTATGCCAAAGATCGCATCGAGCCTCCCAGCGGGCTAGCCCTCAGAAGCGCGGGGGTCAGTACGGGCCGAAGCTAAGCTACCGTGCTGCTCATAATAGGGAAAGCTTTTCTGGGAGGGGGTCATCACATGTCATCACGCTTCAGGGCAAAATTATACCAGGCCAGCAGCCTCTTGTGCCTTGCTGGGATCGCCATCCCTGCGGCGGCATTCGCGGATGCCGCGGCACTCGCAGCAGCCGGCCCCGCGGACGCCGGCACCCAGGGTCTCGCGGAGATCGTCGTCACCGCCAACAAAGTCGAGGAGTCGAGCAGCAAGGTCGGCGTGACCATTCAGACGATCGACGTCAAGGCGCTGGAGCAGCAGCAGGTCACGACGCTCCAGGATCTGGCAAACGCGGTGCCGGGACTGACCTTTACGGAGACCGAGTTCGCGACGCCGGTCTATACCCTGCGCGGCGTCGGCTTCTATGAGAACTCCCTGGCGTCCTACCCCGACGTCAGCGTCTATCTGGACCAGGCGCCCCTGCCGCTTCCGGTGCAGACGGAACTGACCCTGTTCGATATCCAGCGCGTCGAAGTTCTGAAGGGTCCGCAGGGGACACTCTTCGGCAACAACGCCACGGGCGGCGCCATCAACTACATCGCGAACAAGCCGACGACGGCTTTCGCCGCCGGCACCCAACTCAGCTACGGTAAGTACAACACCGGCCAGGTCGACGGCTTCGTCAGCGGGCCGCTCAGCGGTGACTTGCTTGCCCGATTCGCGTTCAGCGTGACCGAGAGTGCTGACGGCTGGCAGCATAGCCAGACACGGCAGGACACCAATGGTAAGGAAAACAAGATCGCCGCGCGCGCGATCTTCGACTGGCACCCCACGGACGCCCTGCGCTTCGAGCTCAACGTCAATGGCTGGTATGACGGAAGCCAGCCGCAGCAGCCGCAATTGATCGAGTTCAAACCGAACTTTCCTTCATATACCCCGTTGATTACCCAGCCACTCGCTCCGAATGACGCAAACGTCGCGGATTGGACGCCGAGATTTGGGGAACCCAGGGCGGATGACGCGCTGTTTCAGACATTTCTACGCACGGACTATGATCTGACCCCGACGATCACAGTCACCTCGATAAGCAACTACATCTATCTCAGTCGTAACGATCGGCCGGGCCAGGACGGTTCGCAATTCTCCACGAGCGACGAGACATTGATCAAAGGTTGGATAGACAGCTTCTCGGAGGAGCTGCGGGTGGAAGGGGGTGGTACCGGGCCGCTCCGATGGCTCGGGGGCGTGAACTATTCCGGCGACCGGGTTCGGGAAGTGGACACGATTTCATGGCCTGATGGCAGCACCAACACATTTACCCCGTTCGCCGGTTCCCAGGGCAATACGGATGACAGCAATCAGAGGATGGACAATTACGCGGCTTTTGCGCACGCCGAATACAATATTCTCGATCAGCTGAAGCTGAAAGGTGGCGTGCGCGGCACCCAGGCGGATCGAACGGTCGACGAATGCGGTATCGAATTCTTCGGAACTCCCCTAGATCCGAATGGAATCATCCAAAACTTTGTGGCGGCGACCGCGGCGTTTCTGGGTGGCCGGCCTTTTGCGCCGGTGGGTCCGGGTCAGTGCGCAATGATCGGTGCGCCTCCTGCCTACGAGATCGGCCGGTTGAAGACCCACCTGAACGAGCACAACGTCTCGTGGTCCGGCGGCATCGATTGGCAAGCTGCCGACACGCTGTTGGCCTACGCGAACGTTTCGCGTGGCTATAAGGCGGGCGGCTTCCCGACTCTTCCGGCAAGCTACTACTTGGCCATGGCCCCGGTCACGCAGGAGAAGGTGACCGACTACGAAGCCGGCTTCAAAGCTCAGTTCCTCGGTCGTCGCTTGTTGGTGAACGGCGCCGCCTTTTACTACGACTACACCAACAAGCAGCTCAAGTCGCGGATCATCGATCCGATTTTCGGAGTACTGACGGCGCTGGTCAACATTCCGAAATCGACGATTCGCGGCGCGGAGTTCGAGGTCCATGCAAGGCCGCTGACCGGCCTCGACGTCGGCCTTGCGGGCACCTTTCTCGATGCCAAGATCGATAGGTTCACGGGCGTGAACCAAGTCGGGCAAGTGGATAATTTCGCGGGCTCGTCCGTACCGTACGCTCCGAAATGGACGTTGACTTCGAGTATCAACTACGAGCACCCCTTGACCGATCAATGGTCGGGCTTCGTAGGGGCTCAGGCCTCGTACCAGAGCCTGACGTCGGCCGCGATCGGCAGCCCGTCACTCTACCTCATGCCGAGTTACTCGCTGCTGAATCTGCAGTTCGGCCTTCAATCCCACGATGGCCGCTGGCGCGCGTTCGCCTGGGGCAAGAACGTGCTGAACAGGTTCTATGTCAACAACGTCGTCGAGGCGGAGGACGCTGTGATTCGTTATACGGGGAGGCCCGCAAACTACGGCATCGCGGTCAATTACAGCTTCCAATGAGAGTCATCGATTGAAGATCGGGATGCTCGGAGCGGGGGACATTGCCCGAGGCGTCGCAAAGTACGCCCTCGAGCAAGGTCACGAAGTTTTGCTTTGCAATCAGAGTGGCCCGGCCAAACTGGCACTGGTCGTCGCCGAACTGGGCCCGGGCGCGGCGGGAGTATCGCGTGCCGAAGCGGCCGCTGCGGAAATCGTGCTGCTGGCTGTGCCGTGGGAGTCGATCCGTGATGCCTTGACCGGACTGCCCCCGTGGAGCGGTCGCATTTTGATTGACACAACCAATCCATTCCTCAATCCGCAGCATCTGAACGTCCTGGATGATCTCAAGGGGCGCATCTCCAGCGAAATTGTCGCGGACCTGGCCCCAGGAGCGCGCCTGGTAAAGGCATTCAACACCATGTTCGCGAGCAAGCTTGCGGAGGGACCCAGGCCGCGGACGGGCGCGCGCCGTGTACTGTTTGTTTCCGGGGACGACGAAGCGGCAAAGACCACCGTGACCAACCTCATTGAAAGCTTCGGCTTCGCAACCATCGATCTTGGCGACCTGAAGGTCGGCGGACGGATGCAACAGGCGAAGACTGCTCCGCTTGCCGGTCCCGACTTTCTCCTTCCCGATTGACCCGCAAATTGCGGGCGCCGGATCTCAGCCAGCGAGTCTAGAACTCCACCAGCGGAAACGAAAAGGGCACGCGGCTAGGCCGAGGATTGGAAGCGCCTTTCATCGAACGCCTCGAGATTGACGTTGGCCTCGCCGACGAACCCAAGCTCGCGCGAAATTCGCAAACTTCCATGATTCAAGGCCTGGATCAACGTCGGCAGCGCGCTCCACGGGAAATCCTCGAGAGCGCCGCCGCCGGAGAGTGCGGCCACGATGTTGCCGTTGTGATCGAAAATGGGACAGGCCACGTGGCGATGTCTGTAGGCCGACTCCTGGTCGTCGATCGCGAACCCGTCTGCCCGGCCGGCTTCGACGGCGGCGATGAATTGCGCGGGTTGGGCGATCGTATGGGTGGTGATCGG
>Ga0307516_10000094_pt1 | contig 100401 bp, 97 predicted proteins | sample 19_EM_MG_FD_203310 | JGI IMG/M metagenome (GOLD analysis project Ga0307516, IMG submission 203310) | Populus trichocarpa ectomycorrhiza microbial communities from riparian zone in the Pacific Northwest, United States - 19_EM | ecosystem: Host-associated > Plants > Roots > Unclassified | place... | reverse complement strand
AAGGCCGCGCCGCCGGGACCGTGATGGCGCAGCAGGCCCAGCTGGAACAGGCTTATGCGCTCTACAAGAGCGGCGAGAAGGCCCAGGCACTGGCGGTGATCGAGCGCTTCATGAAGCTGCACCCCACTAGCCCTGCTGCTGACTACGCCTATTACCTGCAGGGCCTGCTCAACTTCAACGACGACCTGGGCTTGTTCGGCCGCGTGGCCAGCATCGACCTGTCCGAGCGGGACCAGCAGGCGTCACGCGATGCGTTCCAGTCGTTCAAGCAACTGGTCGACCAGTTTCCCGAGTCCAAGTATGCAGCCGATGCGAAGTTGCGCATGCGCTACATCATCAATGCGCTGGCCGCCTATGAAGTGCACGTGGCGCGGTACTACTTCAGGCGCGGCGCCTACGTGGCCGCCGCCAACCGCGCGCAGCAGACGGTGCAGGACTTCCGCAGTGCCCCGGCGGTGGAAGAAGCGCTGTACCTCATGGTGGCCAGCTACGAACAACTCGGCCTCGAACAGCTGCGTGACGACGCCCGTCGCGTGCTGGTGCAGAACTTCCCCAACAGCGCCTTGCTCGACAAGGGCTACGGCAGTTCCGGCAAGTCGTGGTGGAAGTTCTTCTGAACCTGCCGTTCGTCCTGCCCCTCGTCCCGCCACTCGTCGACCGCGGGCTCGTCATCCCAGGCCGACTCGGCTTCACCGCGCAGGCTGCGTAGCCAGGCCAGCGCGGCGTCCTCATCCGGCAGCAAGGGCATGGGCGGCAAGGCCGCCAGCAGGCGGCGGCCGTAGCCCATGCTGCGCAGGCGCGGATCGCAGATCACCAGCAGGCCGCGGTCCGTCTCGCCGCGGATCAAGCGGCCGGCTCCCTGCTTGAGCGACACCGCCGCCTCGGGCACGAAGTAGTCCATGAAGGCATTGCCGCCGGCGCTTTCTACACGCTTGGCATGGGCCTCCACCAGCGGGTCGTTCGGCGGCGGAAAAGGCAGCTTGTCGATCACCACGCACTGCAAGGCCTCGCCCGGCACGTCGATGCCCTCCCAGAAGCTGTGGGACCCCACCAGCACGGCCGGCGGGCCGGCCAGGAACTGGGCCAGCAAGGCCCTTTTGGTGGACTGGCCCTGCACCAGGACTTGCACGCCAAGGGGGGCCAGTTCTTCGACGAGTTGCGCGCCAATGCTTTGCAAGGCCCGCAGCGTGGTCGTCAGCACGAAGCAGCGGCCTCGCAGTTCGACCGCCAGGCGCGCGGCCAGATCGGCCACCGCCTGCGTGTGCGAGGGATCACCGGGCTTGGGGAATGGCGACGGCACGTATAAGCGCGCGTGCCGGCCATAGTCGAACGGGCTGCCGACGCGGCAGATGCGCGCGTCCTGCAGGCCGGCCGCGCTGGTGAACCAGCTCAGGCGTTCATCGTCCCCCAGCGTGGCCGACGTGAAGACCCAGGCGCGGGGTGGCGCGGCGATCTGCGCACTCAAGGTGCCGCTGAGGTCCAGCGGCGACTCCACCAGGCGCGCCTGGTGCGTGCTCAGGTCGATCCAGCGCACCTGGGTGCTGGCCGCCGGGGCAAGGAAACGCTGCGCCCGTGCGGCCAGGTGGCCGGCCCGTTCGCTGAGCTTGTCGAAATCGGGCGATGCCGAGGCCACGGCCTGCGTGGCCTCGGCGGCCGCCTGGCTTGCGGCCGCCAGCGCTTGCAAGGCTTGCATGAAGCCGGGTTCCGCGGCGCGCTCGTCCCAGCGGAGCCGGGCCGCGGCGCGCCGGGACCCGGCGGCGGCCAGGCGCAGGTCGCGGGCGGCGCGGTCCAGGCCCGCACAGACCTCCACCCACGGCTGCAGGCCGCGCGCCTGTTGCAGGCCAGCCGCGAGCACGTCGCGGGCCAGGTCCGCCACCTGTGCGGTCCCCAGCACCGTGCCGAGGAACTGCACGCCGGCCGCAGCGAGTTGATGCGCCTCGTCGAACACCAGCGCATCGACGCTGGGCAGCAATTCGGCCACGCCGGTGTCGCGCAGCACCAGGTCGGCAAAGAAGAGGTGGTGATTGACCACCACGATGTCGGCCTGCATGGCCTCGCGGCGGGCGCGCAGCACGGGGCATTGGCCGGCCTGCGGACAACTGGGTCCGAGGCAGTTTTCACGCGTGGAGGTCACCAGCGGGATGACGGTGGAGCGCTCGTCCAGCCCTTCGATCTCCGCCAGGTCACCGCTGCGGGTGGATTGGGCCCAGGCTTCGATGCGGGTCAGGGCCCGCGCGGTCAGGCGATCGGACAGTGGGGCCGACTCGCGCGCCTGCGCCAGGCGATGCGGGCACAGGTAGGCGGCACGCCCCTTGAGCAGGGCCAGCCGGATCGGCAACCGCAGTGCTTGCACCAGGCGCGGCAGGTCGCGCAGGAACAGCTGGTCCTGCAAGCTCTTGGTAGCCGTGCTGACCAGGGCGCGGGCACCGGACAGCAGCAAAGGCACCAGGTAGGCGTAAGTCTTGCCGACCCCCGTGCCAGCCTCGGCCACCAGCACGCTTCGCGACTCGATCGCCGCCGCCACCTGTGCGGCCAGTTCCTGCTGGACCTGCCGCTCCCGGTACGCGGGGTCGGCCGCCGCAAGGTCACCAGTGGCGGCGAATACCCGCCTCACGGCATCGGCCAGGGCCCCGGCGGGCGGGTCCGGCGCACCACCTGTGGCCCGGGTCATGTGAGTTTTTCCACTGAGGGGATGCGCCATTGGGGCCGATCCCACTGAGTAAGTGGCCCACGGCCCTTCGAGAGTCGGGCGAAGTACGATTATAGTTTTCGTCCATGGCCACCCACGACCCAGGTTATCGATTGACTGCCGCCACGGGCATGCACCGCGGCGACCGCAATTACCAGCAGGATCAAGTGGACATCATTGCGCATGCGCGCGTGCCCGGGTGCCTGCTTGCCATCGTGGCCGACGGCATGGGCGGCAAGAGCGGGGGCCGCAAGGCGGCCGACCAGGTGATCCTCACCGCGCGCCAGATCTTCGAGCGCTATTCACCCAGCCAGGACGACCCCGTCGAGACGCTCAAGCAGCTCGTGCTGGAAGCGCACCTCATGATCAAGCTCACGGCCATCACGTCCGAGGAAGAGCCGCACAGCACGCTGGCGGCCTTTCTGGTGAGCCCCTCGCGCGAATGCGACATGGTGCACGCGGGCGACTCGCGCATCTACCACTTCCGCGGGCCGGACATGGTGAGCCGCACGCTGGACCACTCGTTCGTGCAACGCCTGATCGACGAGGGCCAGATCTCCGAGGAAAGCGCCAACGACCACCCGCAGGCCAACCTGTTGACCGGCTGCCTGGGCACGTACCAAGACCCGCCCCTGACTGCCCACCACATCGACCGCCTGGAGATCGGCGACTCGGTCATGGCCTGCAGCGACGGGCTGTGGCACTACTTCACCCCCCGCGAACTGGGCGCCATCGTGCACACCTTGGCGCCGCGCGAGGCGAGCGAAATGATGGTGACCAAGGCCCGGGCACGCGCCCGGTCGGGCGGCGACAACCTGTCGCTGGCCCTGGTGCGCATGGAGCATCTCTGAGGATTTGGCCGGAAACAACTTCCCGAGTTACTTTCCAGAACCCCGTTCGGGCTGAGCCTGTCGAAGCCCTGGTGCCCTGTGCACAGCACTTCGACAAGCTCAGTGCGAACGGGGGTGGCTCGGGAAGTTATCTTCAGGTGAGCGAAGTGTCGACCTCGCGCCGCGCCAGCGCCAGGAACTGCGCCGATTGCATCTCATGCAGGCGCGAGACCGTGCGCGGGAACTCGTGCGCCAGCGGCCCTTCGTTGTAGAGCTGTTCGGGCGGCACCTCGGCGGACATCACGAGCTTGACGCGGCGGTCGTACAGCACGTCCACCAGCCAGGTGAAGCGCCGCGCCTGCGAGGCCAGCCGGGGCGACATCTGCGGCACACCCGACAGCAGCAGCGTGTGGAAGCGGGACGCCAGCTCCAGGTAGTCGTTCTGCGAGCGCGGCCCGCCGCACAAGGTGGCAAAGTCGAACCACACCACCCCACCGGCCTTGCGGCGCGCGCTCAGTTCGCGCTGCTCGATGTGCAGCGTGGGGCTCTCTTCACGAGCTTCGGCCAATGACGAGAACGCCAGTTCCATGGCGGCATCGGCCTCGGGGCCCAGCGGGGTGTGGTACAGCTTCAGGCCGGCGAAGGTGCGCTGGCGGTAGTCGGTGGCGCCGTCCAGCTCGATCACCTCCAGCCGGCTCTTCAGCAGCTCGATGGCCGGCAGGATGCGCTCCCTGTGCAAGCCGTTCGGGTACAGCGCATCGGGGTGGAAGTTGGAGGTGGCCACGATGCTGACCCGGTTGCTGAACAGCGTGTCGAGCAGGCGGTGCAGCATCATCGCGTCGGTGACATCGGCGACATGGAATTCGTCGAAGCAGATGAGCCGAAAGCGGCGGGCGATGCGCAGGCCGAGCGCCTCCAGCGGATTCGGCGTGCCCTTCAAGTCCTGCAGTTCGCGGTGCACCTCGCGCATGAACTCGTGGAAGTGCAGCCGGGTCTTGCGTGTCAGGGGCACGGCCTGGAAGAAACAATCCATCAGGAAGCTCTTGCCCCGGCCCACGCCGCCATGCATGTACACGCCGCGCGGGATCGGCGGCCGCAGGATCAGCTTGGTCACGGCATTGCCGCGCCGGGCCTTGTAGGCGGCCCATTCGGTTTCGCAGCGCTCCAGCGCATCGATGGCCCGCCACTGGCCGACATCGGCGGTGTAGCCCCGCTCCACCAGGGCGTGTTCGAAGAGTTCGCGGACGGACATCTGCGCAGTGATCGTTCATCCGCAAGGCCCCCGGCCCTGCGGCCGGGTCCGGGGCGGCAGCCTAGAAATTGAGCGTGCGTTTGTCCACCGCGAGGGCAGCTTCCTTGGTGGCCTCGGACAGCGAAGGATGGGCATGGCAGATGCGCGCAATGTCTTCGCTGCTGGCCTTGAACTCCATCGCGACCACGGCTTCGGAGATCAGCTCCGAGGCCATGGGTCCGATCACGTGCACGCCCAGGATTTCGTCGGTCTTGGCGTCGGCCAGGAACTTGACGAAGCCGGTGGTGTCGCCCAGCGCCCGCGCCCGCCCATTGGCCATGAACGGGAACTGGCCGGCCTTGTAGGCCCGGCCGGACGCCTTGAGCTGCTGCTCGGTCTGGCCGACCCAGGCGATCTCCGGGCTGGTGTAGATGACCCACGGCACGGTGTTGAAGTTGACGTGCCCATGCTGCCCGACGATGCGCTCGGCCACGGCCACGCCTTCTTCCTCGGCCTTGTGCGCCAGCATGGGCCCGCGCACCACGTCGCCGATGGCCCACACGTTGGGCAGGCTGGTCTTGCAGTCGTCGTCCACCACGACAAAACCGCGTTCGTCCAGCTTCAGGCCCACGGCCTCGGAGTTGAGGCCGATGGTATTGGGCACGCGGCCGATCGACACGATGAGGCGGTCGCACTCCAGCACCTGGGCGGCACCGGCGCTGTCGGTGTACTCCACCGACACGCCCTTCTTGCCGGTCTTGACCGCGCCGATCTTCACACCGAAGCTGAGCTTCAAGCCCTGCTTGGTGAAGACCTTCTGCGCCTCCTTGGCGACCGATTCGTCCACCGCGCCCAGGAACGCCGGCAGCGCTTCCAGCACGGTGACCTCGGCGCCCAGCCGGCGCCACACCGAACCCATCTCCAGCCCGATCACGCCGGCACCGATGACGCCCAGCCGCTTGGGCACGTCGGCGATGCGCAGCGCGCCGTCGTTGGAGAGCACCGATTGTTCGTCGAAGGCCGCGCCGGGCAACTGGCGCGGGTTCGAGCCGGTGGCCACGATGACGTGCTGGCCGGTGATGACTTCGTCCGCGGCGCCGCTGACCTTGATCTCGTAGGTGCCGTCCTTGGATGCGACGAACGAGCCGCGGCCATGGAAGAACGTGACCTTGTTCTTCTTGAACAGGTAGATGATGCCGTCGTTGTTCTGCTTCACGACGGCGTCCTTGCGCGCCAGCATCTTGGCCAGGTCCAGCTTCACGCCGGTCATCGAAATGCCGTGGTCGGCGAAGTGATGATTGGCCTGGTCGAAGTTTTCGGACGACTGCAGCAAGGCCTTGGAAGGAATGCAACCGACGTTCGTGCACGTACCCCCGAGGGCGGGCCCGCCCTTGGCGTTTTTCCACTCGTCGATGCAGGCGACGCTCAGGCCCAGCTGGGCAGCACGGATGGCGGCGATGTAGCCGCCCGGGCCGGCGCCGATGACGATGACGTCGAAGTGTTGGGTGCTCATCGTGGCGTCGCTTAGATGTCGAACAGCAGGCGCGCCGGGTCTTCCAGCGCTTCTTTCATCGCCACCAGCCCCAGCACGGCCTCGCGGCCGTCGATGATGCGGTGGTCATAGCTCAGCGCCAGGTAGTTCATGGGGCGCACCACGACCACGCCGTTCTCCACCACGGCGCGTTCCTTGGTGGCGTGCACGCCCAGGATGGCCGATTGCGGCGGGTTGATGATGGGGGTGGAGAGCATGGAACCGAACACGCCGCCATTGGAGATGGAGAAGGTGCCGCCGGTGAGTTCCTCGATGCCCAGCTTGCCGTCCTTGGCCTTCTGGCCGAACTCGGCGATCTTCTTTTCGACATCGGCAAAGCTCATCTGGTCGCAATTGCGCAGGATGGGCACCACCAGCCCGCGCGGCGAGCCCACCGCGATGCCGATGTCGAAGTAGCCGTGGTAGACGATGTCGTTGCCGTCCACGCTGGCGTTCATGACGGGGTACTTCTTGAGGGCATGCACCGCGGCCTTGACGAAGAAGCTCATGAAGCCGAGCTTGACGCCGTGCTCCTTTTCGAACTTCTCCTGGAAGCGCTTGCGCATTTCCATCACCGGGGCCATGTTCACCTCGTTGAACGTGGTGAGGATGGCGTTGGTGCTCTGCGATTGCAGCAGCCGCTCGGCCACGCGGGCCCGCAGCCGCGACATGGGCACGCGCTGCTCGGGGCGGTCGCCCAGGTTCACCGACACGGGCATGGCCACCGCCGGCAAGGTCTTGGCGGGGGCGGCCGGGGCCGCAACCGCAGGGGCCACGACCGCGGGCGATGTCACCAGGGGCACGGCCGCCGCGGTCTTGGCCGCGCCTTCCAGCAGCGCCAGCACATCACCCTTGGTGACCCGGCCATCCTTGCCGGTGCCGGCCACCGAGCCGGCGGCAATCTTGTTGTCGGCCATGAGCTTGGCGGCGGCGGGCATCACGACCTCGCTCTTGCCCTTGGCGGCTTGCGCAGACGCAGCGGCCGGCTCAGCCCCCGCGGCAGCGGCGGGCGCAGCCACCACGGGGGCGGCACCGGCGGTGGCCGCGGTGTCGATCCGGGCGATCACCTGGTCGCTGACCACGGTGCCGCCATCCGCCACCGTGTGTTCGGCCAGCACGCCGGCCGCGGGCGCCGGCACTTCCAGCACGACCTTGTCGGTCTCCACCTCGATCAGGATCTCGTCCATTGCCACGGCTTCGCCGGGCTTTTTCTTCCACTGCAGCAGGGTGGCTTCGGCCACCGATTCGGACAGCTGCGGAACCTTCACTTCAACGATTGCCATGTTCTTTCTCAATGCGTGTTGTGGGGGAGCCCGGCCCTGGCGGGTGTTCAGCTCACGGACTGAACACCAGAGCGCGCCAGGGCGGGCCTGGGGCTGCTCACTTGGTCAGCACGAAGCCCTTGAGCTTGCCGTAGGCCTGGTCCAGCAGCGCCTTCTGCTGCTCCTGGTGCAGGTGGGCGTAACCCACCGCGGGCGAGGCCGAGGCCGGCCGACCGGCATAGCCCAGCTTCTGGCCGTCGAGCATGTTTTCGTGGATGTAGTGCTGCACGAAGAACCAGGCGCCCTGGTTCTGCGGTTCGTCCTGGCACCACACCACGTCCGTCACGTTCGGGTACTTCTTCAGCTCAGTGGCGAACGCCTTGTGCGGGAATGGATAAAGCTGCTCCACGCGCAGGATGACCACGTCGTCGGTCTTCTTTTCATCGCGACGCTTGACCAGGTCGTAGTAGACCTTGCCCGAGCAGACGATCACCCGCTTGACCTTGTCGGCCACGATCTCGGGGTTCAGCTCGCTGATCACGGTGCGGAACTCGCCGCGCGTGAACTCGGTGAGCGGCGAGGTGGCGTCCTTGTTGCGGAGCAGTGACTTGGGCGTGAGGATGACCAGCGGCTTGCGGAATGCGCGCACCATCTGCCGGCGCAGCACGTGGAAGATCTGGCTGGCGGTGGTGGGCTGCACCACCTGCATGTTGTTGTCGGCGGCCAACTGCATGAAGCGCTCCAGCCGTGCCGAGCTGTGCTCGGGACCTTGGCCTTCGTACCCGTGCGGCAGCATCAGGGCCAGGCCGTTGGCACGGCCCCATTTCACCTCGCCGGCGGCGATGAACTGGTCGATCACCACCTGGGCGCCGTTGACGAAATCGCCGAACTGCGCCTCCCAGATGACCATGGTGTTGGGGTCGGCACTGGCGTAGCCGTATTCGAAGCCCAGCACGGCCTCTTCAGAGAGGATGGAATCGATCACCACGAACGGGGCTTGGTTCTCGGCCACGTTCTGCAGCGGCACGTAGATGCCTTCGTCCCACTTCTCGCGCTTCTGGTCGTGCAGCACGGCGTGGCGGTGCACGAAGGTGCCGCGGGCGCTGTCTTCGCCGGACAGGCGCACCGGGTAGCCGCTGGCCACCAGCGAGGCAAACGCCAGGTGCTCGCCCATGCCCCAGTCGACATTGATCTCGCCGCGGCCCATGGCCGCGCGGTCGGCCAGCACCTTCTCGACCAGTGCATGGGCCTTGAAGCCGGCCGGCAAGGTGGTGAGGTGCTCGCTGAGGCGGCGGATCTCGGCCAGCGGGATGGCGGTGTCGGCCGCATCGGTCCACTTCTTGCCGAGGAACGGGGCCCAGTCCACCGCGTACTTGCTCTTGAAGTTGGTCAGCACAGGGTCGACCGTGTGCTTGCCCGCGTCCATGGCCGCGCGGTAGGCCTTGACCATGGCGTCCGGGCCGTCGGCCGGCAGCACGCCTTGCGCCACCAGCTTGTCGGCGTACAGCTTGCGCGTGCCGGGGTGCTGGGCGATCTTCTTGTACATCAGCGGCTGCGTCAGGCTGGGCGTGTCCTGCTCGTTGTGGCCCAGCTTGCGGAAGCAGACGATGTCGACCACCACGTCCTTGTAGAACTGCTGGCGGTAGTCCAGCGCGAGCTGGGTGCACAGCACCACGGCCTCGGGGTCGTCGCCGTTCACGTGCAGCACCGGCGCGTCGATCATCTTGACCACGTCGGTGCAGTACAGCGTGGACCGCGAGTCGCGCGGGTCGCTGGTGGTGAAGCCGATCTGGTTGTTGATGACCAGGTGCACCGTGCCGCCGGTGTAGTAGCCGCGGGTCTGCGCCAGCGCCAGGGTTTCCATCACCACGCCCTGGCCGGCAAAGGCCGCGTCGCCATGCACGAGGATGGGCAGTACCTGGTCGCCGGAGCGGTCGCCACGGCGGTCTTGCCGGGCCTTGACCGAGCCTTCCACCACCGGGTTGACGATCTCCAAGTGCGAGGGATTGAAGGCCAGGCTCAGGTGCACCGGGCCGCCGGGCGTGGTGACGTCGCTGGAGAAGCCCTGGTGGTACTTCACGTCGCCGGCGGGCAGGTCTTCCTTGGCGGTGTGGTCGAACTCTGCAAACAGGTCGGCGGGCATCTTGCCCAGCGTATTGACCAGCACGTTCAGGCGGCCGCGGTGGGCCATGCCGATGACGATTTCCTGCACGCCTTTTTCGCCGGCACGCTGGATCAGCTCGTTCATCGAGGCGATGAAGCTTTCGCCGCCTTCGAGCGAGAAGCGCTTCTGCCCCACATACTTGGTATGCAGGAAGCGCTCCAGGCCTTCGCCGGCCGTGAGGCGGTCGAGGATGCGGGTTTTTTCTTCCACCGTGAAGCTGGGCTTGCCGCGGATCTTTTCCAGGCGCTCCTGCCACCAGCGCTTTTCGGCCGGCTCGGAGATGTGCATGAACTCCGCACCGATGGTGGAGCAGTAGGTGTCGCGCAGCGCCTGCAGGATTTCGCGCAGCGTCTGCTGCTCGTCGGTGGTGAAGTAGGTGTTCGTGGCGCTGAACGTGATGTCCATGTCGGACTCGCTCAGGTCGTAGAACGCCGGCTCCAGTTCCGGAATGCGGGGGCGCTCGGTGCGCTGCAGCGGATCCAGGTTGGCCCATCGGGAACCCAGGAACCGGTAGGCCGCGATCAGCGACTGCACGTGCACCTGCTTGCGCGCCACCGCCAAGTCGCCGGCCGAGGCCTTGACCGCAAAGGCATTGGCTTTGGCACGCTGCTCGAACGAGGCGATCACCGGCGCATGGGCCACATCGCGGGTGTCAGACCCATCGGTGGCAGGGACGTTTTGCAGCGCGTCGAAGTACGCACGCCACTTGTCCGGCACCGAGCCTGGGTTGTTGAGGTAGGACTCGTACAGTTCTTCCACGTACGGCGCGTTGCCGCCGAACAGGTACGAGTTGGCCTTGAATTGCTGCATCATCGCTCGCTCACCTCACGCCCCGGTACCCGGGGCTGTCGATGGGTTAAACAACCTTCCGCGGCCCGGCTTCACCGATTGGCGGATTGCGACCCGCCTTGCGTTATGCGCAAGAGGGCGGGAAGGACTTGACGTCTGGAGCGGCACTGTAGCACCGCCACAGGCTGCAGCGCGCGCCGTTGTTATTTTTTGGCCTGCCCCGGCAATGCTCGGCCATGCCGCAGGTGCGGCGCGGGCCAATGAGGGTGGGCAAACAGCCTTCGCGAGATCCACCGGCGTGGCTATAGTTTTCAATCACTTTCAACAATGTGCGGAGGAAACCTCATGGGCGCAATCTTTCAATCCTTGGGCCGCACCGTCGCGGCGGGCGTGGCGCTGCTGGTGCTCATCGTGCTGGCCGCCCAGGTGCTGGGCGCCGGCAGCATCCAGTTCGGCCATGCGTGGGGATCGTTCTTCATGCGCTGGCTGCACGTGCTGTGCGGCGTGATGTGGGTCGGCCTGCTGTGGTACTTCAACTTCGTGCAGATTCCATCCATGCCGAAGATCCCCGACGAGCAAAAGCCCGCCGTGAGCAAGGTGATCGCGCCCAGGGCGCTGTTCTGGTTCCGCTGGGCCGCACTCGCCACGGTGGTCACCGGGGCGCTGCTGGCCACGATGAACGGCTACATCCTTTCCGCCCTCAGCCTGCACAAGCCGTTCACGGCCATCGGCATCGGCATGTGGCTGGCCCTGGTGATGGCCGTCAACGTGTGGTTCGTCATCTGGCCGAATCAGAAGAAGGCGCTGGGCATCGTGACCGTGCCCGCGGAAGAAAAGGCCCGCGCCGCCCGCGTGGCGATGTTGACCTCGCGCGCCAACACCATGCTCTCCATTCCCATGCTGTATTGCATGGTGGCGCAGCAGAACGCGGGGCTCTGAGGGGAGTGGGCACCCGGCACCGGGGTACCGGTGCCGGGTGCCACGCGGGTGCTCAGCCGCCTTGGGGCGGCCCGGCGTCGGCTGAGTGCATCACTTGCGCCGGACCTGCTCCGCGCGCACGCTGGCTTGGCCGCCGGCCAGCGTGAGCTGCAGGTCCATGCCGTCACGCAGCTGGCCCGGCTCGACCACCAGCGCGCCCTCGGCGGTCTGGATCAGCGCATAGCCGCGCGCCACCACACGCAGCGGGTCCAGCGCCTGGATGCGGGCGCCCAGGGCCTCCAGTTGAGCGCGGCGCAGCCGCAGCAGCGAAACCACGCCGCGGTGCAGCCGGCGTGCCTGCTCCTGCTGCCGCTGCGCCTGCCGGACCACCGCCTGCTGGACCAGCGCACGGCGGCGCTGGTCCAGCAGCGCGAGCGCCTTGCCGTGGCTGCGCAAGGCGTCGGCCGGCCGCGCCAGGCGCATGGCCACGCGGTCCAGGCGCTGCGCCTGCGTGTCCAGCCTTTGGCCCAGCGCACGTGCCAGCCGGTGCGCCCAGGCCCCCAGCACAGCCTGGGCGTCGCGTGCCGAGGGCGCCGCGAGTTCAGCGGCGGCCGTGGGCGTGGGCGCGCGCAGATCGGCCGCAAAGTCGGACAAGGTCACGTCTGATTCGTGCCCCACCCCGCAGATCACCGGCAGCGGAGAGGAGGCCACCGCCCGCACCACCCGTTCGTCGTTGAAGGCCCACAAGTCCTCGATGGACCCCCCGCCCCGGCACACGATGAGCACATCCGCGTCGGCCCGTGAGCCGGCCAGCTCAATGGCGCGCACCAGTTGGGCCGGCGCCTCGGCGCCCTGCACGGCCGCGGGGTACACGATCACCCGGACCTGCGGCGCCCGCCGCGCCAGCGCGGTGGCCACGTCCTGCAAGGCCGCCGTGGCCAGCGAAGTGACCACGCCGACGCAGCGCGGGAAGGCCGGCAGTGCGCGCTTGCGGGCCGTGTCGAACAGCCCTTCGGCCTCCAGCCGGGCTTTCAGGCGCAGGAACTGCTCCATCAGCAGGCCGGCACCGGCCCGCCGCATGCCCTCGACCATCAGCTGCAAGTCGCCCCGCGCTTCGTAGACGGCGAGGCGGCCGCGCAGTTCGACCTGCATGCCGTCGGCCGGCGCAAAGTCGAGCAAGGTCGCGGCGCGCCGGAACATGACGCAGCGCACGGCCGCCGCCCCGGAGGGGTCTTTCAGGTTGAAGTAGCAGTGGCCACTGGCCGCACGCGAAAACCCGCTGATCTCGCCCTGCACCGCCACGGCGCCAAAGCGCGCGGCCAGTGCATCGGCCAGCGCCCGCAGCAGGCCGGCCACGTCCCAGACCACACGACCCGGTGTCGCGCGGGGATCAAACGGCTCAACCCCTTGCATGGGGGCCTGCGGCGCTCAGAATCATCGCGTGACAAATCACACGGATGGTCGCAAAGCAAGGATTCATGCGGGTTCGGAACTCCACAGCCGCGCCAAACAAGGCGTGCGCAGCCACCTTGACGTCACGGCGCTGTAATGCATGTCCAAGCCTTTGATTTGATTCATGGTTTTTTTGCCCAAACTTTGAGCAGTCTGTTCCAGGCCTTGTCTTTTGGCGCTTTCGGGCCGTTCACCCGAGGCTTACACACAATGTTATCCACAGAATTCGGGGATGACTTCGCGTGTACCAGATGTCGCAAGCCCCCGATGCGGACTACATTTCGCATCGTGCGGCATGCAGCGACAAGACGGTCCGTCAAGCCATAATCCCGCCGGTCTTTGACGCCCTGCCTGCCAAGGGCCGCGCGCATTCTGCCGTGTCACGGTCCACGGCGCGCACCGAATCCTGCTCGTTCAACGCCCGACAAGGAAGCCGAATTGCTGTCCATCATCCAAGCCGCTGGTTGGCCCATTTGGCCCCTCATCGTGTGTTCGATCGTCATGCTGGCCCTGGTCATCGAACGACTATCCACCTTGCGCATGACCCGCATCGCGCCGCGCAAGCTGGTCGACGAGGTGGTCGCCGTGACGCGCCAGGGCTCGCCCTCGCCCGACGTGGTGGCCAAGCTGTCCAGCAGTTCGCTGCTGGGCACGGTGCTGGCCAGTGGCCTGCGCGCCGTGGTGATCGAGCCCAAGATCACCGAGGCCGCCTTGCGCAACGCCTTGGAGACCACCGGCCGCAGTGCCGTGCACCGGATGGAGAAGTACCTCAACACGCTGGGCACCATTGCCTCGGCAGCGCCGCTGATGGGCTTGTTCGGCACGGTGGTGGGCATGATCGAAATCTTCGGCTCCCAGGCGCCCGCGGGCGGCAGCAACCCGGAGCAGCTCGCGCACGGCATCTCGGTGGCGCTGTACAACACGGCATTCGGGCTCATCATCGCGATCCCCGCCATGATGTTCTACCGCTATTTCCGCGGCCTGGTGGACCAGTACACGCTGGACATCGAGCAGGCCGCCGAGCGGCTGCTGCCGCACCTGCTGCGCCTGGGCGCGCGCACCTCCTGATCGCGCTGTCTTGAACCCCGCCCCTCGGCCCTCGACACCGAAGCGACACCCCATGAACTTCCATCACCGCCGCAGCGAAGAACCCGAGATCAACCTGATCCCGTTCATCGACGTGCTGCTGGTGGTCCTCATCTTCCTGATGCTGTCGACCACCTACTCGAAGTTCACCGAGCTGAAGATCACCCTGCCCACGTCCGACTCCGAGCAGCTGCGCGACCGGCCCAAGGAGATCATCGTGGCCATTTCCAGCGACGGGCGCTATGTCATCAACCGCAAGGCGGTGGACGGCGCCAGCGTGGAGCGCCTGGCGGCCGAGCTGAGCGCCGCCTCCGAGGGCCACAAGGACCGCGTCGTCATCGTGTCGGCCGACGCCACCACCGCCCACCAGCGCGTGATCAACGTGATGGACGCGGCCCGCCGCGCGGGCTTGAACCAGCTCACCTTCGCGGCCCAGCAGGGCGCGAAGCAGTAACCGGCCCCCGTGTGCCCCGCCGTCCAGGGCGGGGCCGCAAGCGCATGCGCTCCAAGCTCCCCGAGCTCTGGCAGTCCGAAGGCCCGCTGCAATGGGCCTTGCGGCCTGTCTCATGGCTGTACGGCGCCGTGGCTGCGGTACGCCGCGGCCTGTTTGCCGCCGGTCTGCTGCAGACGCACCGGCTGGATGTGCCGGTCATCGTGGTGGGCAATCGCATCGCCGGCGGCGCCGGCAAGACGCCCACGCTGATGGCCTTGCTGGGCCGGCTGTCTGCCGCCGGCTATCGGCCGGGCGTGGTATCGCGTGGCCATGGGCGGCGCCAGGACGCCTGCCTGCAGGTGCAAGGAGGCCTGAGTGCGCATGACGTGGGCGATGAACCGCTGCTGATCCACCGGCGCACCGGCGTGCCGGTGTGGGTGGGCCGCGACCGGGTGGCCGCGGCGCGGGCCCTGCGTGCCGCCTATCCGGAGGTGGATGTGGTGGTCTGCGACGACGGCTTGCAGCACCTGCGGCTGGGGCGTGACGTGGAAGTGATCGTGTTCGACGAACGCGGTGCCGGCAACGGCGCGCTGCTGCCGGCCGGCCCCTTGCGCGAGCCCCTGGGGGTGCCGGCCCGCGGCACGGCCATGATCGTGCTCTACAACGCCCCCGCGCCCAGCACACCGCTGCCAGGCCACCTGGCGCAGCGCCGGCTGCAAGGCGCGGTGACCCTGCCGGACTGGTGGGCCGGCCGGCCGGCGACCCCGGACGCGCTGGCCGCGCTGCGCTCGCGCCCGGTGCTCGCCGCCGCCGGGCTGGCATGGCCCCAGCGCTTCTTCGCCGCCTTGCGGGCGGCGCAGCTGACCGTGCAGGAACTGGCGCTGCCGGATCACTTCGACCACGCGGCACTGCCTTGGCCCCGGGAAGCACGCGACGTGCTCGTCACCGAGAAAGACGCCGTCAAGCTGGATCCGGCGCGCGTGACCCGCGAGCGGCCGGACACCACCGTGTGGGTGGTGCCGCTGGTCTTTGAACCCGAGCCGGCATTCTTCGACGCCGTCCTGCAGGCATTGCCTGGCGTCGGGCCAGCCAGGCAAACCAGCTAGGATGTCCCCATGGACACGCGCTTGATGGAACTGCTGGTTTGCCCGATCTGCAAAGGGCCCTTGCAACACGACCACGACCGGCATGAACTGGTGTGCGCCGCCGACCGGCTGGCCTACCCGATCCGCGATGGCATTGCCGTGATGCTGGAAGCCGAGGCCCGCTCGCTGGACCCCGCCGCCGCACCGACCGCCGATCGCCCTCCGGCTTCATGAGCGCCCCAAGGCCGGCCGAAGCCGACCGCCCCCCGCGGGGATCCGGCAAAGTGGCAGAGCCACATTTGCCGGTGAGCTTTACGGTGCTCATCCCGGCACGCTTGGCATCGACCCGGCTGCCGCGCAAACCCCTGGCCGACATTGCCGGCCTGCCGATGATCGTGCACGTGGCCCGCCGCTGCGCACTGAGCACCGCGCAGGCGGTGGTGGTGGCCGCCGACGCGGCCGAAACCGTGTCGGCCTGCCAGGCCCACGGGGTGCGCGCCCTGCTCACCCGCGCCGACCACGCCACCGGCAGCGACCGGCTGGCCGAAGCCTGCGAGCAACTGGGCCTGGATGGCCAGGACATCGTGGTCAACGTGCAGGGCGACGAGCCCTTGATCGACCCGGTGCTGATCGACGCCTGCGCCACCTTGCTGGCGCAAAGCGCCACCTGCGTGATGAGCACCGCCGCCCATCCGGTTGCCACCGCGGAAGATCTGCGCAACCCCAATGTCGTGAAAGTGGTGACCGACGCGGCCGGGCGCGCCTTGTACTTCTCCAGGGCGCCCATCCCCTGGTGGCGCGACGGCAATGGCTTTGGCGTCCACGCCTTGCCCGACCCCGCGCCGCTGCGCCACGTCGGCCTGTATGCCTACCACGCCGGCTTCCTGAGGCGGTTCCCCACCCTGCCGCAGAGCCCCCTGGAGCGCATCGAATCGCTGGAACAGTTGCGGGTGCTGTGGCATGGCGAGCGCATCGCCGTGCACGTCACTGCGCAGGCTCCGGGCCATGGCGTGGACACCCCCGAAGACCTGGAGCGCGTGCGGCGCCTGCTGGCCTCGGCCACACCCTGAAGCCCCTCCCGGGTGGCTTGCACATGCGCAGACACCCCACGCAGCCCCGGGCAACAACCGACCGGCGCACGTAACCCTGCATGTTATTCTCGTCCGAGGCCTGAAACACCAGCCTCCCCGCGTTTGACATGGCTTTCGAGGAGACTCATGAGATTGATCCTGTTGGGCGCCCCAGGCGCCGGCAAAGGTACACAGGCTGCCTTCCTCTGCAAGAAGTTCGGCATCCCGCAGATATCCACCGGCGACATGCTGCGCAACGCCCAGAAGGCCGGCACGCCGCTCGGCTTGGCTGCCAAGAAGGTGATGGACAGCGGTGCACTGGTCAGCGACGACATCATCATCGCCATGGTCCAGGAGCGCCTGGCCCAGCCGGACTGCGCCGCGGGCTTTCTGTTCGACGGTTTCCCCCGCACCCTGCCGCAGGCCGAGGCGATGAAGACCGCTGGCGTGCGCCTGGATGCCGTGCTCGAGATCGACGTGCCCGACGACGTGGTCCGCGAGCGCGTCACGGGCCGGCGCGTGCATGGCTCGGGGCGGGTCTATCACGTCAAGTACAACCCGCCCAAGGTGCCCGGCAAGGACGATGTGACCGGCGAAGACCTGGAGCAGCGCGCCGACGACACGCTGGACAAGGTCAACACGCGGCTGCAGAAGTACCACGCCGAAACCGAGCCGCTGGTGGAGTACTACGCCAGCTGGTCGGCCAGCGGCGACCCGCTGGCCCCCCGCTGCCGCAAGATCAGCGGCCTGGGCTCGGTGGACGACATCACCCAGCGCGCCCTGGCGGCACTGGCCTGAGAGGCTGAGCACTCTCGCACGCGAGGAGAAAAGATGGACATAGCCGGCAAGGTCTTCATCGTCACCGGGGGCGCCTCCGGGCTGGGCGAGGGCACGGCGCGCATGCTGGCGCGCGAAGGCGGCTTGGTGGTCGTCGCCGACCTCCAGGCCGACAAGGGCGAGGCCGTGGCCCGCGAGATCGGCGGCAGCTTCGTGCGCTGCGACGTCAGCTCCGAGGACGACGGCCGCGCCGTGGTGGCCCGCGCCGTGGCCACCGGCAAGCTGGTGGGCCTGGTCAACTGCGCCGGCATCGCCACCGCAGTCAAGACCGTGGGCAAGGACGGCGCCCATCCGCTGGCCGCGTTCACCAAGACCCTCACGGTCAACCTGGTGGGCAGCTTCAACATGATCCGGCTCGCGGCCGAGGCCATGAGCAAGAACGAGCCCGAGCCCACCGGCGAGCGCGGCGTGCTGATCAGCACCGCCAGCGTGGCCGCGTATGACGGGCAGATGGGGCAGGCCGCCTACTCGGCCAGCAAGGGCGGCATCGTCGGCATGACCTTGCCGATCGCACGCGACCTGGCGCGCAACGGCATCCGCAACATGACCATCGCGCCGGGCATCTTCGGCACCCCCATGATGTTCGGCATGCCGCAGGATCTGCAGGACGCGCTGGCCGCCAGCGTGCCCTTTCCCAGCCGCCTGGGCACGCCGGCCGACTATGCGAAGCTGGTGCACCAGATCGTCACCAACGACATGCTCAATGGCGAGGTGATCCGCCTGGACGGCGCCGTCCGTTTGCCGCCGCGCTGAGCGTGGGCGAAGAACCGTCCCTGCGGACTCTTCTCCGCCCGCAAGGCTGAGAAATTCAACCGGCCGGCCCGGCCCAGTTGCTTGGCGACGCAGGCAACACAGATAGACTTGGCCCGTGATCCCTGCCGGTTTCATTCAAGAGTTGGTGGCACGCGCCGACGTCGTCGAGGTGGTGGGCCGGCATGTGGCCCTCAAGAAGGCCGGCATCAACTTCAAGGGGCTGTGCCCTTTCCATGGCGAGAAGACCCCCAGCTTCATCGTCAGCCCCACACGCCAGACCTACCACTGCTTCGGCTGCCAGCGGCACGGCGACGCCCTGCGCTTCCTGATGGAGCACACCGGCGCGGGCTTCATCGATGCCGTGCAGGACCTGGCCCAGCAGGTGGGCCTGCAAGTGCCGGAAGACTCCGCCGGCCCCGAGGAACGCCTGCGCGCGGCCCAGCAGCGTGAACTGCAGGCCACGCTGTCGGACGTGCTGCGCCGCGCCGGCGACCACTACCGCAAGCAGCTCCGGTCCAGCCCACGGGCAATCGACTACCTCAAGCGCCGCGGCCTGACCGGCGAGATCGCGGCCCGCTTTGCGCTGGGCTACGCCCCCGAGGGCTGGCGGGCGCTGGCCAGCGCCTTCCCCCGCTACGACGACCCCTTGCTCGCCGAGGCCGGGCTGGTGATCGTGCAAGGCGAGGACGAAGCCCAGCAGTCGCGCTACGACCGGTTCCGCGACCGCATCATGTTCCCCATCCGCGGCGTCAAGGGCGACATCATCGGCTTCGGCGGCCGCGTGCTGGACAGCGGCGAGCCCAAATACCTGAACTCACCGGAAACGCCGGTTTTCGTCAAGGGCCGCGAGCTTTACGGCCTGTTCGAGGCCCGGCAGGCCCTGCGCGAAAAGGGCTACGCGCTGGTCACCGAGGGCTACATGGACGTGGTGGCGCTGGCACAACTGGGCTTCCCCAATGCGGTGGCCACGCTCGGCACGGCCTGCACCGCCGACCACGTGCAAAAGCTGCTGCGCTTCACCGAGCAGGTGGTCTTCAGCTTCGATGGCGATGCCGCCGGGCGCCGGGCCGCGGCACGCGCGCTGGAAGCCGCCCTGCCGCACGCCAACGACACGCGCAGCTTTCGCTTCCTGTTCCTGCCGCCCGAGCACGACCCGGATTCGTTCATCCGCGCCAACGGCGCGGCGGCGTTCGAGCAGTGTGTGGCGGCGGCCGTGCCACTGTCGCGCCAACTGGTGGAGCAGGCCGCCGGCGACTGTGACCTGGGCAGCGCCGAGGGGCGGGCCAAGATGCTGGCGCAGGCCCGGCCGCTGCTGGAGCAACTGCCCGCCGGCCTGCTGCGGGAGCAGTTGCTGGCCGATCTGGCCGAGCGTGGCCGCGTTGCCCTGGACACGCTGGCCTCTCACTGGGCGCAGGCAAGCACACCCCGCAAAGCCCCCTCCGCAGAAGCGCCGCCGGCCTACAGCGCGCGCCGCGCCCCGCCGCCGCGGCGCACCCAGCCCGCCGCCGGCAAGCGGCTGGAGCGCGCCGCCCGCATCGTCCTGCGCCACGCCGAGGTCTGGCTGGCCCTGAGCGGCGAATCGCATGAAATCCTGGCCGGCCAGCCTTCGCCTTTTGGGGAATTCTTCACAGCCATGGAGCGAATCATCGATGAACATGGCCCCCTGCCGATGGCGGCCATGCTGCACGAACTGGAATCGCAGGCGGCGGCCCAGCCCACCGAAGCCAGCGTGCCGGCCCAGTTCCTGCAGCGCCTGCGCGAACTGCACGACATCGGCGACGAGGAACAGCCGCAGGCGCAGATGGAGGCCGTGCTGCACTACCTGGCCGAGGCGGTGGTGGATGAGGAATTGAACCTGCTGGCCGAGTCCGGCGAATTGTCCGAAACCGCCGTGGCACGCCGCCGGCAACTGTATGACCGGCAGAAGGAGTTGAAGCTGAGCCGCCCGGCCTGAACTTTGAAAGCGACCTTGAAAGTGAGGTTGAAAGTCATGGCAAGCTATAACCAAGGGCGGGCTATAACCGGGCTATAACACAACCACCAAGCTTTTTGACGAAGGCAAATACGTGGACGATAATTATGGGTTCGTTACGCACGGCAAGAGTGACTGCAGCACCTCCGGGCCCCGGCCACCCGCAGACACGGGTCAAGAAGCGCCATCCCTACCCGCAAGGGCTGCAATTCCAGACGGTTCACGCGAGCTTGCCAGCCTGACGCCGCAGTCGTAGGCCTTTTCGGTGTTGCACCTTGACCTCCCGCCCTCCCTCGCTTGCGGCTGGCGTCATTGGTGCAAAGCACAATCGGCCGGCGCTGCTGTGCTTGCGTCGGGTTGCTGCATCTCCATATAGCCGAGGAAACGCATGACCGCGAAAAAGCCCGCCCCTCTCGCGCCTCTCAAGAGCAGCGCCGCGAAGCCTCATGTTGCACATGTCGCACATGAGGCACACACCGGCAAGCTCCCACAAGCCAAGCTGGCGGTCAAGCCCGCGGCCAAGCCGGTTGCGCCGGCTCCCAGAACCCCGGTCGTCAAAGTGCCCTCCACCACCAAGCAGATCGACGCAATGGCAGAAACCGAAGAACTGAAGCGCAAGAAACCTGCCCCCGTTTTGGTGACAGCCAAAGCGGCCAAGGAGCAGCCTGCCGCCGAGCCGGTGTCTGCCAAGGGCAAGCCGGGCCGCAAGGGCAAGCTCGACGAAGCGCCGAAGAAGGCCGAGCCGCTGGAGGGGGAGGAAGACTTCATCGAGGCCGAGGTCGAGCTGGAAGCCGTAGAGGCCGTGGAGGCCGAGCCCGAAGTCGAGGAAACGGTCGAGGAAAAAACCAAGGTCAAGCCGCTGCGCATGAAGGTGTCGCGCGCCAAGGAACGCGCGCTGATGCGCGAGTTCGGCCTGGACGAGAACACGCTCACCGAAGATGAGGTCAACCGGCGCCGCCAGGAGCTCAAGACCCTCATCAAGATGGGCAAGACGCGTGGCTACCTCACGCATCAGGAAATCAACGACCACCTACCCGAAAAGCTGGTCGACAACGAAATCCTCGAAGCCATCGTGTCGATGCTCAACGACATGGGCATCGCGGTGTACGAGCAGGCCCCCGACGCGGCCACCTTGCTGATCGCCGGCGCCGGCGGCACGGCCGCCACCGAGGAGGAGGCCGAAGAAGAAGCCGAAGCCGCCTTGTCGACGGTGGACTCGGAGTTCGGCCGCACCACCGACCCGGTGCGCATGTACATGCGCGAGATGGGCACCGTGGAGCTGCTCACGCGCGAGGGCGAGATCGAGATCGCCAAGCGCATCGAAGGCGGCCTGCAGGCCATGATGCTGGCCATCTCCGCCTCGCCCACCACCATCGCCGAGATCCTGGCGCAGTCCGAGCGGCTGCGCGCCGGTGAGATCCCGATCTCCGACGTGGTCGACGGCTTCGTGTCCGACGATGAGGCCGACGACTACGTGGCCGAAGAAGACTTTGACGAATTCGACGAGGAAGAAGACGAAGAAGGCGCCGGCAGCAAGGCCTTGACCAAGCGGCTCGAAGAGCTGAAGGCGGCCGCGCTGACCCGCTTCGACGCCCTGCGCGTGGACTTCGAGAAGATGCACCGCGCCTACGAGAAAGACGGCTACAAGTCGCCTTCGTACAACAAGGCGCAGATGGCGGTCAGCAACGTGATCATGAGCATCCGCTTCACGGTCAAGACCATCGAGCGGCTGTGCGACATCCTGCGCTCGCAGGTCGACGACGTGCGCCGCTACGAGCGCGAGCTGCGCAAGATCGTGGTCGACAAGTGCGGCATGCCGCAAGAGCACTTCATCAAGACCTTCCCACCCAACTCGCTGAACCTGAAGTGGGCCGAGCGCGAGGTGGCCAGCGGCAAGGCCTACAGCCAGGTGCTGGCGCGCCACCTGCCGCCGGTGCAGGAGCTGCAGCAAAAGCTCATCGACCTGCAGAGCCGCGCGGTGGTGCCGATTGACGACCTGAAGGACATCAACAAGAAGATGAACGAGGGCGAGGCCAGCTCCCGCGAGGCCAAGCGCGAGATGATCGAGGCCAACCTGCGCCTGGTGATCTCCATCGCCAAGAAGTACACCAACCGCGGCCTGCAGTTCCTGGACCTCATCCAGGAGGGCAACATCGGCCTGATGAAGGCGGTGGACAAGTTCGAATACCGGCGCGGCTACAAGTTCTCGACCTACGCCACCTGGTGGATCCGCCAGGCCATCACCCGCTCCATCGCCGACCAGGCCCGCACCATCCGCATCCCGGTGCACATGATCGAAACCATCAACAAGATGAACCGGATCTCGCGCCAGCACCTGCAGGAGTTCGGCTTCGAGCCCGACGCGCCGACGCTGGCCGAGAAGATGGAGATCCCCGAGGACAAGATCCGCAAGATCATGAAGATCGCCAAGGAGCCGATCTCCATGGAGACGCCGATCGGCGACGACGACGACTCGCACCTGGGCGACTTCATCGAGGACACCAACAACGTGGCGCCGGTGGACGCGGCCATGCAGGCCGGCCTGCGTGACGTGGTGAAGGACATCCTGGACAGCCTCACGCCGCGCGAGGCCAAGGTGCTGCGCATGCGCTTCGGCATCGAGATGAGCACCGACCACACGCTGGAAGAGGTCGGCAAGCAATTCGATGTCACACGCGAGCGCATCCGCCAGATCGAGGCCAAGGCCATCCGCAAACTCAAGCACCCGAGCCGCTCGGACAAGCTGCGCACCTACCTGGACAACCTCTGAAGCCGGGCGGAAGCGACTCGGCCATGCAAGCCAGCCCCTCAGTCGCGGGGCTTTTCATCGGGCCCTCCCGTGACGGAGTTCACACTCCCGGCGCTACACTGTCCCTATGACGCACGCGGTCCAGTGCACTGTACTGTTTGCCGATCTGCGAGGCAGCACCGCGCTGTACGAGACGCTCGGCAATACCGAAGCCACCGCGGTGGTCACTCAATGCGTTGCGCTGGTGGCCAAGGTGGTCGACAGCTGCAACGGGCGGGTGGTCAAGACCCTGGGTGACGGCTTGATGGCGGTGTTCGCACGCGCCGAGTTCGCCGTCGAATCCGCCGATGAAGTGCATGACGCCCTGGAACGCGTGATCGGTGGGCCAGCCAACCCCAATGCCCCGTCGATGCGGGTCCAGGTAGCCCTGGCCTACGGCGAGACGATCGACGTGAACGGCGACTTTTTCGGCGACGCCGTCAACGTGGCGGCACGCCTGCTCGACCATGCAGGTGACCAGGAGACGCTGATCACCACCCCCACGCTGGAGCAGTTGCCGCCGGAGCAGCGGCGGCGCTTCCGGCGGCTCGACTGGATCCAGCTGCGCGGGCGCAGCGAACCGGTGGAGCTGTGGCGCATGGAAACGCGCCGCACCTCCGACGCGCTGTCCACCTTGTTCGGCGACGCCAATCCCATGCCGCCCCGCTCGGCGCCCGAAGGCCTGCAGCTGTCGTGGGGCAACATGACCCGCGTGTATGCCGGCCCCGAGTTGCCGGTGGTGCTGGGCCGCAGCCCGGAGGCGGAATACTTCATCGACGACACCCGCGTCTCGCGCATGCATGCCCGGGTCGAATGGCATGGCGGCAACTTCCAGATCACCGACCTCAGTTCCAACGGCACCTACGTGCAGTACGGCCAGCAGTCCGAGATCGTCACCCTGCGGCGCGGCGCCTGCACCCTGCACGGCCGTGGGGTGCTGTCGCTGGGCGTGAACCCGGCGCATGGCAATGCGCCTTCGGTGGAATTCCAGATCCTGCGCTTCGACGACACAGCCCCGCCGCCGCTGTAGCGCAGGGCGCGCCGCCTGCGCCGGCCGGCCAGGTGAAGGGCCAAAGGGCTTGGCAGCAGCTTCGGCGAGAATGCGCCGCCTCCCAAGGAAACGCCGGGCCGCCCAAGTGTTCTTGCCGCCTTGGGGGCAAACCCCACCACCATGCCATACCAACTCGAACCTGCGCACGAGCACGGCACCCCCCCACGCACCGGCGTGCTGCTGCTGAACCTGGGCACCCCGGAGGCACCGCAGGCCGGTGCCGTGCGGCGTTACCTGGCCGAGTTCCTGAGTGACCCGCGCGTGGTGGAAATCCCGCGCTGGTTGTGGGCCCTCGTCCTGCATGGCGTGATCCTGCGCGTGCGGCCGGCCCGGTCGGCCGCCAAGTACGCCCAGGTCTGGACGCCGGAGGGATCGCCGCTGAAGCTGTGGACCGAGAAGCAAACCAAGCTGCTGCAAGGTTTCCTCGGCGAGCGCGGCCTGCCCCTGGTGGTGCGCTACGCCATGCGCTACGGCACGCCCAGCGTGGCCTCGCAGCTGACGGCGCTCAAGCAGGCCGGGTGCGTGCGCATCCTGGTGCTGCCGCTGTATCCGCAGTATTCGGCCACCACCACGGCCAGTGCCTTCGACGCGGTAAATGCCTGGGCCCGCACGACCCGGCTGCTGCCGGAGTTCCGCTTCGTGAACCGGTACCACGATGCGCCGGCCTACATCGAGGCACTGGCGCGCCGGGTGCTGGACCATTGGCAGCGCGAGGGCCGCGCCGAACACGTGCTGATGAGCTTCCATGGCATTCCGGAGCTCATGCTCACGCGGGGCGACCCCTACCACTGTGAATGCCACAAGACAGCGCGCCTGCTGGCGCAGCGGCTGGGGCTGGCCAAGGAATACTATTCGCTGTCGTTCCAGAGCCGGCTGGGCCGGGCCAAGTGGCTGCAGCCCTACACCGACGCCACGCTCCGGGCCCTGGGCCAGCGCGGCGTGAAGCACCTGCAGGTGATCTGCCCGGGCTTCGTGGCCGATTGCCTGGAGACGCTGGAAGAAATCGCCATCGAAGGCAAGGCCAGCTTCATCGCCGCCGGCGGCAAGACCTTCGAGTACATCCCGGCGCTGAACGACCACCCGGCCTGGATCAACGCACTCGCGACCCTGGTGCAGCAGCATGTGCAGGGCTGGCCCACCGGGCCCGGCGATCCCGCCGAGCTGGAAGCGCAGCGGCAACGCGCCAAGGAAGTGGGCGCGCCCAACTGAGCGCCCCAACCAACGCCCACCGTACCCATGAGCCGCCGCGACGACACCCCCGCAGAAAAAGCCGGCATGCGCCTGGACAAATGGCTGTGGGTGGCCCGGTTCTTCAAGACCCGCAGCCTGGCCGCGCAGGAAATCGAGCGGGGCCGCGTCTTGTCCAACGGGCAGGCAGCCAAGCCGTCGCGCGAGGTGCGCGTCGACGACGTGATCAGCCTGCGCACGCCCGGCCTGCCGACGCCGCGCGTGGTGCGGGTCCTGGGCCTGAGCGCCATGCGCGGGCCGGCACCGGTGGCGCAGCAGCTTTTCGCCGAAACGGCCGAGAGCATCGCCGCGCGTGAGCAGTTCCTGGCCCAACGTGTGACCGAACCGGCCCAAGCCATCGAGGGCCGGCCCACCAAACGCGACCAGCGGCAACTGGCCCAATGGCAGCGCTGGAGCGCCAGTGTCGGCGACGACACGGAGTAAGCGCAGCGCGGAATACCGCAGTGGGGACTTGAACTCCACGCCACAGCCCCAATTTCCCGACGATCCGCATGGGATTCACAAGATGTCAGCCACCAATCACACCGAGGAAAATCAAGTGCCTGCCCCGCAGGAGCTTCAACCCAGCCAGGGCCCGGCCCAGGAGATCGTCAGCGACCCGTCCGCACGCATCGCCGAACTGGAGGCCAAGAACGCCGAATTGGCCGACAGTTACCTGCGCGCCCGGGCCGAGGCCGACAACGCCCGCCGGCGGGCCGACGAGGAAATCTCCAAGGCGCGCAAGTTTGCGGTCGAGAGCTTCGCAGAGGGCATGTTGCCGGTGCGGGACGGCCTGGAAGCCGCCATCGCCACCCATGCCAGCGGCCAGGGTTCGCCCGAGCAGGTGCTGGAAGGCGTGCACGCCACGCTGCGACTGCTGATCGCCGCCCTGGAGCGCAACAAGGTGGGCGAAATCAATCCACCCGCAGGCACCCGCTTCGATCCGCACCAGCACCAGGCCATCAGCATGGTCCCGGCCCCGCAGGAGGCCAATACGGTGGTGGCCGTGCTGCAGAAAGGCTACCTGCTGGCCGACCGCGTGCTACGCCCGGCGCTGGTGACCGTGGCTGCACCCAACTGACACCCGAAACCCTGCCATGCCCCTGACTGGCGGCGCTTGAAAAGCCGCCAGTCACACAAAACTACACGACAACCTTTTCCCGGATATACGGAGCACACCACATGGCTAAGTCAAAGATCATCGGCATCGACCTGGGTACGACCAATTCGTGCGTGTCCATCATGGAAGGCAACACCACGAAGGTGATTGAAAACAGCGAAGGTGCCCGCACCACGCCTTCCATCGTGGCCTACCAGGAAGACGGCGAGGTACTCGTCGGCGCCTCGGCCAAGCGCCAGGCCGTGACCAACCCCCGGAACACGCTGTACGCGGTGAAGCGCCTGATCGGCCGCAAGTTCGTCGAGAAAGAAGTGCAGAAGGACATCGACATGATGCCCTACAAGATTGTCGGGGCCGACAACGGCGACGCCTGGGTCGAGGTGCGCGGCAAGAAGCTGGCGCCCCCGCAGATTAGCGCCGAGGTGCTGCGCAAGATGAAGAAGACCGCCGAGGACTACCTCGGCGAAACCGTCACCGAGGCCGTGATCACGGTGCCGGCGTACTTCAACGACAGCCAGCGCCAGGCCACCAAGGACGCCGGCCGCATTGCCGGCCTGGAAGTCAAGCGCATCATCAACGAGCCCACCGCGGCAGCCCTGGCCTTTGGCCTGGACAAGCACGGCAAGGGCGACCGCAAGATCGCGGTGTATGACCTGGGTGGCGGCACCTTCGACATCTCCATCATCGAGATCGCCGATGTCGACGGCGAAAAGCAGTTCGAGGTGCTGTCGACCAACGGCGACACCTTCCTGGGCGGCGAAGACTTCGACCAGCGCATCATCGACCACATCGTCAGCGAGTTCAAGAAGGAACAAGGCGTCGACCTGACCCGCGACGTGCTGGCCCTGCAGCGCCTGAAAGAAGCCGCCGAGAAGGCCAAGATCGAGCTGTCCAACAGCACGCAGACCGACGTGAACCTGCCGTACATCACGGCGGACGCCAACGGCCCCAAGCACTTGAACATCAAGCTCACGCGCGCCAAGCTGGAAGCGCTGGTCGAAGAGCTGATCGAACGCACCATCGCGCCCTGCGGCACCGCCATCAAGGATGCCGGCGTCAAGGTCGGCGACATCGACGACGTGATCCTGGTCGGCGGCATGACCCGCATGCCCAAGGTGCAGGACAAGGTGAAAGAGTTCTTCGGCAAGGAACCGCGCAAGGACGTCAACCCCGATGAAGCCGTGGCAGTAGGTGCCGCGATCCAGGGCCAGGTGCTCTCGGGCGAGCGCAAGGACGTGCTGCTGCTGGACGTGACGCCGCTGAGCCTGGGCATCGAAACCCTGGGCGGCGTGATGACCAAGATGATCACCAAGAACACCACCATCCCGACCAAGTTCGCACAGACCTTCTCCACCGCGGCTGACAACCAGCCGGCGGTGACGATCCAGGTCTACCAGGGCGAGCGCGAGATGGCCAGCGGCAACAAGCTGCTGGGCGAGTTCAACCTGGAAGGCATCCCGCCGGCGCAGCGCGGCCTGCCGCAGATCGAAGTCACCTTCGACATCGACGCCAACGGCATCCTGCACGTGAGCGCCAAGGACAAGGGCACCGGCAAGGAAAACAAGATCACCATCAAGGCCAACTCGGGCTTGAACGAAGACGAGATCCAGAAGATGGTGCGCGACGCCGAGATCAACGCGGCCGAGGACAAGAAGAAGCTCGAGATCGTGCAGGCCAAGAACCAGGCCGACGCCCTGATGCACTCGGTGAAGAAGTCGCTCACCGAACACGGCGACAAGCTGGACGCCGGCGAGAAGGAAAAGATCGAAGCCGCGCTCAAGGACGTGGAAGAAGCCCTGAAGGGCGAGGACAAGGACGCCATCGAAGCGCAGACCAACAAGCTGATGACTGCGTCGCAGAAGCTGGGCGAGAAGATGTACGCCGACATGCAGTCGGCCCAGGCAGCGGCAGGCGCCGCCGCCGGTGGCGGCGGTGGCACCCAATCGCAGGGTGCAGAAGCGAAGCCGGCGGACGACAACGTGGTGGACGCCGAATTCAAGGAAGTGAAAAAGTGATGGCAGCCAGGCAGCCCCGGCTGCCTGGTGGTTCTCGCCGCGCTCGAAGGTCGTGGGTCCGTGCCCACCGCTCGACGCGGCGTTTGTGCGTGAGGGGCACTGACCACCCCCAGGACTCGGCAAGCCGAGTCCGCCCCCCGAGGGGGTCAAGGACCCTCGGGCGCGGCCCTTCGTTTCCTTGAGAGGTTTGCATGGCTAAACGCGACTACTACGAAGTGCTGGGCGTGGCAAAAAACGCGTCCGAGGAAGACGTCAAGAAGGCGTATCGCAAGCTCGCCATGAAATTCCACCCTGACCGCAACCAGGGTGAAGGGGCAAAGGCGGCTGAGGAGAAATTCAAGGAGGCCAAAGAAGCCTACGAGATGATCACCGACCCCAAGAAGCGCGCGGCCTACGACCAGTTCGGGCATGCCGGGGTGGACCCCAACGTGGGGGCTGGTGGCTTTCGCGGTGCGGGGCCGGAAGGCTTTGGCGGCTTCGCCGAGGCCTTCGGCGACATCTTTGGCGACATCTTCGGCAACACCGGTGCGGGCGGCGGCCGGCGCGGCCCCGGTGGGCCGCAGGTGTACCGCGGCGGCGACCTGAGCTACGCCATGGAGATCTCGCTGGAAGAGGCAGCGCACGGCAAGGAAGCGCAGATCCGCATTCCCAGCTGGGAATCCTGCGAGCCCTGCCACGGCAGCGGTGCCAAACCCGGCACCAGTGCGCGGGCCTGTTCCACGTGCGGCGGCGCCGGCACGGTGCACCTGCGCCAGGGCTTCTTCAGCATCCAGCAGACCTGCCCCACCTGCCACGGCACGGGCAAGGTCATCCCCGACCCCTGCGTGGCCTGCGGCGGCGCAGGCAAGGTGAAGAAGCAGAAGACGCTGGAAGTCAAGATCCCCGCGGGCATCAACGAAGGCATGCGCATCCGCTCCACCGGCAACGGCGAGCCCGGTACCAACGGCGGCCCCCCCGGCGACCTGTACATCGAGATCCGTATCAGGCAGCACGAGATCTTCGAGCGCGATGGCGACGACCTGCATTGCACCGTGCCCGTGAGCTTCACGACCGTGGCGCTGGGCGGCACGATCGAAGTGCCCACGCTGGCCGGCAAGGCCGAGATCGACCTGCCGGAAGGCACGCAGCACGGCAAGACCTTCCGCCTGCGCGGCAAGGGCATCAAGGGCTTGCGCGCCAGCTATCCCGGCGACTTGTACTGCCATGTGTCGGTGGAGACGCCCATCAAGATCACCGAACACCAGCGCAAGCTGCTGAAGGAACTGGACGAGTCCCTCAAGAAGGGCGGCGACAAGCACTCGCCCAACGCGAAGAGCTGGACGGACAAGGTCAAGGACTTGTTCAAGTAGCGCGGCGTCCTTGGGCAGGGCGCCCGCCGGTTGGTTCATCAACCGAACAAGTCGCCCTGCCCCGCAGCGCTGTCCCCGCCAGGCCGGCGGAATGCCGAGTAATCCAGCACCGGCGTCTGGCGCGACAAACCCACGCGTGCGGCCCCCTTCTCGACCCGCTGGCGGATCAACTGCGCCCAGGCCCCATCGCCTTTCATGCGCTTGAAAAACTCCGCGTTGTAGTCCTTGCCACCGCGCATCTCCCGGATGCGCGCCATCACACGCTCGGCTCGATCAGGGAAATGCTGTTCCAGCCACTGCTGGAACAGCGGGTTCACCTCCCAGGGCAGGCGCACCACGGTCCAGTGCGCACTGCGCGCCCCCGCGGCTGCGGCCGCCTCCAGGATGGCCTCGATCTCCGGCTCATTGATGAAGGGGATGATGGGTGCCACGTTCACCCCCACGTGCACACCCGCCTTGGCCAGCGCCTCGATCGCCTGCAGGCGCCGCGCCGGCGCACTGGCTCGCGGCTCCAGGATGCGCGCCAGGTCGTTGTGCAAGGTGGTGATGCTCACGAACACCAGCACACGCCCCGCCTCGGCCATGGGAGCCAGCAGGTCGATGTCGCGCACGATGCCACCGCTCTTGGTGACGACTGAAAACGCATGCTGCGTCTCGTGCAGCACCTCGATCACCGCCCGGGTGATGCGCAATGACCGTTCGATGGGTTGGTAGGCGTCGGTGGCCGAGCCCAGGTTCAGAGGCTTGGGCACATAGCCTCGCTTGCCCAAGGCCATGCGCAGGCACTGCGCTGCGTTCATCTTGGCCACGATCCTGGTTTCAAAGTCCAGGCCCGGCGAAAGATTCAAGTAGCTGTGCGTGGGCCGCGCGTAGCAGTAGATGCAACCATGCTCGCAACCGCGGTAGGGGTTGATCGACAAGTCGAACGGCAAGTCCGGCGAGTCATTGCCGGCGAGGATGGACTTGGCCTGTTCCTCAATCACCTGCGTGGTGGGTGGCAAATGCTCTTCGCTGGCCAGTTGCTCGAGCGTGCCCCAGCCATCATCATGGGTTTCGCGGGCATGGGGTTCAAAGCGATGGGCAATGCGGATGGATGTGCCCCGGCCTTTGATCGGCGGCACCGGGATCGCGCCGGGAACTGGGGTCGGGCTCGTCATGGGAACACCTGGCTGCAGCTATCAGGCCTTGATGGTACTGTATAAAAATACAGCCATCAGAGACACGCTCGTCAGCAAGGGAATGGGTTCCATGGGTCTTTGCCCCAAAGGTGGCACGATGAGGGTCACACCCGCCCCGGAGTCCACCCCATGAGTCAGGAGCCCTCCAAGCGCAGGCTCGCCGAAGAGCGCGACCTGCGAACGATCTTCTCGATCTACATGCACAAGACGGTGGTGCCCTTCCTCGGCTTCGACCCCATGCCGCTGGAAGGCTTTCGCCCGATCTACCAGGACCTCCTGCGCGATCGGAACTTCTTCGTCTACGAGGTTTCCGGCCGCCTGGGTGGCTTCTACAAGGCTTGGCGCCACCCGGGGCGATCACATCACGTCGCCTGCATCGCATGCCTGGCCGTCAACCCGGGCATGCAGGGCCGCGGCGTGGCGCGCGCCATGATGCTGGATGCGATGGACCACCTGCGGGCCGAGGGTGTGAAGCGGGTCGAGCTCTACGTGGAGAGCGACAACAGCCGCGCCATCCACCTCTACACCCGCCTGGGGTTCGAGGTGGAGGGCACGCTGCGCGACTCCTACAAGCGCACCGGCGAAACGCAGTACGTGGACAGCTATCTGATGGCCTTGATGCTGGCGTGAACGCCTCGCGGCGGTTCAGGGCTTGGTGCCGAGGAAGAGCACGCCATCGGTTCGCGCCGCGTTCGGCGCAGCGACGTAGAGCTTCTTGGTCGCCGCGTTGAAATAGGCGATGCCTGCAACGCGCTGGTTCGGCACCGGGCACGGCGACGCTCCGAGCAGGAGGGCCACGTCATAGGCGTTGCCATCGGTGCGCGGCGTAGCCGTGCCCGAGAAAGCGCAATTCGATGTGTTGTCGATGGTGACGATCCCGGTGATGGCACCGCCCGCTGCCACGGTAACCGCGGCCGTCTTCACACCCGTCGACAGCCCCACCTGCCCGGCGTAGGCGCCGGCCAGCGCGGCAAGCGTGGGCGCCACCTCGTAGGTGGCGTCGTAGGCGGTGGTGAATGTGTTCTTCGTCCCCGATGCATCGCTGATCGTTCCTTTGAACGATTGCTTGGCCACAAAACTGGCTGCCACCGTGGCGGCTTGCACGCTGGGGACTTCGAGGTTGAAATCCACGCCATCCGTGGAGGCCCAGGTGGCCGTGGCCGTGCCGCTGCTGCCCTGCACGACACCCGCCACCCCGGCAGGAATGTCCACTGGCGAGTAGAAGACGTAGTAGGTGCCATCGCCGAATAACAAGCCGGTGAGTGTGCGGTTGGTGGTGGTGGTTCCGGTCCACAGGCCTTGTGCCGCAGAGGGCGGCCGCGAGGCAGGAGCGTCGGAGCCCCCGCCTCCACATGCCGAAACCAGCACAAGAGACGCGAACGAGGCAACCGCCAACAAACATCGATTCATGGGGAACTCTCTCCTGATGAGCGTCCGGCAAGACGGGCCGGGGGTGTAGGAATGCGCAAACCCAAACGGCGCACAGTCTGTCACAACGCACCCCTCATCACCGAGGCCTTCTCTCATGCCCACGTCCATAAAGCACAACGGCCCCGAGTGGGGCCGTTGTCAAAACGATAGAGAAATGGGTGGAGGCGCGGGCCGGAGTCGAACCGACCTACACGGATTTGCAATCTGCACAACATATTTAAAATCAATGGCTTGCGTGCAAAACCGCCAATCTATGTCTCGATGGGCCATTTGCCACACGCTGGCAGCTAGGACCGGCGCGGCACCACACAATGTATATACTTGCGTAGCTACATTGCAGGATCGATCATTCGATGCAGGAGCGGATCATGACCAAGACAGCCAAACTCTTCAATACAGGAGGCAGCCAGGCCGTGCGCCTGCCGGCGGAGTTCCGCTTTGATGAAGACCAGGTGTTCATCCGGCGCGACGATCGCACCGGCGACGTGATCCTGTCCCGCCGGCCACGCTCGCAATGGCACGACTTCATGGAACTGCGCGCGCAGCTCGGTCCACTGCCTGATGACTTCCTGGCCGATCGCCAGCAGCCGGTGCAGGATCGCGACCCCTTCCAGGACTGGCACGAATGAGCACGTCCACCATCGCAGAATTTGCCGCTGCGCTGCGAGTGTCCCGCGGATGGTCAGCATGACTCTTCTTTATATGTTGGACACCAATGCGGCCAGCGCTGCCATGCGCGGCACGGCCAGCATGGATGAAAAACTGCAGCGGCTTGACGCATCACAGTGGTGCATTTCTGCCGTCACGCACTCGGAAATACGCTTCGGGGTGACGCTCAAGCCCGAAGCAACCAAGCTCGCCCGCTACGTGGAGGCCTTCCTTTCCGTGGCAACCACGGCGCCTTGGGACGAAGCTGCAGCCGAGAAACACGGTCGGCTCCGCGCTGCCCTGCGCTTGGCGGGCACTCCAATCGGCGACTTCGATGAAATGATCGCCGCCCACGCCCTGGCGCTCGGTGCGGTGCTTGTTACGGACAACGTGCGGCACTTTGAGCGTGTTGAGGGCTTGGTCGTAGAGAACTGGGTTCGCAATAGCTGACTTGAGCGTCTGCTGGAACAGTAGGAAGATGATCGCGGCCGATCTCCTGGTCCGAGGTATTGATGACGCTCTGGTCACTGCCCTGAAAGCCCTCGCCATGCGTCACAAGCGCAGCACGGGAAAATGGCACCGCGCGATTCTTGCTGCTGCCCTGGCAAGGCCTCGCCGAAGCTATCGCATGCATTCCGGTCGGCGGCCGCGACAAAGACTTCAAGCGCCCTACCGACGATGACGGGGTGTGTCATCGACTTGATTGATAACGCTGCGTTTAAGGGCCAGGGCTCGCAAGCCACCAATCAGTAGCCCATGCCGAGGTCCTGCGCCTGTGCCGCCAGTTCGCCCAATACCTCGCGGCGCTGCATATCGATGCGCTCCTTGTAGGCAATCACATCCTGATAGCGAACACGGTGATGCTTGCCGGTCTTGTGGAACGGAATGTCGCCTTTCTCCAGCAACTGGACGAGGAAGGGGCGAGAGACGTTGAGCACGTCTGCGGCTTCCTGGCGGGTCAACTCGGCGCGGATCGGGACGATCGACTCGGCTTCACCCTGCGCAATCTCGGTCAACACGTCGAGCAGCAGCCGCAGCGAGGACGCCGGAAGCGAACCGTGCGAACCGCTCCGCTGTCGTCATGTAGGCCGATCTGCTGGGTTTCAGCGCGGGCCTGCGGACCAGTGGACAAGACACGCCGGACTCCCAAGCCAATGCGATGTCATCTTCGGAAGGGCTAGGCCCTTGCGCAACTCAAGTGGATGGCTCTTCATCCTCGACCGTCTCAAACTCGGGTCCGAGCGAGAGTTGTCTCTGTAGTAAGCGTCGGATGCGCTGATCGACGACAGAATACTCATTCGCAGGCTTGCCCGCCTGGCCTCCCTCCGCTGGGCGTGTACCGGATTTGGCAACCATGCCCGCATCCTCCCAGCCTCTTATGCGATTGCGCGCAGATCCTTCATTGATACGGAAGGTAGTCTGAATATCTCGATTGCTAAAGGCACCGAGTGAAAGTCGCGAAATCTGTTGCAGCGGCATCTTACTGTAGAGGCGCGGAAGAGTTTCTACTGTGTACTTATCAAGTGCCCTGTCCACCGAGTCCTGCATCAGCAAGGAATGGATGCCAGAAGTTCCGTATAGTTCGTCATGCTCCCGAACAGTCGCATCTAGGACGCGAATAAGTTCCCGCGGGGAGCGCATGCAAAGCTGAATGATTTCGCCAATTGCGTGGTCAGCAAGCATCGATTGATCGCAGAGCTGATTGAACGCTGTGATTGCACCCGTTGAAAAGTAGTCTAGTCTTTTTCCAACAAGACTCCGAAGGAAAGAATCCTGCCATTGAATTGTGGCGTGAGCGATCTTGTCCAATCGCACCGCCTGCTCATTACCAGAGAAGCCATCCTTCACTTTGTCCCAAAGAAAGAATAGCCAAGCAAAATCCTCCACCTCTAGTAACTGTGTTGTCGACAGAAGTGGAAAGAGCAAATTTGCTGTCGCATTGGCCGAGTTGTTGGTGTTTGGAGTTTCATCAACCTTGTCAACCAGGACTACGACGCCCGTAAAGCCGAACGCCTTCGCGAAGGCAGCGAATCGAGAAAGAAGTGCTCGCGCGTACTGCCCCTCACTCCACTGCGATGGGTTCGATTTGAGCAATTCGCGTAGTCCAGCATCAATCTGATCGTCAGTATCAGTGGCTCGTTTAGCAAGAGCGGCGCCGATAGAGGAAATAAGGCCAGCGACTGCATCCCACCGCTTCTCGACCCATAGCTTAGTCCGTTTGTGCCACGCTTGATTAAGCAATTTTAGGGGCTCACGCACCGAAGCACTTCGAACGAGTTCTGGCCGGGACATGTAGAACCTATCAACCAGAGCGATGACGAGTGCCTCCTGTTCGGATGTCATCGTCTCAAGCTGGAGTTTGCGCTCCTCGTCATCCAGCGCCGCTAGCCAAAGCAGGACGGCCTCGACCGTCAGATAGCCTACTTCCGCGACGAATTTACCCAGTTCTACATTTGCCAGCCCAGTCGCGGCAATCCGAGAAAAGTCGTCGAGGGCCACGGCCAGCGGTGCTGGTTCGTCTTTCTGCCGTTTGGTCCAGCAGTCTTTGTAGAACGTGAGTCGGGTGGCACTTTTCCCGGCACCGCGGGCACCAAAAATGACAAGGGAGCGTCGTGCTTGACCGCGTGTCGCTACTGCATCAAAGTATGGCGGCCTGACAAAATACTGCTCAATGTTCGGCTCGTTCTCTGCTACGTAGTTAGCAAAAGGGTTGTCTTTGAAGCCGAGTGTATCTAGCAGCTTTGGCATACGATGCTTTCTAGTCAGGCAGAACGAGTGTATTTCAAAGGCCTAACGCCCCACTTCAGCCGCGGCCCGGCTGGAGCAGCGAAGCCGCGGAGGCCGGGACGTCGGCTGGAAGCGATGGTTGGCGCAACCAACGCCAAGTGCAAGACTGCAATCATTGCTTCGCTTTGCCTGAGTATTTGGCCAGCCTCTCATCAATCGTCGAATCGTCGTGATCGTTTCGATCTGGGTCAGCGTACGCCGGATCATTCTCCATATCTTTGTAAAGCTGCTCAGCCTCCACTCGACTGGCACCATTAATTATCCAGGCTTGAATGGTATTCTCTTTCAACTTCTGGTATTGCTCGTTCTGCTCTTCCATCGCACTGTCTTTGTTCACGTTCTTCTCCATGTTGATGCGACCACGACGAAGAAATACTATTTTCGATTGCCGGATTTCAGTGGCAGTTTGCTATTAATGCCCAACGTTAAATGGACAGAGGCACACCCAGAACCTGAGGTTGTTCATTTCCGAAACTTGGGAGGATGGATTGCAAGGAACTCACAGCGACTTCCCTCGAAGGGCTACCCAGAGCGATGAAAAGTGTACTCCGGTATATGCGTAATAGGCCGCCTAAAAAAGTGCGGATGGTGTCGTTGGCCTACATTTCAGCAGTACCACCTCAGCCTCGCGCCGAAGCACCAAGCCCGGCAGCACGCGGCCACCAGCGCGGGTCCACTTGCGCAGTTCGCTGGCGGCCCCGGCCATGTCGCCGGCCAGCAAGCGCTGACGCAGCGTGGAGCCCTTCAGCCGGGCCAGGCCCAGGTTGAAGGCAAAGTCAGTGACGGCCGCCAGCGCGGCGGCCGGCAGCCCGGGGCACAGCGCGCGGGCGCCCGGCAGGTAAACCTGCTCGATCTGCCCCAGCAGTAGCCGTTCGGCCGACTCGCGGGACAGTGCCAGGTCGCCCAGCCGGACCGGCTGGCCGTCCAGGTAGGTGGTGGCGCCGTAGCCGATGGTGGCCACGCCGGCCGGGCACAGGTAGGCCCGCGGGCGGAAGCCCTCGAACCGGCGGCACAGCTCGGCCACCAGTTCGGCGGCCCGCACCAGGTCCACGGTGGGAGAAGGCGCCCCCCTCATTTGCGACGCAGCGCCCGGTCGGTGAACCAAAAGCCGATGATGGATGCCACCACGCTGCGGTCGAAGTCGGTGAGCAGCAGGGGTGCGAGCTGGACCAGGCCCAGGCGCTCGCACAGTCCCACGCCAATCAGCACCGCTTTGTGGACGGTGTAGAGCACCAGGCACCACCAGTAGGTCAGCACCGGCCGTACGGTCGCCGACAACGCATCGACCCACTGCACGCCGCTGGGCGCGCCCTGCCCCTTCACGGCTTCGGCCCAGGCACGCAGCTCGGCCGCGTCGCTGGCCACCGCTCCCTGTGCATGCACCAAGTCCAGCGCCTGCCCGGCGCGCGCCTGGTCGATCCGCAGTTGCAGTTCGGTCATGCGGTATTCGTGATCCGCGTCGCGCCTGGCGTTGAACGCCTTCAGCACCTCGGGCAGCAGGCGGAACACCCCACCCCCGATCATTCCCAACAGTTCAAGCATCGGTTCCCCTTTCAGCCCTTGTCCACCTTGCGGTCCAGCTTCTCTTCAATGCGTCGCAGCGCCCCGAAGATCGCCTCGAACTGCGCCTTGAAATCGTCCTTGCTGGTGTAGTCGGTGGCCATGGCTACGCGCAGGTTGGCCAGCTCTTTGGCCTCTTCACGCAGCGCCTGGTCCAGCCGCTCGATGCGCTCGAAGATCACTTTCACAAACCAGGCGCCCAGGAAGGACACCACCCCCATAGCCAGATCCAGCGCTGTGCGCATGTCCATGGTTCTTCGCTCCGGTGTGTGTGGTCAGATCGCGGCCAGCGCCTCGATGGCCGCCTGTGCAGCCCCCTGCACCGCCGAGTACGTGGTGGCCGCCTGGACGGCCCGTTTGGCGCTCAGCCGCTCCAGTTCGATGCGCGGACTCAGCACCCCTTGCCATCGCTCGGCCATGGCCAGGATCGCGTCGGCCGCCTGCTGCAGCGAGGCGCCCTGCCCCATCACCTGGACCTCGGCCGCCACGTAGGGCGGCACCGCTTCGGCCGGATACCCCGCCGACCTGAACTGCCGCGCCTGGGCCTCCTTGCTCAGGTACACAGCCTGCTGGCCGGGCACCTCGGTGATGTAGCGCAGCCGTGCCGCGCCGGCCGCCTGGTCGATCTGCTCCAGCGCCTGGGCCTGCATCTGCTCCAGCGGCACATCCCGCACCACGTCTCGCACCCACAGCCCCGACCCCAGGTCCAGCCGCATCCCGGGCCCGACCTGCCGCTCCACCACCGCAAACGCCTCGTCCCTGGGCACCAGGCCCAGCGGCCAGCCCTGGCTGTCCACACCCCACACCTTGTGCGGGGTGTCAATCGCGGCGGCTTCTTCAGGTGACAACGCCCGCATGCTCACACCTCCCGCTCCACGTTCAGGAACGCCGATCCCGCCGTGACGATGTTCGCGCCCGCAGCATCGCTGGCGATCTGCATTTGCAACGTGCAACTGCGGTTCTGCACCGAACCGCCCGCGGGTGCTGTGAGGGTCCAGCCGCGCGCCCCGCTCAAGGCAAGCCAAGTGTTCAGCGCGCCGGTGGGCGAGTTGCCCGACACCAGAGTGGCCCGCACCCAGTAGCTGCTGCCGGCATCGGCCTGGGTCGGCGCAAACCAGTTCGCGGTCCACAGCAACACGTTGCCGTTGCGGAAGCCCTGCAGCGTGCCATCGGGGTAGAAGTTGAGCCACACCGATTGCGCCGCCGTGGAGATTGCCCCATACACGATGTTGGGGATGGACAGCGGGTTGACGATCGCCGCACCGCTGTAGACCTTGCGCACCGCCGCGCCGTCGTGATACCAGGCCTCCTTGACTTTGCGGACCGCGGTCCCGTCGTGGTAGTGCAGTTCCCTGGCTTTGCGCACCGCGCTGCCGTCGTGATAGTGCAATTCAGGCATCGCCCCTCGCCTCTATGGCTGCGTTCAATAGATCAAGCACAAGTCGCCCGCCGACATGGCCGGCGGGGTGCCGCCCGACTGCACCAGCACCTTGCCCAGCCCGCTGCCACCGCCGTTGCTGAAGACCCGGCCCGCGAAGGTGGGCGCGCTGCCCAGCGCCGCATAACTGGCCAGCGGTGCACCGGTGATGTAGCCCGGCCCGTTGCTGAATGAACCCAGGTCGGTGGGCCGGCCGCTCACGTTGCCCCACGGCACCGTGATGCTGTTGCCCACATGCGCCAGGCTGGCCTTGCGCAGGAAGTTGTCGCTCCCGTTGGTCACCATCACCTGCGAGATACCGGGGTTCTCGTTGTTGCCGCTGCCCTGGTTCAGGTAGGCGGCGTACAGGTAGCCGCTGCCGTCGCGCCGGGCCACCGTGTTGCCGGTGGGGCTGGTGTCGGCGCTCAAGGCCGTGATGCCCGGCGGGTCGGGGATGCGGCCCCAGGGCACCGTGCCGGCGGCAAGCTGGCCAGCACCGTTGAACAACCACACCCAGGCCCCATCGGTGGTGTTGTGAAGCCCGCTGGACCCGTCCCCTGTGGCCACCATGTGGGTCCACAGCTTCGACCCCACGAACTGAATTCCCGCCCAGCCGTTGTTGGATCCCGGAATCTGAATTGACCCGTAGCTGGTGGGCGCAACCTTCTTCAGGTAGCCCACCCCCAGTTCGGCCCAGGCCGACCCGGTGTACTGCTCGAAGAGCCCCGTGCCGGCGTTGTAGCGCTTGACCCCCGCGCTCGGGTTGCTCACGGTGCCGGCCTGCGCGGTGTCCAGCCACATGGCGGTGGCCAGCACATGCGCCCGCACTGCCGCCAAGAACCCGGTGTCGTAGTTATCGGTCTTCACCGGCTTGTTGAAGTCGATTGCCATCCTCTGCTCCGATCAGTAGCCCCGTGCCGTCCACGAGAAGGCCCCGCTGACGCGGTTCCCGTTGTTGTCGAACAAAAGCACCTTGAACCCCGTGGGGTTGGGTGCATCCACGAAGTCATAGAGCGCATACCGCGCCGCGGTGCCGCTGGGCGTGACGTTGATCGAGGCCACATCGATGAAGCCCACGCTGAAGACCACCGCCGTGCCGCCCGAGTCGCCCGCATTGGCGGTGCCCGCGCCGCTGTCGGTCTTGAGCTTGCTGGCCAGCTTGATGTTCAGGTTGGCCAGCTCGCCCAGGTCATCGCCCCCGCTGGCCGCCAGGGTCACCCGCACCTTGACGTAGCGGAAGCCCGCGGCCAGCACCTGCGCCTGGTTGGCCGGTGCATCGATCCACGCATCGGCCGCGCCGGCCTTGTAGGACACCTGCAGGCCGGTGCTGACGTTGCCCACCAACTGGTTGACCGTCGGGGTCACGGTGATGGTGGTGGACGGCAGCACGGTCCCGTAGTCCAGCACCCGCTCGTAGTAGCCGCTGGTGCCGCTGGGCTGGAACACCAGCGGGAAGCCGGCACCGATCTGGGCATCGATGCTGGCCCAGCCGCGCGCCTCGAAGTGGGTTTGCAGCGTCTCGCCCAGCGCCGGGCCATAGACCCGGCCGCCTTCCACGTAGCAGCCGCTGCAGGTGCCTGCAAAATCGTCGTTGTAGTCCACCCGCAGCAAGTAGTCGGGCGGCTGGGCCACGGTGGCGTTGATCGCAATCGGCGTGCCGATGTTGTTCGCTGCGTCGTAGGCGGCCACCCAGTAGCTGTAGCTGCCGCCCAACTGCTCGAACACGGCCGCAAAGGTGCTGTTGCCGTTGCTGCCCACCACCGTGCCTGCCGCCCAGGATGCCCCCTTGCGCACCTCGTAGCGGTCCACCTGCAGCGTGCCGGTGCTGGGCGGGGCCCAGTACAGCAGCACGTTGTTGTCCACCACCTCGGCCCGTGCGGCGGTGACCGCGCCAGGCGCGGCCACCGTGGTGTCCACGCTGGCCGGCGTGCCGGTATTGCCCTTCACGTCCACCGGCGCCACCCACCAGCGGCGCGCCCCGCCCCAGTCCACTGTCTTGGCCCAGCGCGTGACCTGCTGGAAGCTGACCCCCTGGGCGGTGGCGAAGGTGTCGCCGAAGCGGATCTCGTAGCCGGCCAGCGCGAAGGCACCCGGGGTGCCCTGGTACGCCAGCACCAGCTCGGCGCCTGAGAAGGCGGCCGAGAGGCTGGCCAGCACCGGCGCGGCCACCGTGACCGGCATCGAGCTGGGCGCACTTACGTTGCCCAGTTGGTCGATGGCGGCCACCCACGCGGTGTGCGTGCCGATGGCCTGCACGGTCCACGGGTGGCTGGTGCCGCCTGCGGCTTGCAGAACCTGGCCAGCGGCCCATGAGGCCCCGACCCGCCACTGGTAGGCCACCACGTCGGGCTCGGGGTTCTTCTGGCAGTAGAGCTGCACGCCGAAGGGCTGCAAGGTGAAGCCCAGCCCTGCCGGCGCGGACGGCGGCAGCTTGGCCAGGGCCCCGGTCACCAGGTACGAATAGGCCGGCACCGCGGCGATGCTCTCTTCGGCCGCGCCGTAGATGTTGAAGCTGGTGAACTTCATGTAGAGGGTCTTGCCGATGAAGCCCAGGTCCAGCGGGCCGCTTCGGGCAATGGCGTCATCCACGCGCACGAAGGCGTCGCCCGCGGCATGGGCCGATTGAGCGGTGCCGTAGGCGCCGCGCTGCAGGCCCGAGAGGGTGTAGGCGCCTGCGCCGGTCAAGGTGGCGGTCGTGTAGGCGATGTACTCCGGCGCGCTGCCGCCCACGTAGCACAGCGTGGCCAGCGCCGCCGCATCGGCGCTGCTGCCGCTGACCAGTTGGCCGGTGGTCTGTACCGGCATCGAGCCACCCGACAGCGGACCGGTGAGGGCCCCATACCGCGAGGCCCCGAAGACGGTGCCCACCCGCTTGTAGTTCACCCCATCCAGGCTGACCCACACCCCGCAGCCGCCCCAGGAACTGCCCGAGCCGCTCACGGCTGCGTACACCTCAAGCCCGGTCTCCGTGCGCTCCACAGGGGCCTCGAAGAAGGTGGGGGTTTGCACGCTGCCCGGCGCGGCGTTGTAGTCGTGCTGGAAGCCTGCACCGGCCTGGCTGGGGTACAGCGCTGCACTCGCTGCCCCGGGCGGGTGGTCCTCCGCGGTGATGGTCAGGTCGCCGTGTTCGTTCTGCTCCGTGATTTCGATGATGCGCACCGGCAGCTTCAGCAGTTGCAGCGTGCGGTCGGTGAGGGTCACCAGGTCCATGCACTCCAAGAGGCTGAAGTGCACCGGCAGGTGCACGGTGTAGCGGCCGTTCACGCATAGGCTGCGCTGCAGGATGATCTGGGCCACCAGGCGGGCCACGTCCGGCTCGCAGATCCAGGGCGCCGGGACGGTGGCCTTGGTGCGCAGGCGGTTGGCGTCGATGTCGGCCTGGTCCTTGGCCTCGGCGGGTTCGGCGTTGTACTGGTTGGCGCGGTTGCGGTATTCGACCCGCACGTGGTTGTAGCGATCGGCCGGGCTCTTGAGTTCCACCACCACCGGCGGCTCGTCGTCGCCGGGGATGTAGCAGTCGTCGTCCAGGTCGTAGACCGGGGTGGTATTCGGTGTGTAGCTGCGGCCGTTGCCGGCCACGGCTTCATCACTGCGCGGCACCATCTTGAGCTTGCCGCCGCTCCACACCGGCGCGGCGTTGAGCAGGTCGGCCGCGAACTGCAGCACCTGGGCGGCGGTCTTTTGCTCTTCCAACGCGGGGCTGACCAACAGGCCGGCGGCCACGCAGTAGTCGCTCCATGCCGACCAGGTGTCCAGCAGCGCGGCGGGGAAGCCGGCACCGCTGACGGCATCCGACAGCAGTTCGCGCAGGGCCTCGGCCGGGTCCACGTCGGGCCGGCCGGGAATGGCGTAGGCCCCCGGGGTGACCACCTCGAAGAGGTGGTTGTCGATCTGCGCCGCGCTGCCCAGGTCGTAGTCCTGGCCGTCCACGTGGGCCAGGCCGCTGTAGGCCAGGCGCTGGGCTACGGGGTGGCTGGCCAGGGCCGACCAGGTGGCTTGCCCGAGCCCACCCGGCTTGAAGCTCAGACCGAGCTGCTGCAGGGCCGTCTGAGCCACGCTACCGGTGGTGGACTGGTAGCGGATCGTGAGGGCCCGGCCGCGCCAGGCCTCGTTGAGGATGGTGTACGTGCCGCCGCTGGCCACGTAGTCGGCGCCACGGGCGAGCAGGCTGTCACCGGCACGCACGCCCAGGTCGGCCGCGAAGCCGGCGGCCTGGGCCACGGTATAGACCATGGCGCCGCTGCTGGGCGGGGTGTAGGTGTCGGCGGTGGTGGCCAGTTGCGACGGCAGCAGGCCGCCGCTGTAGAGCTTCTTGCCGCGCCACACGCGCGGGATGCTGATGACCTCGCCCCGGCACAGGCCCATCATCACGCTGGCCGAGTAGGTGTAGCTGGTGCTCTGCACCTCCACGCCGCCGCCCTTGCCGCCCTGGGTGGTGGTGTGCGCGGTGGCTTTGAAGCCGCCGTACCAGAGCAGGTTGCCGGCGATGCGGTTCACGCCGCGCACCCACGGAATCGTCACGCCGTAGGCGCTGCTCTGGAGCTGGAAGGCCTCAATGCGGGTTTCGCTTTGGCTGATGGTTTGACCGGACATGGTGGGTGCTGGTGGTTGTGCGTTGCGTGCGGGCGCGGCCTACACCAGCGCAGGCTGGCTCGGCTCGGTGAACAGGCTGCCGGCGGCCTCCCGCTCGATGCGGCGGCAGGCGATATCGAAGTAGTGGGCGGATTTCTCGATGCCGACGAAGCGGTAGCCCAACTGCAGCGCGGCCACGCCGGTGCTGGCCGAGCCCATGAACGGGTCCAGGATCACGCCACCCGGCGGCACGCACTTGACCAGTTCGCCCATCAGCGACACGGGCTTGCCGGTCATGTGCAACTTGGTGCGGTGGTCCACGCGTTCGCGGACCAGGCCCGGCCATGGGCCGCCGTGGGTGCTGGCCGGCAGCGGGCCATTGCTGCCCCACACGACGTATTCGCACTGATGGCGGAAGTAGCCGGTGTGCGGGGCGCGGCTGGATTCGGTCTTGTCCCAGGGCACCACGCCGCGCCACACCAAACCGCCGGCCTGCAGCACGTCGGTGAGCATGGGCAGTTGGCGCCAGTCGGTGAAGCACAGGGCGTAAGCACCGGGCTTGAGCTTGGCTTGTGCGGCAGTGAGCCACAGGGTCATCCAGTAGCCCCAACTGCGCGCATCGCGGTTGTCGCCGTGGAAGTCGATGTTGTGTTCGGCGTCCAGCGCGGTGCCGCTCTGCACGTACTTGGCGGCGGTGCTTTGGTTGGTGCGGTCGCCGCGGACCATGCCGCCGCTGCTGTAGGGCGGGTCGGTGATCAGGGCGTCGAAGGTGTCGGAGAGGGCGGGGAGGATTTCCAGGCAGTCGCCGTGGTACAGGGTGGCAGAGCCAAAGGTCACAGAGCGGGTCATCAGGTCGGGGTCAAATTTCGGGGGGTCTAGTCCAGAGGGTCCAGAACTGCACGGGGCGCCCATGCAAGGGGTCTTCGTCCAGCCGGGTGAGGATCACTTCGCGGGTGTGGCGGTCGTTGTAGGCATGCAGCGCCAGGCCGGGCTGGACCAGCACCGCGCCGTGCGAGAAGCAGCGGCCGAACTGGAACAGCGCCACGTCGCCGGGCTGCGGGGCCTGGCCCTCGGGCAGCGGCTGGGCATACCGGGCCAGCCAGCCCATGAAGCGCTCTTCGCTGCGGTGCAAGTGCCATTGCACCGGATACGCACCGGGCTCGACGCGCTCGACCAGACCGCAAGCCTGGAAGACCTCGGCCAGCAGCATCGCGCAGTCCACGCCCACGCCTTTGATGCGGCCGTGATGGTGGTACGGGGTGCCGTGCCAGGTCATCGCTTCGGCCACCACGGCCGCGCGCTGGGTGGCTTCGTTCTTGGCTTCATGCATGTCAAACCACCGTCTCCGGAACCGGGATGTAGGGATGCCCGCGGAAGCGGGCCACGTTCGCAAACTTCGCGGTGCAGGTGGCCACGCTCTTGTCGCAGCCGGGGTAGATGGCGAAGGCGTCGCCCGCCTGCACCGCAAACGGCAGCGGCTGCAGCACCTTGATTTGCCCGCTGGTGTGCTGCTTGACCGCGCGTGAAATACCGGCGTTGGCGCCGCCGGTGAAGCGCACCACGCCCAGGTCGAACCAGCCAGCCGCCTGGGGCAGCGCGTGGCCAAACACCGTGCGCGCCTGCGAGCTGCCCACCGTGGCCGCACCGGTGACCGTGAAGGCGGCGCGGCTCTTGCCGCACGCTGCGTCATACAGCGTGTTCAGGCAACCCGGTTGGTACACATCGCGCGGCACCATCACGTCCAGCAGCTCCAGGTCGCTCTTGACGTTGATCGAGGCCTCCCAGCGGGTCACGCTGTTGACCTCGGCAATGCGACCAGCAAACCACAGCAACGCCCCGGTGGGCGTCGGTGTGGCCAGGCCGGCCCAGAAGGCCACGTCCACCTGCAGGCGGGCACCAATCAGGCCACCGGCTGCGATGAAGGCCATGAGGCCCTGGCCGTTGATCGTGGTGGCGCGGATGTCGGTGAGCGTCACGCCCATGGTGTCCACCGCCACGCCAACGGCCCACTTGAGGCGGTTGCGGATGATGCCTGGGCCGAGCTGCCAGGTCTGGCCGTTGCCCGTCTGGTCTTTGCCAACGATCGCCACATCCGACCCCGACCAGCGATACACCGTGCCATCGGTGAGCGTGAGCGTGTACAGGTCCGCGCGCTCGATGGGCCGGCGGGTGTTGAGCAGTGCGGCCAGTGCGCCGGGCGATGCCTCCCAAAGCGCCGACCTCATGACTCACCCACCACGCTGATGAGTTCGAGCTTCTTCATCTCGTGCAGGTCCTTCAAGAACTGGTTGGTGTCGCACTGGTCGCGCAGGAAGCGCACGCGGCGGTAGAAGCTGCCGGACCAGCTCAGCACCAGCCCGGCCCCGGGCGGGGTGTCGAAGCTGACCTGGCCGCCACTGATGACGTAGGCCGACGTGGGCACGCCACCGATGGCCATCTGCGCCACCGCCGACACCGCATCGATGGGCAGCACGAAGCCGCCAAAGGTGCGCACCAGTTGGAAGGTCTGGCGTACCCCGTCACCGGTGTCGAAGACCTGGTTCACGGCGCTGTTGTCCACGCTGTCCACGAAGAGGAACGAGTCGAAGCTGCCGCCGCGCTGCTCGAAGAAGCCCACCAGGGTTTGCAGCTCGGTGCCCAGGGCGCCGAACTGCGCGCCATGCCGCAGGAACTCATAGGTCAGCGCGTACTGGTAGCGCGGCACCGTCGCCGAACGCGAGCGGAACTCGCGCCGGCTTGGCGTCGTGCGCACGTGCACCGGCGGGGCCAGCACCGTGCGGGCCTGGTCCCACTTCAGGCCCGGCAGGCTGGGGAAGACGGCATTGCTCATGGTGATGGCTCACTTGGGTAGCTCAGGCCTTGATGACGAAGTTGCGCCGGCCGTACTCCAGCGCCTTGGCCAGGTCATCGATGTGGGTGATGAAGAAGTTGCCGTGCCGCGTGCCGTTGAGCACGATCTGCGGCGCTGCCGCCTGGGCACCGGCCGGGTTGTCGGCCAGTTGGCGAATCACATCGGCCGGGCCCGAGGGCAGCACCATCTCGCGCTCGTGCAGTTGCGCGATGGGGTTCACGCCGGCCGGGATGTCCCAGCCGCGCGCCGCGCTCGGGATGCTGCCGCCCATGGCCAGCACCGCCCCCGAGACGGTTGCCAGCGCGGCCAGGGCCAGCGCCGGGCCGATGATGGGGATGCCGGCCTGTGAAGCTGCAGCCCCTGCCCCCGCTCGTGCGGCATCGGTGCCGATGCCGGCCACGGCCAGCAGGCGCTCCCGGGCGAAGGCCATCACTTTGGCCGCCACGATCTTGGCGATTTCCGCGGTGATGGTGCTGCGAATGCCCTGCCACACGCTGGCCAGCCCCTGGCGCAGGGTCTGCGTGCGCTGGAGCATCGCGTCGATGCTGCGCTCCATGGCGTTGCGGGCACCGTCCCACACAGCGGTCAGCGGGTTGTCGGCGCGCGCCTGGGCGGCCTGCTCGGTCTGGATCTGGCGCAGCCGCAGTTGGTGCTGCCGCTCCAGTTCCTCGATGGCCTGGCTGGCCTGCTCGTAGGCCACCGGGTCGCGCGTGGGGTCGATCAGGGCCAGGCGGGCCTGCAGGGCTTCGCGCTGGATCTCCGTGCGCTGGGCCTCGAACTCGCGCTCCAGCTCCAGGCGCTGGGCCGTGGAGATGGCGCCCGCAGCCACCTGGGCATCCGCTTCCTGCCGGGCCATCTCCACGGCATCCAGCGCGGCCTGCTGCTGGCCCTTGAGCCGCTCGGCATCCACGCCCTGCTGCTGGCGCGCCTGCTCGCGCAGGAGCTGGGTTTCCAGGTCGATGACCTTGCGCTGGATCGCCACGCGGTCCTTGCCGGCCAGTTCGGCGCCTTGCAGCACGTCGCGCCAATAGGCCAGTTCCTGCGCCTTGCCGTACTCGCGCAAGGCGTCCTGCTGGGCGGCCAGCAGCTTGGCGCGGTCCAGCATCTGCTCGTAGTAGCCCACGTCAGCGAGCTGCGGGCCCATCAGTTCGGCCTTGCCGCTGCCCTTCTTTCCGGGCTGCGGGGGTGCGGTGTAGCTGCGCGTGCCGCGCTCGCCCTCGGGCGTGCCCACGCCACTGTCGCCGCCCCAGATCGCACCAATGCGCTCGCGGGTGCGCTGCGAGCTGTCGGCGATGCGCTCCATGGCCTGCGTCCAGGCCCCGGTGATGACGGTCGGGACGGCCTGGATCTGCGCCGCCGCGCCGCGGAAGTCGCCCACCATCGCGCGGCCGAGGGCCTCCACCACCGCACGCACCGGCTCGGCGACGGACACCACGAAGGCGTTGACGGTCTCCCAGACCACCACCACGCCGTTCTTGACCGCGTGGAAGGCAGTGACCAGGCCGCCGAGGGCTCCGCGCACCACCGAGATGGCCGCCGGCATCGCGGCATTGAAGGCATTGATGACGTCGGTCAGCACCGGCATGAGGAGGCTGCCCACCGTGTTGGCCAGGCCGCGCAGGCTGAAGGCGGCGCGGTCGCTGGCCGCGTCGTAGTCCTTCCAGGCCGCCACCGCATTGGCGCCCACCTCCAGGCCCAGTTCCTGCATGGTGCCGGTGGCGTCTGCCAGCGTCTGGCGGTTGACCAGCAGCAGCTTGGATGAACTGTCCACCCCGCGGCCGAAGAGCTGCTGCGCGGCCAGGGCCCGGTCGGCGCCTTCCTTGTGCTGGTTCAACACCTCGATGGCGTCCACCAGCAGCTCGTTCATCGGCCGCAGTTGCCCGGCGGTGTCGCGGGTTTGCAGGCCCATCGCCTGCATGTCGGCTTCACCCTCCTTCAACTGGCGCGCCAGGCCGCGCGCGGCGCCCTCCAGTTCGGATTGCTGGGCGCCCACGTCTTCCAGCGCCAGGCGCCAGGCCTGCGCCTGGTTGGTGGAGCTGCCCAACACGCGCGCCAGGTCCATGGCCTGCTCGGTCATCTCGGCCGTGGCCGCTACCGCCTTGCTGGCGGCCAGGCCGGCGGCGGCACCGACCAGGGCCACGAAGCCCAGCCGCGTGGCGCCGACCGACTCCAGCAGCCCGGAGAAGTGGCCGCCCATGCCGGTGACTTCGGTCCGCACGCTCTCGGTCACCTTGCGCAAGTGCGCGCTGATGCCCTCGGAGGTGGTCTTGAAGTCGCGCCCGGTGGCGCCGAAGCGCTGCTGCACACCGGCCAGCGCCTCGCCCACGCGCTTCATGCCGTCGGCGAAAGGGTTGGCATCGGCGGTGACGGTGTAGCGGATGGTCTTGTCGGTCATGGCGGGGGGCTCATGTCAAGGGGTGCAAGAGCGGATGCAAGAGCAGGTGCAAGGGGTGCAAGGGCCTCAGCAGTGCATCGGTGCGGCCCGCACGCGGTAGCAGCCCGGGCCCAGCCGCTCGGCATGGGCGCGGTCGAAGCCGGCGGTGAGCGGGGCCGGCTCCAGCGAGTCGTCATGCGCGGGTTCGGGCTGCTGGCCACGGTAGGCCGCGCTGGCTCGGGCGTGGCGTTCGGCTGCTGCCTGGCGGCGGGTGGTTTCTGCGGGGGTCTTCATGAAGGGTCCTTGTTGGGGGTCGATGGGGATGGAAATTCGGAAGAAGGCGGCTGCATCCGGCAAGGCGGCCGGAAGCGGTGCACCGGCGGTCCCAGCACAGCCGCCACGCCTTCCATGGCGCTCGCTGTGCTCGTGGTGCGGGGGTGGCCCGTCTCGGCGGCCGATCGCGACGCCACGGGCCGATCCGTGGCCTTGCCGGACCAGGACCGCAGCAGCGCAGCCACGCTGACGTGCACCGGTGGGCTGTCCTGCCAGTGCAGCCACAGCGTGGCCAGGTCGTCCAGGCTCAGCCGGTCGATGTGCTCGAAGGTCCAGCCGGTGGCGGTGGCGAGGCAGGCGTAGAGGGCGCCCCAATCCCATCCACCGGCAGCGGCTGGGGCGCCGGGGCGTTTCCCGGGCTGGCCCCCTCGTTGGCGGTTCGGTCGCGCTGGGCGTCGGCCCAGCGCCGGAAGGCCCCGCGGCCGAAGACCGCGGCCGACAGGGCTTCCCAGTTGTCCATGTCCACGTGCTCGTCCACCCACTCGTCGGTGACCGTGGGGTAATTGCGGCGCAGGCACTCGGCCACCAGCGTGACGGTCAGACCGATGGGGTCGGGCTCGCTGCTGGTCTCCATCGCGCGGATGCGCTCCCAGTGGCGCCGCGCCGAGACGGCGTTCAACGAGGGCATCACCCAGGGCTGGCCGGCCAGCGTGATGGACAGGCCTTCAAGGCTGGGCGCATGGCTGGGTTCAAGGCGGGTGCTGTTGCGGCAAGGTTGCTGGCTGCGTTTGGTCATCGTGTGCTCCCTCATTCGCTGATGGACAACACGCCCACGGTGCCGCTGGCATCCGCAAAGGCCTGGAAGCCCATCTCAGGCACCGCGAAGTCATCGTTCTTCGCGGTGATCTTGATGCCCTCGCTGATGCAGTTGTTCAGCGTGAGCACCGCGCTTTTGCCCTGGTAGGGGCCGTAAAAGTCGGCTCGGAAGGTGGGCGCGTAGCCCATTGGCAGGTTGGTGATGCCCATGCGCCGCGCCACGGTGCTGGCGGCGGTGTAGCGGTAGTTCAGGTACAGCACGCGGCCGGTGTCGGCAGCGGCGAAGGTGTAGACCCCCGCGGCCACCGTGTACTGCCCCGCGGCGGGTGCGCTGGCCACGCGGGTGAACTGCCGCCCGGTGCCGGAGTCGATCAGGCCAAGGTCGGCGGCCCAGGTGCCGCTGCCCGGTGGTGTCACGGTGACCTGGAAGGGCGAGGCCGGCACGGCCACGCCCACGGTGTCGAACACCGCACCGTTCAGGCCCGCGCTGCCGGCCACGCCGAACACGATGGTTTCGAAGAAGCCGGCGCGGATGTCGGCCAGCTTGCACTTGCCGCTGATCTGGCCCTTGCCACGGCCCACCGCGACCGCGAACTGGTTGGTGCCGTGCAGTTGTTTGAGTTCGAACTTGATGTCGATCTCGGTGTCCTGCAGCGTGCCGAAGATCAACGGGGTCGGTGTGGCAATGGCCGCGCCGCTGGCATCCGTCAGAGGCGTGCCCCACAGGAGGCCGGAGCCGAAGAGGTACATAGGGAGGTTCCTTTGCGGAGAGGGTTGGGGTCAGGCGGCCGGCGGCTCATCGATGTCATGGGCGCGGCTGTCGTAGCGCAGCGCATAGACCTGCGACGCGTAGCCGAAGGGCAGGTCCGCGCCGGCCGAGCGCCACTCGCAGCGCTGGCGGCGCACACCGGCAATGCCCGGCGAGGTGGCCAGCGGGCCGGCCAGGTGCATGACGGCGGCATGGGCCTGCACGCGCACGGCATCGGCCACCTGCTGCCATTGGGCATCGCGGACCACCACGGTGAGCGCCACGCGCAGGTCATTGCGGTCCATCTGGCCGACCGGGCGCCACGGCCCGGCCGGCCCACCCAGCGGCTGGGTGTCTTCGTCGATGCACTCCACCAGCAGCGCGGGAGATTCCTCGCGCGTGAAGGCGTCGGTGCGGTCGCGGTAGACACGGCCGGCCACCAGGGGGACGTGCTGGGCCAGGGCTTGCGCGATGGCCTGGCACACGAGTTCGGGTTTGCTGGGCATGAGGGAATAGACCTCGCAGGGGTAGAGACAGGGAGGGTTAGGCCCGGGACAGAAGCACACGGCTGAAGGCTCCGTCGCCGATCTGGCGCGGGGCCTCGCGCACCTGGTGCGGCACGCTCTTGACCACCACGGCCTGGTCCCGGGCCAGCGCCACCGCATCGCTGCGGTAGGTCAGCTCGTACTGGCGCGAGTGCGCGCCGACCCGGGACAGTTGCTGCAGTTCGTCGGGCTGGTCCAGCAGCCCCAGGAAGGGCACGCTGTCGGCCAGGCAGGGCACGCCGAAGTGCGCCAGGAAGGCGTCCAGGTTCTCGGCCCTCACGGTGCACCTTCTGCTGGCGGGCCTTCCGGGCTGGCTTCGGTCGCGTCGGGCTCGGCCGGTGCAGGTTCCACCAGCTCCAGCTTCTCGGTATGTACCTGCGCCACGTCGTCGTCCAGCTCGATCACGTCGCCGGCGACCTTGACCTGGCCGTCAGCGGTGCGGAACCTGCACCCGCTGCGGATCACGTAGGCCCTCACCGGCCGGCCTCCCGCTCTGCCTTGGGCTTCAAGTCGTCGGCCGTGGGCGCGCGCACCTTGCCGCCTCCGGCCAGCTCCATCGCGATCTCCGGCGGCACGTCGCGCAGCAGCGTGCCTTTGTGGACCGGACGGCCGTCGATGAATGTGTGTTCGGTGACCACCACGGTCACCGGCTTGCCTGCGTCTTGTCCGAACATGGGTGTCTCCAATCAGGGATAAAAAAGCCCGCCGCGGTTCGCACCGGGGCGGGCTCAGGGGTGGGAGGGTTGGGAAGGGGCCGGCCTACTGCGTCAGCGCGTCATCCATCACCGAGAAGTCAGCGGCACGCCGGCAGGCGCAGTCGATGAAGGCGTTCAGGATCAGCCGGTTCATGCCGTTGATGGCCAGCGAGGTTTCATCCACGAGGATCTCCACCGCGCCGAACGAGCCCATCACGAACATGGGCCAGTTGCTGCCGAAGATCACCGACGAACACACGCCCGCGGACGAACCCTTGGTCAGGTTGTTGGGCACGTTGTTGGTCACCTCGGCCCGGTAGCCGTTCAGCGGCTGTGCACCGTTGTCCCAGAGGAACGGCAGGTTGGCTGCCTTCTGCACGGTCTTGGCCCAGCCGCGCGTGCGGGTGTTGACCAGGTAGCCGGAGCCGGCATCGGGCTCGGCATTGACGTTGGCGCAGGCCGACTCCAGCCCCACCACGTGGGCCCAGTTCAGCGCCGCACCGTTGGCGCCGCCGATCACGGCACCAATGCCGCTGGTGCTGCGCAGGCCGCGCGGCGTGGCGCCCGTGCCGCTGCCGTTGATGGCGGCGTTCTCGAACTGCACCTGGTACTCATTGAAGATGTCCTGGCGCAGCATGGGTTCCACCGCGAGGGCGGACTGGATCACGGCCTGCTTGGAGAACTCGATGTAGCCACCGATGCGCTTGGGGGCCAGCGTGACCTTGCCGGTGCTGGGCGCGGTCTCGGCCAGCGCGGCCACCTCGGTGACGAAGCCCACCGCGCTGCCGGCCACCTTGCGCGGCATGTCGATATTGCCGGTCAGGCCGAACAGCATGGTGGCGCCCAGGCGGCCCAGCGCCAGGCGGTTGCGCAGCACGTCGGAGAACAGATCGCCGCGCAAGGTGGTGCTGACCAGGTTGCCGGCTTCGCTGGCGGTGCCGGCCGTGAAGTCGCGCTTGGCCATCACGTCGAAGGGCACCAGCAGGCCGCGCGTGCCGGCGTTGAACTGCTTGGCTGCGGCCTCGCTGGCGCTGCGCTCGCGGCCGGCCTTGGTCCAGTCGCCGGTGAGCATGGCACGCAGGGCTTCGGCAATGCTGTACTTCCTGACGTCTTCGGCCGACAGGCCGATGTGCGCACCGCGCGTGTCGGTGTGCTTGGCGGTGATGCGCGACAGCACCAGCTTTTGCACCTGGTCCACGCTGTGGCCATCGCGGCAGGCGGTCTGCACATCGGCGATGCTCAGCGCCGTGTCGTACTGCCGGCCCAGGTCCAGGATGGCGTCGCGGCGCTCCGTGTCGATCTCGGCGGCGCTGCGGGTGGTGGGTTGCTGGGCGGCAGGGGTCAGGGTCTCGTCCATGAGGGTTCGAATCTCCGGGTGGGTAGTTTGGATCGTGGTCGGTGGGGTGGTCGGCGGGTTTGGCGGTGCTGCGCTGCGGCCGATGCCCACCGAGGCGTCGGCCGGGATCGAACAGAAGGTCAGCTCGTGCGGCTCCCAGTCCGTCATGCGGTAGGTGCGCACGCCCTCTTCTTCCCTCTCCAGCTCGTAGGCGTGCACGCGGTAGCCCACGCTGATGTGCCGCAGCACACCGTTGCGGACCTGCTTGAAGCGCATCTCTGCTTCTTCGCAGGTGTCGAAGCGCACGCGGGCACGGCACACGCGGTCGGCGCCGATCAGCACCTGCTCGACCACGCCGATCAAGCGGTTCGGGTCGTGGTTGAAGAGCACGGCGGCGCCGTCGTTGAGGCGGCTCATGCGCACCGAGGCCGGCGCGCAGTCCAGCACCTCCATGCCGAACCAGCGTTCGACGGGCTGCTCGGACGCCCACGCGATATCGACGGTGCGGGCCTCTTCGTTGGTGGACTCGCGCAGCACGGCGGCATGCGCCCTGCGCTGTACTTCGGTGGTGAGGTGGCGCTGCACCTCTGCGGCGGTGGCGGTCTCATTCATCGGTGGGTTCTTCCTCTTCGTCTGGGGCCTCGGCGGCCTTCGCAGGCTTGGCCTTCTTGGCCTCACTGCCATCCAGCCGCACCTTGTGCGCGGCCAGGATCTCGTTTTCCTGCGCGATCTCGATGACGTTCTCTTCGAAGTCGCCGCCCTTGCCGGCAATGACCTGGCTGCGCGTCACGAAGCCTTCTTTGCGGGCGGTGGCGGCGGCGTTCACTTCCTTCTGCGGGTCCACCCAGTCCCAGCCCCGGCCGCGGAAGATCGCGCCGGACAGGTACTTGTCGATGCGGCTGACCGGCAGGGGCTGGCCGCTGGCCAGCTTGATCGCGCCGGCCAGCAGCGAGGTTTCCAGCCAGTCGCGGAAGGTCGGCCGCACGAAGCTGCCAATGAACCAGTGCCCGATGCCCCGCCAGCCGTCGCGCTCGGCCAGCTCGGCAATGCGCGCGCTGCTGTAGTTCACGTCGCTCATGTCGCCGGTGAGGTTGTGATACGCCACGTCCAGGCCGGCGGCCATGTCGCGCTTGCGGCTCTTGGTGAAGGGGTCAAAGGCCTCGCTCGGGTACTTCGGATCGAAGGCCTTGAAGTCCACGCCGGGGGGTAGCAGGTCCAGGGCGCCGGGCTCGACTTCGGCCATCAACTGCGGCTTGCCGTCCGCGCCCTCCCCAGCTTGTGCGCCCAGGTCCTGCGGGGTCACCAAGCCGGGCGGGCCTTGGTCGCCGACGCCCTGGGTGAAGAAGCCCATCTGCGAAGCACCGATGCGGGCGGCATAGACAGCGGACTCTTCGAACGAGGCCAGCATGTGCGCACCCAGCAGCACCGCATGCGCCCAGGGCACGCCTCGGGCCTGCTCGGGCTCCAGCAGCACGAAGTCGTGGAACACCTGGTTGGCCGGGATGCGGTCGCTTTGCCGGGCGCCGCGCAAGGGGTCGCCGGGGTTGCCGCGCAGCACGTGATACGCCACCGCACGGGCTATCTCGTCGCGCTCCACGCCCATGCGGATTTCGTGGCCCTCGCTCGGCGTGGTGCTGTGGTTCAGGTCCAAGCGATCGCTGGACAGCAGTTGCAGCGCATAGCCCCACTTGTTGGCATGGCCGCGCAGGCGCCGGGCGAGGTATTCGCCATCGCGCGCGGTCACCTCCAACTGCAGCTTGCACACGTCCGCAAAACTCATCTTGCCGGTGGCCTCGCAGTGGCCCGGCTGGCACCACTCCAGCCAAGCCCGCTCGATGGCATCGTTGGCCAGCTTGTCGAGCTTGAAGAGCCACTGGGCACCCTCCTTTACCCAGTCGCCGCAGCGCATGGCCAGCGTGTAGCCGGTGGGGCCCACGCCGCCGGTGCGCACCTGGCTCAGGAAGCGCCGGCCGGTGCCGGTGTTGCGGGACCACTGGCGGGAGCGGCCCCGCAGCAGCGGCAAGGCCTGCTCCAGCAAGGCGTTGATGCTCAGGTTGGAGCCGTTCCAGCCGGCGGTGAGTCGGCTGCCCTGGGCTGCGTCGAAGCTACGCGCGCGCGGGGATTGGAAGGCCGGCGCACCGGGAGAGCGGCGCGCCTGCATGGCGGCCCGGAAGTCGCGCAGGATCACGCTGCCCGGCTCGCGCCATCGCGCCCGGGCGGCTTGCAAGGGGTCGGTCATCGGGAGGCCTTTACTTGGCTCGGAGGTAGAAGCGGCCGGCAGGCCGGGTGGCGGTGTCGCGCGATTCCTGCGCGACGCGGAATTCCCAGAAGCGAATCAGCCGCTCCAGCTCGGCGGCACTCTTGAACTCCATCTCGCGCTCGCCGATGCGGTAGCGGCGCTGGTTGCCCTCGCCCAGGTCCCAGCGGGCCTTGGCCGCCAGCAGTTCGTCCAGCGTGCGGCGGGCCAGGCTGCGGCAGTCCATGCCGCGCGTGGCGTTGCGCGGGTTGGGCAGCACCTGCATCTGGCCGCGCGCCACCGTGTGGCTGTCTTCGCCGCGCGTCACCCAGGCCGCCCAGTCGTAGGGGCCAGGGAACAGCGCAGCACCGGTGGTGCCGGTGCTGGCTTGGACGCGGTAGCCATCGCCCTCCGGCACGCCGGAGAAGGCCAAGGCGGGGGCATCCGTGCGCGACACCAGCCGGAACTCCAGGTTCCAGCCGCTCGTGGCCGGGTAGCCGGGCACGTTCAACAGGAAGTCCAAGGTGTCGCCGGCCGTGATCTGCGCGGGCGCCTGGTCTTGCATGGGGGTCTCCTTGCGGTGAGGGTCACCAGCGCTGCACGAAGCCGCGCCGGGTTGGTCGGGTCGGGGGACTGCGCGGGGCGTGTGCCGCCGGGTGCGCTTGGATCAGCGAGGCGAAGGACAGCTCCAAGCGCTGGGGGGCGGGTTCTGGGTCAGGGTCAGGGTCAGGCTCGGGCTGCGGCTCTGGATGTGGCACCCGTGCCGCCGCCGGCTCCGGAATCCGGGCCGGCAGGTTCTCGTCCAACAGTTCCATCTGTCTCACCTGCCCGAAGAGCTTCTCGCGGTTGCGGAACACGGTCTCGGCGTGCTGCCCGGCCATCGCGTACAGGTAGGCCGCATACCCGTACACCTCGCAGTCCCAGGCTTCGTTGCGCTCTTTGCCCTTGACCCACCACAGCGCCTTGTGGCCCTGCATGTCGCGCCGCCACTCGCGCCGCTCGCTGCGCAATTGCTTGTAGTAGTCGGCCTGGAAGCCCAGTGGGAAGTGGTAGGCGCCCCCGCCCGGCTGGGTCAGCTTCAGGCGCCCGTCGATCAGGTTTTTGATCGCCTGCGTCCCGACGTGGCGCAGCTCGGCGCCACCCGGCACCGGGTTGCCCCGCCAGGTGAACTCGATCTTCTTCGGCCGGCTCAGCTTGGGCGCGTCGTAGCTCTTGGCGCCGCGGATCGCGAACCAGTGTTTGCCGCGCACCTGGGCATCGCGGCAGAAGGCGTAGACGTCTTCGCCGTGGTGGCCACCGGCATCGATGGCCACCGCGTCCACGCGCATGACCTGGCCGCTGGCGTGCTGGATGGGGGCTTCCAGCAGCTCTTTGAGCTTGGCCCAGGTCTCCGGGGCACTGGGGTTGCCGTAGATCTCGCCATGCCACACGCCCCAGCTCTCTTCGCCCCGGCCCCAGGCGCGGATCACCACCGCCAGGCGGTTGTCCTGGGTGTCCACGCCCGCGGTGCAGATCAGGCCGCCCTGCGGGCAGGTCATCAGCTCGTACGACTCAGCCCGCTGCTGCAGTTGCTCGGCGCCCAGGTCGTTGCGCACCTTGTCCTGGTACGGCAGGCCGCGCAGGTTGTTGTAGAAGATGCGCAGCTTGTCTTCGTCGCCCTGTGCAGCCAGCCAGTCCACCACCAGGCTGGGCCAGGGGCGCCATCCCATGGGGGCGGCCAGGGCTTCCAGGCCGCACCAGCTTGCCACGCCGGGCTCGCCGGTCGCAGTGGCCTGCCAGTAGGCGCGGCCGGTTTGCCGGGCCTCGGCTTCGTCCATGCCGGGCGGACGGGGGGCGTAGTTGCTGGCCTTCCAGGTGGCTTCGTCGTTGAGGGTGCCGCAGGCACTGCAGGCGTGGCGGGCGCTGTCGGGGCCGCCATCGACCCACTTGAGTTGTTCCCACACCAGCGGCTGGGCATGGTGGCAGTCGGGGCAGTGCAGGTGCCACTTGCGTTGGTCGCCGCGCAGCACCTGGCGCTGGATCTCGCTGCGGCCGTCGAAGGTGGGCGTGCCGTCGCCGTAGATCTTGGCCTTGCGGCCGAAGTTGGCGGTGCGCGCCTTGGCCAGCCCGACCACGCTGCCTTGCTCCAGCACCTGGTATTCGTCGGGTTCCTCGAACTTGATGTAGCGGATCGTGCTGGACTTGAGCGCGCCGACCCGGTTGGAGCCGACCAGGCGCATCACGCCACCGGGGAAGCGTTTACGCAGCTTGGTGTTGTCGCTGCCCTTCTCATCGGCCGGGCGGATGCGCCGCCGCAGCGCCCGGGTGCTGGCGCGCATGGGCTCGAAGCGGGTCAGCTCCCACTGCTTGGCATCGTCCAGGGTCGGGAAGACCGTCAGCACCGAGCCAGCGGCCGTGCACACCCAGGCGCCGATCAGGTTCTCGCCGGTGACCGAGCCGCCCACCTGGTGGGGCTTCATCCACCAGCCTTCGCGCCACGGGGAGCCGGGCGACATGGTGCGGTGAATGTCGATCAGGTAGGGCGTGCGGGCGAAGCGGAACGGGCCGGGTTCCGGGGTGTCCGGGGGCAGCACGCGGTTGGATTCGGCCCACTCGTCCACCCACACTTCGCGGTCGGGGCGCAGGCCCTCGGCCATGGCGCGGCGCACGCGGTCAATCGGGCGAATCTTCATCGTCGTCGATCTCCTCGATGGCCTTGGCCGCGTCTTCCAGGGCCTGGCGCAGGTGACCGGTGATCAGGCGCTCGATGGCAAAGCCGTCGCCGCCGCTTTGCAGCAGGGCCACCACCTCGGGGGCGGCGCGGGCGGCCACCATCTCAACGCGGTCGCGCGTGAGGCGCTGGGCGGTGAACTGCAGGCGGCTCACCTCTTGCACCGCCACCAGCTCGTTGCGCAGTTGCTCCAGCTCCAGTTGCTCGCGCTGGCGGCGGATGGCTTCGCGCTGGGCGCGTTCGGAGCGGTAGGCGGCGGTGTCTTTGTCGGTGGTGGTGGCGGCGGGGAGCGGGTCTTCGTCGGAATCGGTGTCCGGGTCGGGGTTGGTGGGGATGTCGAGGGGCGGCGGGCGGCTGGGGTGGGTCGGTGTCCGGTCGATGCGGCCCTCGGCCGTGCGCGTCAGGTCCTGGTTGGCGATGCGCCAGGCGCGCGCCGCGTCCAGGTCCTGCATGGGCATGCCTGCCTTCGAGTCACGCGCCACCTGGCTCTTGGACACGCCCAGCGCGGCGGCCATTTGTCGGATGCTGTAGGTCATCGTGCTGCTGGGTGTCCCGGCGGTCGGTGTCTCGTGCGCGGGTGTCCCATGCACAGGTGTCCCGTGTCCCTTGTCCCCTGTGCTGTCCCCCAAGTTGGAGAACCCCGGAGAACACGGGAAACGTGCTCGCGAATGACCCCCGTGGCGCATGGCCAGGGAGGACCCGCCCGGGTGTGGCCAGGGGTGGCCGGGTCAATGGGTCAGCGGGCGGTGGCCACGGCTTGCTGCCAGGCGCGATCGAGTGCGGCTTCGAACTCGCGTTCGGTGATGCGCTGTGCTTCGGCATGGAAGTCGAAGCGGGGTTCGTAGTGGGCGGGCTGCTTGGGCATCACGACAAGGGGCACCAATTGCTCGCGACCCAGGCCCAAGGGGACACGCTTGTAGAGGCCGGCGGGACGGCCGTCGCCGGGCTCTCCGTAGAACAGGTCCACCGCGCTGCTGACACCAAAGCGCTGCGACTGGCGGCCGGTGGCGCGGCGCCCTGCCCTGGCCCGTGCCACCAATTGGCGAATCAGGCCGGCGGGCAGGTTGCCGGACTCGTTCAGATCCACCACGCTGGGTAGGCGCAGGGCCTGCCTCGCCGGGGCGCGGGTGCCGCCTTCCACCTGGTAGGCCAGGTATTGCGCCTGGCGATCCTTGACGCCCACCACTGCGGTGAGGGTGTCCTTGCGGGCGGGCTGGATGAAGAAGCCGGCTTTAGTGAACTGGGTCGGGCGGTCCAGCGTGCGCTCCAGATGGGCAGGCATGGCCGCCTGCACCAGGCGCACGGTGTCGGTCAGGGCCTTGGCGCAGGTGAACTGGAACTGCGGGTACAGGCGCGCAGACTCAGCCAGTACTTGAGTGATGGTGCTGGTCCAGTAAACGCGCATTTCCAGTCCCGAGGGGAGTTGCAGCTTGGCGTTCTCGCCATCGTGATCGTTGTGGTGATGCCAATGCGACTACACAGGCAAACCTACCGCCCATCGGCGCTCCGCCGTGGGCTCGTGCTGGACAACCCGCGTTGCAGGGCTATAGTCGAGCCGCGCCAGAGAGCTAATCGGGGTAGCAAGCCATGACTCACGAACTGGACACGAAGAGCAAAGGCGCTTGGCTCCTGGCACAGTCCAAAAGCTTGGACGCGGTCAGCGGTGCTGGGCGATTGGAGAACATTCAGTACGCTGGTCGGACTGGCCGGCTGTACAACCTCCTACGCCGGAACGTGCAAGGCGTGGCAGTCCCGACCATTGGCTCGGACGAAGTCAAGAACATCTGCCAGTTGAATGGCATTGATCGTGCGGCTAGAGAAGCCGGCCTGCAGCGATTGCAAGAAGAAGGCCGCATTGACAGAGCAGCAGGCGGCTCTGTTGCCGTAATCGGTGCCACGGCAACAGCGGTATTGGAAACGACCGCATCAATCTTCGACTCCTGTGAACCGTCGGACGAAGAGGAAGCGGTCCTTCATCTCTCGGAGATGGTCGCGCAGCGCCCATCCGTGAAAGCTGAAGTTATCAGCAAAATTTCAGACTTGTTCGACATCCGACCAACTCAGGCAAGCGAGTTGATCGACGTCTGCAAACTGACCGCAATCGTCGATGAAGCCGAAGATAAAGGCCGCATCATTTTGTTCAACAATAACACCTTCCGCGACGCGAAGTACGCAAGGAAGGCTTACCACCTGATGGAAGGGTTGACTGTCGCCGAGCAATCACGCCTAAAGGAAGTACAAGCACTGCTGTCTCAACGTGGGGCTGTACATGACCAAGAGGCACACAAAATTTTAGGCGGTGAACTCTATAGTCGGTTGGTTGGAGTTGGCCTCTTTGATCGTCTTGAAGTAAGCAACAGCACCGAAGCTGTTGGATACCTGACTTCACCGGATTCATTTCAGAAGTACGGTCGCCCCTTCGAGGATGACCCGATCGATGACGCCAAAGCTCTGCTTGCTTCTCTTACTTATGGCATGACAAGAAGCACAACCAGACGCGGCAACATTACGATGCCTGCTGCGCTTTTGAGAAAACTCATTGAAGGCGATGAAGTCGGCGGCCCAACAGGGGTACAGGCTATTGGCGAAGACTATCGGGAACTGGAAAAACGTCAGGTTGTGAAAGTCACCCCAAAACGCTCCAACAGATTCACTATGAAGTTACTAAAGAAGGACGTAGGGGAACTAGCCCTCACCATCGTTCAAGGGGGCGTAGGTGCGGCGGAGGCAATGTTGATGGATGGATCTGCAGCACGTAACTTCAAAGGCCCAGCGGAGACGCGTCGCCAAATTCGACAGAAGCACACGTTGAACGATGCTAAGTTCATAACTGGTGCTCTAGATCGCTTGCGAAGCGGAGGTTGACATGGCACCCAGCAAAGGCCCAGTTTTGGAGGAACTTGTAAGAGAATATTTTACTCGCCAAGGATTCTTCGTGTTGCGATCCGTGCCTTATCGATTTGACTCGGAAGATGTCACGGATCTCGATGTTTGGCTCTACTCCCGACAAGCTGCGAGTGCTCGCATTCGGGGCATTGTGGATGTCAAGAACAAAAAATCCCCAAAGGCGTTCGAGCGAGTCCTGTGGGTCAAGGGTGTACAGGCAGCATTGAACTGCGATCGGGCTGTGATTGCCACCACCGACGCCAATCCTACGCTTACCCGGTTCGCACAGGCTCAAAAGATTGCCGTCCTGTCAAAGAGTTTTCTCGATCGACTAGGGAAAAAATTGAGCATGGAACGTCGCATGACCATGGAGGAATTTGCTGAATTGGTGGCGGCCTATCCAGCCCACAAGCAGGATGGCGACTGGCTACGAATTCTGGGTGATGCCAAGTCGGCAGTTGCAAGTCTCAGCGGTTTCCCTGCGTTCAACAAAACTATGTTTGCATTCCGATTTTTCGCTGAACGAGCAGAGGTTCGACTCCAACACCGAGAAATCGCTGTCCGCTGCGCACTTTTTACAGCTGCACTTGCCTGCATTGCTCTTGACTCCGCCCTGGAACGCTTTGTCTTTGAAGAGGCTGATATGCGATTCAAAGGCGTGGTTGACGGAGTGATTTATGGTGACGCAGGGGATGGGCGGGTTAAGACAAGCATCGACACCGCATTGTTCGCCTTGTCTGAAGATATGCAGAATGGAAAAGCGATTGCCGCGCAGGCTAGGGCGCAACTTAACAAGAGGTTTTCCGAAATTCGAGCTGATGTAGTTGCTGAATATTTCATGCGCGAACACAACTCTCAACATCTCTTTAGTGCGGCCAGGGACCTGGATACAGCTGCGCATGCGACAGTGGGAATTGATTCGCTACAGCTCTCGCTAGAGGTGCGATCAATTCTTGGCGTGTTCGCAGACTTTGTCGGGGTCAAGCGAACTACGCTTCCAATAGGCGGATCAAAGGCTAGCGCCTCCACCGAGACAAAGAGCACCGCCATCCCAACAGCGGGCGGCGACGTAATCAGCGATGATTCCGACACTGAGCAAATCAACATCCAGAAGCCGCTAATTTAGTACCTATCTTCTATTCGCAATCAATTGATCACTCCTATTCGCGCTTGATGCTATTTCCCTTGGATATATTTCAGGAATACTCACCGGGGCACGTCACGAACTTCGAGGTTTGGAGGGATTCGACCCGCTCACGCTCATTGCGTGCCGCCTGGGCTGTCGCCGCCAGCCAGTGCGACAGCGATCGGTGCGCCTGCCACACACGGGCCTTAACCGCCGGCTCACCGCAGCACAACTGCAGCGCCTTCTGGCGCATACTGCAGCCCTGCAGGTAGACCACTTCAACCGTGGCGCGCAGGCGTGATTCCAACGCCATCACTGCCCGGTTGGTCTCCTCCGCCTCGCAGTCAATGGTGGGCACGACGGACTCGCGATTGCCCGGGGTGCGGATGCCGCCGTCCCAGCGCATGGACGCGTAGCCGAGGCCGCTGTGGGTCGCACCCAGCTTCCAGCGAGCCCAGTTCTGCAACCGCCGCTCGATGTCTTCGATCCGCGCCATCCGTTCCGCCTCCTGTGGTTCACAAAGCAAAACGCCCGACCAGCGTGTGCTGCATCGGGCGCTCCTGCTGCGTGTGAACCTGCATCGGCTCGGTCTGTCACACAGCGTGCCTGAAATGTAGCCCTTTCGGATATTCCGTAGAACCCCCCCACCCTGCCGTCACGGTGCCGTGCCGGCCGCTGGTTCGCTCGCTGGCGTGGCCGCCGCCGGCGCCCGCATGCACACCAGCACCTGCGTGGCCGTGATCTGCGCCGCCGCGAAGTTCATCATGACCGGGTCATCGTCCCAGGGCGTGCCCACCGCGATGACGCCCTCGCGCGCAAAGAACCATCCCGGCACGCCGGTGAGCCCCTGGCGCATGCAGTGCGTCACATGCTCATCACCCCACTTCTGGCGCAGCTCAGCGATGCGCAGGGCCACGCCCGGCATGGCGCCGCGCATCCAGGTGAACGACGCCGGCTTGCGCGCGGCCAGAGGGGCTGGCGAGGCTGCCTGCCGTGCTGCTGTGTCCGTGTTCAAGGTCATCTCCTTCGGTTCCATACCTTCCCTACTGGAAAGAGGTTTCTATGCGCGCGCGGCACGCGCGCGTGTGCGCACCCGCGTTGTCCATGGGGACCCGGTACGGAAGGTGCGGAAGGTACGGAAGGGCGCGGCCGATGGGCTCAAAATGGCACCTCCAGTTCCTCGCCCCGGGCCTCGCCCTGGGCCTCACCGCGGGCGGTCGGCATCGACGACGCGGGGTTTCTGTGCACCCGCTTGTACGAATACCGGACCGCCCCATGGCGGTGTTCCACCTTCATCCATCCCAGCTTCTTCATCGCGTTGCCGATGCGGGTTTCCAGGCCGCGTGGCAGCACCTGCCCTGGGGGCAGCTTCAGGCCTTGCTCGGCCGCATCCAGCATCGACACCACGTCCATGAGCGGCTTGGACTCCACCCAGCGGCTCAGGGCCTCCACCAGAAGGTCCGGCGTTTCCCGGGCCAGTTGCTCGGGGTCGAACACCTCGCGCTGCTGGGCGTGGTCCGGCGCGAAGCGCTCGCCGGCCTGCGCCCGCGCGAAGGCCTCGGCGAAGAGCTGGTCGCGCATTGCAGCCAGGCCGGCCGTGTCGATCTCTTCGGTGACGCACACCGGCCAGAAGCGCCGGCCGCCGGTCGGGTCCTTGTTCCAGGCCCATTCGTTGGTGCTGCCGCAGAAGGCCGTCTGCCGCGGGCAACTGATCTCGCGCCGGCCCCACACGGGCCGGAACTCGTCCACCTGGCGCGACAGAAAGCTCTTTTGTCGGCTGGACTCCTGCCGGGCCAGCGAGCCCATTTCGCCGAACTCGTGCAGCCACTTGCCGCGGATGCTGGACATGGCGTCCTTGTGCGCCAGGTCCAGCTCGGTGTCGCTGAACCAGGTGCCGCCCAGGACACGCAGCGCGCTGGACTTGCGCAGGCCCTGCTCGCCCTCTAGCACCAGGCAGTAATCGAACTTGACGCCGGGCTCCAGCACACGCCGGCACATGCCCAGCAGGAAATACCGGCTGACCAGGCGCACGTAGGGCGTGTCTTCGATCTTGAGGAAGTCGGTCAACCAGGTATCGATGCGCGGCACGCCGTCATGCTTGAGGGTCCGCAGCCACTCCAACACGGGGTGGAAGGGGTGGGCCCGCGCCACCTCGTTGACGGCTTCGGCCACCATGGGCGAGCTGACGACGATGCCCTCGGCACGGGCCAGCCAGGCGGCGGTGCGGGTGTCGTCCACGTCGCTCCACTCGCCGCTGGAGACGCCCGGCAGGTCGTAGGGCGCCGGGCGGCGCTTGACCAGGCGCTGGGCGAACTCATCGAAGCCCAGCACGCCGTGCCACTGCGGGTGGTTGCGCAACGCCAGCATGACGTTGGGCACGCACTCGCGGGGCTCCTTGTTCCGGCCCAGCACGTAGGACTCGCGCCAGTGCGGATCTTCCACGAAGCTCGGCACGCTCGAAGGGGCCTGCGGCGGGCGGGGGGCTGGCCCGGCGGGTTGGTCCGGTGCGGCTTCGGGCGATGGGGGCTCGGGGGGCGGGGGCGGGGGCGGCTCGGGCTGGTCGCCGGGCTCGGGCACCAGCTTGCGCATGAAGGCAAGCAACTGCTCGCGGGTCCAGCCCTCGGCGATGGCGTCGGCGCAGTCCCAGGTGTCCGGCAGGCTGCCGGGCTCGCCGATGTCCACCAGGCGGGCGGGCACGTCCAGCTCGGCCAGCAGGGCCTGCACGCGGCGCATGGCCGCAAAGCCGGGCTGTTGCTCGCGCGGCAGCAGCTCGCCGCTGCGCTTGTCCAGTTGTGCATCGGCATCGGGCCAGCACAGGGCACGGTAGCCGCGCAGCTGGCTCCAGTCGGCCTTGTGTGCCACGCTGCAGCCGCCCGGCCAGGCGAGCACGGGGGTGCTGCGGCCCAGGGCCTCATACAGGGCGTCGGCCTTCTTCTCGCCCTCCACGACGATCACCAGCGGGCGCGGCGCGGCATCGTCGGCCGGGGGTGGCCCGAGACGCCATAGGCCGTACAGGGCACGCGGTTCATTGAACGCCTTGTAGTGCCACTCGCGCTGCCCGTTGCTGCCCTGGCAGAAGCTGATGGGCTGCACGTCCTTCTTGCCGGTGCTGGTGTCGAAGCGCACCACCAGGCCCAGCAGGCGGCCGGCCTGGTCGCGGTACTCCCAGTGCATGGGCGGCACGCCGCGCTTCACGTGGGCCCAGTGCTCGCGATACGGGGGCGCGTCGTCGGGCACCGGGTGGATGGGCATCCAATCCACGGCGGGCTTGCTGCGCTTGGCCTTGGGCGGCGCGGGTGGCGCCGCGGTGCAGGTGGTCCAGCCCTGATCGCGGATCAGTTCGCGGGCGGCGGCCACGTTGCTCAAGCCGTGGCGGCGGCCGAACAGGCTGATCAGGTCCCGGCCGCTGTCACCCGGGCGCGCGTTGTCGCCCCAGGCGCCGGTCTTGAGGTTGATGTTCGCGCTTTTGCCGGGCTCACCGTCGAAGTCGCCCACGTACCAGTAGTGCCCGGCCTTGTGGCCGGCGGGGAACCACTCGCGCACCAGGGCTTCGGCGCGATCCAGCAGCGCGGCGGCCAAGGCCTGGAAGTCGATCGTCTCGCGCTTATCCACCGGTGGCCTCCAGCACCGGGCCGCGTGTCCAGTTGCGCAGCAGCGCATCCAGGCTGGGGCCACTGTCAGCGACAGGAGGCGGGGCCGGGATGTAAAGGGTCATCGGCCGGCGCGCATGCGGCGTGCGGGCGTGGCCGCACACGCGCAGGTCGCCGGTGCGGGCCATGTTCTCGACCGTGCGGCGCGCGACCAGCAGGCCCACGCCGGCGCGGTTGGCCAGGTCGCGCCATGTGGCGCCCTGCCCTCGCTGGGCATACTCGGCCTGGACGGCGGCGCGCAGGGCGCGGCGGATCTCTCCGGGGGGCCTCATTCCGGCTTGGCGTCCTGGCGCGCCATCTGGTGGGCCAGCTCGCGCAGGCCGCGCTCGGCGGGAGTCTCGCGCGCCGGGTCGGTGGCCTCGACGCCACGGCGGCGCTTCAGGTCCAGGTTCATGGCGCCGACGTGCTGCAGCAGCCGTTGCACGCCAGCCACCAGGTGGCCGCACGACTGCTCAATGCGGCGCAGTTCGTTGTCGGTCACGGTGTTGTCGCCCAGGTCCTTCGCCACCTCACCCATGAGGCTGGCGAACTCGCTGGCCAGCGTGGCCACTGCAGCAGCCACAGCGGCCGTGCTGGGGCTGGCGTCGTGGTCAAAGCTGGGCAGCGGCACGGCCATGAAGCCGTGCTCGGCCGCAATGGCATGCAGGATGCGGAAGTCCCGTGCCATGGCCATGGCCTTGTTGGCATCCAACAGGCCGAACTTGGCGCTGTCCAGCGGGCCGGGGGCTACCTCCTTGAGCAAGGTTTTATGCGCCTTGCCCAGGCGCAAGGCCAGCACTTCGGCGCCGCCGGGGAAGTCGTGGATGGTGTGATAGGCCGCGTCTTTGATGTTCATTCGTAGGACCCTTCTTCGTTCTCATGGACGCTCACGCCGGCACCGGGGAGACTGGGCACCATGGCAGAGGCTTTTGGTTCAACTGGGGCGCGGGTAGTGCCCTACCCCATCGCGATGACACTGCGTGACGCGTGTAGGGTCACGACAGGCCGAGGCACTCCACTGCATCGGCATGCGTTGGGTTGCGCGAGTCGGTGGCGATATGGCCACCGGCCGGCGGCGGTTGCAGATCGGGCCAGATTCGGTGCCAGTCTTCGGGACGCAGGTCCCAGCGGCGCACCGCGTGGTTTGAAGCTGCCTCGATGGACGGTGCAACATCCGGTGGCACCGGTCGTCGGCCATGAGCCATCTGCCAGAGGTAGGCCGGCGCAATCCCGATCGTGCGAGCCAGCCGGGCACATCTACCGCGCTCCGCTGCAAGGTACTGGGCGAGTTTCATGGCAGCATGGTAGTAGCAAACGCTACCCAGCAGCAAGTAGCAAATGCATCTTTAGCATCTGCTACTGTTGAGGCATGAAACCTGAGCAAGTGCAGGCTTTCCGCCTCAAGCGCTTAGCCGCAGCGCTTGAAAAGAAATTCGAGGGCAACCGCTCCGAATTCGGCCGCGCACTGGGCTATCGCGATGGCGCCTTCATCCGCCAGATGCTGGCCGGCACCCGTCCCGTCACAGAGAAGACGGTGCAATCCATCGAGGCCCTGCCGGGCATGGCGGGTTGGTTTGATCCGCCCCCCGACATGCTTGCCGCTGCACCCATTGCCGTTCCGCATGGCAAAACCGAGATTTCACTCGACGAGGTGATCGCGGTTCCTGAGGTCGATGTTCATTTCAGCGCCGGCAACGGGCACGAGGGCCACTACGAAGTGCCGCCCGATAGTGAGCCGGCCTACTACCGCCGCAGTTGGTTCATTTCCGAGCGGATCAATCCCAAGCATGCGCGGCGCTTTCGCGTCACCGGCGACAGCATGGAGCCCTCCATGTACTCCGGCGACCATGTGCTGGTGAACATGGCCGAAACCGACATCATTGATGGCAAGGTCTACGCCTTGCGCTACGGCACAGGCCTGCGCGTCAAGCGGCTGTTTCGTCACCTGGATGGCACGCTGGTACTGCGAAGTGACAACCCGCGCTATGCCGAGGAAGTTGTGCCGCCCGAACTTGTGGCAGAGCACATCACGATCATCGGCCGGGTACGCGACCGCTCGGGCTCAGGCGGCCTGTGACATGCACGCAGCAAATCGAATCAGCATCAGCGCTTTATAAGTAGCATTTGCTCTTGTTGATTTGCGTAGCGTTTGCTACGCTTCACCTCACTCCATCAACGAAGTGAGGTTGCCTTGCAAATCCACGCCACCCGCAGCTACCGCTGCCACTACACCCCGCTTGATCGCGACGGCTTTCCCGTCCCGAGTGATTCCGGCCTGCAGCCCTTCGTGCAGGTCAAGGCAGCCAACGCCGAGCACGCGCTGCGCGCCGCTTTCGCCACGATCGGCTGCCCCATCAGCCACGTGGAGCGCCTGGAAGAGGCCGTGACGGCGCAGGAGCCGCAGTCATGAGAGGCAGCCACCGGATACGCGGCTGGCTCGACTGGCAGGCCTCCTACTCGCTGCCGGGCTTGTACTTCTGCACGCTCTACGTGGGGTGCCTGTACCTGGACTTCTGGGCCGTGCAGGATGACTTCGGCAACCTGGTCAGGGTCGAGCGATGACGCCCCGCACCGACCGGCACGCGCCTCTATCGGCTGGAGCCGACTTCCAACGCGTCTTCACCGGCAACGCCTTCGAGGCACCGCCGCGCATCCGCCACCAGCGGCCACGCCCACACCGCCGCAGCCTGCGCCGCACGCTGCGCGCGCCGGTGCTGTGGCTGCTGCAGCCCTCCCCTTTCACCTCCCGCCACCGGTAGGCGCACGCCTGCCGCCTTCGCTCAAGGAGTTCGAACATGCTGACGGACACCCGCATCATTCAGCAGCACGGGGCCCATGCCGTGCTGGCGCAGCGCCTGGCCATCCACTGGCCGGATGGCGACACCGTGGGCCTGCACCCCGTACGAGCCCGGGGCCGCGACGAGCGCTACCTGCGCGCCCTGCAATACGACCGGCTGCTGTGGCTGGTGGTCGATGTGTGCGACCTGGCACCTACGCTGGCCAGCGAGATTCGCGCGCTGCCCTGGAGCGACACGGATGGCCTGGTGCTACACACGCTGCGCCTGCAGTACAGCCACGCCGACGCGCTGCGCGCCCGCGCCGTCACGTGCTTCAAGGCCGGCTGGGCGGCCATGCCGGGCATGCCACCGCGATTGAAGACCGTGCCCGCCGGGCGGGCGCTGGATGCTGCCTGCTGGCAGCGCAGCGGTGCCGGTGCGCTGGGGGCCCGCGCATGACGGCGCCCATCATCATTGGCCTGATCGGCCAGCCGGGCAGCGGCAAGGACACCTGCGCGCAGGCATTGGTGCCGTACGGCTTCGCCGCGGTCGCGTTCGCCGATGCGCTGCGCCTTGAGGTCGCGCAGGCCTGGCACTTGGACCTGCGCATGCTCACCGACCGATCCACCAAGGAGGTCACGCAACCGGCGCTGGCGATTCGGCACTGCACCGATGCGCGCTTCCTGCACTGGGCGGTCTTCCGCGGCCACCGCCTGCACGAAGCGCGCAGCCCTCGCTGGCTGATGCAGCGCTGGGGCAGCGAGTTCCGGCGCGCGCAGGACCCGGCGTATTGGGTGCGCCAGGTCGAACAGTGGATCACCCAGCAGCGCAGCCACGGCCGGCAGCGCTTCGTGGTCACCGACGTGCGCTTGCCGAACGAGGCAGACCTGGTGCGCCGGCTCGGCGGGTACGTGGTGCGCGTGCATCGGCCTGAGCTGCCCGCGATGGCGGCCGACACCGCCGGCCACAGCAGCGAGGCCCACGGCACGCTGCCGGTAGACGCGGTGATCCACAACGACGGCTCGCTCGATGCGCTGGCCGGCGAGGTTCACCGGGTGCTGTACTGCGTGCTGGACCTGCCGCTGGTGGAAGGGGTGATGCCATGACCGGCGCGCACATGGCTCCCCCGGGGCGCGACCCGCACAGCCGGCCCAGTGATGCACACCTCCTGCTGTGGGTGCTTTGGAAGCTGCAGGGCACGCAGCCGGTCACCATCACGCTGCAGGACGTGCAGGCATGCCATCAAGCTTTTCCGCCTCATGGCCCTGGCCTGCTGATCCGCGGCCCCGGCAATAGCGTGGAAGCACGGGTCACGTCACTGGAAGACGCACGCATGCGTCGGGACTATGACGACGCCATGTCGGGTAACGCTTGATGGGCCCCACGACTGCCGACGAACAGCACGCCAGCACCGGCGCCCAGGACAACACCACTTCAATCGAACAAAAGGACCGCATGAGCGCGACCACCGCGACCGAGCCCCACGTGGACGACAGCCGCGCCCCCAACCGCAACGCGGACGAAACGATCGACAGCCAAGGCGCCGCCGATCTGCTTCACTGCGACCCCGGCACCGTGCAGACGCTGGCGCGGCGCGGCGAGCTGCCGGGCCTGAAATTCGGCCGCGACTGGCTGTTCGTGCGCTCCGACCTGCTGGCCTACCTGGCCCAGCGCGGGCGCGACGAAGCGGAGCAGCGCCGCCGGCAGCGCGAGATTCCGCACCTGCACCCGGCCGTGGGCTTGCCTGCCAGCCCGGGACGCAAGCGGCGCCGCACCCCGCCCACGCTGCCGGTACTCATGCCGTAGCGGCGGCCGTCACCACATGCCCGCAGCCAGGTCTGATCCGCGCAGGCTGGCATAGCGCAGCAGCATCCGCGGATCCTTGTGCCCGGTGACGCGGGCAATCTGGATGTCGGAGAACTTGGTGCGCTCGTAGAGGCGGCAGGTCGCCTCGTGGCGCAGATCGTGGAAGGTCAGGTCGGTGATGCCCGCATAGGCAAAGATGCGCTGGAACTGCTGGCTCAGCCGCGTGGTGACCCGGCGCCGCTCCTGATCACGCACAGGAGCCTCGGGGTTGAACCAGGGGAACACCTGGCCAGGTATGGGCCGGGCGCCACGCTCCAGCCACTCGCGCAGGGCATCCATGGCCACGCTGCTCAAGGGCACCTGGCGGCTGTCCCCGTTCTTGGTCCGCTCCAGGGCAATGGAGCGCTTCGACAGCATCACCTGGTCCACGGTGAGCGTGTACATCTCACTCATGCGCATCGCGGTTTCCAGGGCCAGCGTGAAGAGCAGTTGCAGGGCCTCGCGCTCGGGCATCTCAAGCGCCCGCTCACGGTCTTCACGCTTTTCGCCAGCCATCACCCCCCGAATGCGGGCCTCTTCGCCAGGCTCAAGCCGCCGGTCCCGCACGCGATCACGCGGCGCGGCATCTTCGGTCACGCCGATGACCTTACGTTCGGCTTCGTTGTAGGTGCTGTAACCCCGGGGCAGCAGCCGCAGGGGGTTGGCCACCTGGCTCTCGGTGCGGCGCAAGTGCCAGTCCACGCACTGGGCCAGCGTGCCAACCCGCTTGCGGATCGTGCCGGGCGCCAGGCCCTGGTCCAACTTGAAACCCTTCACCCACCCTTCGACCCACCGGAAGGTGAGCCGGTCCATGGGCAACGTGGCGACGTTGGCGTCTTCGCGCACCAGGTCCAGCACGTCGGCTGCGGAGGCTTTGGGGGATGCATGGTTCAGGTAGTCGCGGATCACGTGCGCCAGCAGGGGCTGCACGGGACTGTCGGGCTGGAGCAACTCCGGCGGGACATGACCAGCAGCGAGAAGGCGCTGCAATTGGGACTCGTAGGCGTCCGCCAGTTCGAGGGTGTCGAACGTGAAATAGGCCGGCCGTGGCAACAGCCTGTGCTTAATGCACAGTTCCACCGTTCCGTTCTTCCGAATTCGCTTCGATCCCACTCTCGCCCCTCCGTTTCCGGCTCATTTCAGGGCAAAAGTGTACTCACGTTGACGCCCTCCACGATCCGTCTTCGGGCGGTTCGCCCGCCCGGTTGGGCGGTTTTTGGGTGGTTTTTCAGTTTTCGGCACCTAGAAACGAAACAGCCCCGGCGGGCCGGGGCTGTTAAGTCCTTGATCTACAAGGAAAATTTGGAGGCGCGGGCCGGAGTCGAACCGACCTACACGGATTTGCAATCCGGTGCATAACCGCTTTGCTACCGCGCCTTGTTCAGAAACTGGACCAGAGTATGCAAGAAAAAGGGGAAGCCGCGTCGTGAAGGCTTCCCCCTGTTTGCTGGTCTGCTTGTTTGGAGCGGGAGAAGAGTCTCGAACTCTCGACCTCAACCTTGGCAAGGTTGCGCTCTACCAACTGAGCTACTCCCGCATGGAGCCCGCGATTGTAGAAGACTGGCGCTTGTTTGTGTTTGTTCGTGCTTCTTTGCCGTTATTCAAGCTCTTTTGCGCCAGAGCCCCAACCGAAGACGCGCATTATAGGCACAAATCAATGCTTGATGGCCTCCGCTGCTGCCGCAGGCGGTTCTGCAGGCTTGGCCGGCTCGACCTTGGGTTCTTCATCAGGCAAGGGCTTGGGGGCAGACTGCAAGGCCACCTCCAGCACCTTGTCGATCCACCGCACCGGCACGATCTCCAGGCGGTCCTTCACGTTCTCGGGGATCTCCTGCAGATCCTTCACGTTCTCTTCGGGAATCATCACGGTCTTGATGCCGCCACGGTGGGCTGCGAGGAGCTTTTCCTTCAGCCCGCCAATGCCCGTGACTTCGCCACGCAAGGTGATCTCGCCCGTCATGGCCACGTCAGCACGCACCGGGATGCCCGTGAGCGCCGACACGAACGCCGTGGTCATGGCAATGCCCGCGCTTGGCCCGTCCTTGGGCGTGGCGCCATCGGGCACGTGGATGTGGATGTCGCGCTTCTCGAACATGTCGTCCGAGATGCCCAGGCGGCGCGCCCGCGAGCGCACCACCGAGCGGGCCGCCTCGACCGACTCCTTCATCACGTCGCCCAGCGAGCCGGTGCGGATGATGTTGCCCTTGCCAGGCAGCACGGCCGCTTCGATGGTGAGCAGGTCGCCACCGACTTCGGTCCATGCCAGCCCGTTCACCTGGCCGACCTGGTTGTTCTTCTCGGCCTGACCGTAGTTGAAGCGGCGCACGCCCAGGAAGTCGTTCAGATTGGCTTCATCGACACGCACCGTGCCTTCATACTTCTTCAGCGTCAGGCCTTTGACCGTCTTGCGGCAGATCTTGGAGATCTCGCGCTCCAGCGAACGCACGCCCGCTTCACGCGTGTAGTAGCGGATGATGCCGCGGATGCCGTCCTCGGACAGCTCCATCTCCTCGTCCTTCACCCCGTTGTTCTTGCGCTGCTTGGGCAGCAGGTAGCGCTGCGCGATGCTGACCTTCTCGTCTTCGGTGTAGCCCGACAGGCGGATCACTTCCATCCGGTCCAGCAACGCCGGCGGGATGTTGAGCGAGTTGGAGGTCGCCACGAACATCACGTCGCTCAGGTCGAAATCGACCTCCACATAGTGGTCGCTGAAGGTGTGGTTCTGCTCCGGGTCCAGCACTTCAAGCAGCGCGCTGGACGGGTCGCCCCGGAAATCCATGCCCAGCTTGTCGATCTCGTCGAGCAGGAACAGCGGGTTGCGCACGCCCACCTTGGACAGGCTTTGCAGCACCTTGCCGGGCATGGAGCCGATGTAGGTGCGGCGATGGCCGCGAATTTCGGCCTCGTCGCGCACGCCACCCAGCGCCATGCGCACGAACTTGCGTCCGGTCGCCCGCGCCACGCTCTGGCCCAGTGAGGTCTTGCCCACGCCGGGGGGGCCCACCAGGCACAGGATCGGCGCCTTGACCTTGTCGACGCGTTGCTGCACCGCAAGGTACTCGAGGATGCGTTCCTTGACCTTCTCAAGCCCGTAATGGTCTTCGTTGAGCACGTGCTCGGCGTTGGCCAGATCGTGCTTGATCTTGGTCTTCTTGGCCCAGGGCAGGTTGACCAGGGTGTCGATGTAGTTGCGCACCACCGTCGCTTCGGCCGACATGGGCGACATCAGCTTGAGCTTCTTGAGCTCGTTGTCGGCCTTCTTGCGCGCCTCCTTGGGCATGCGGGCGGCCTTGACCTTCTTCTCCAGCTCGTCGAGGTCGGCACCTTCCTCGCCCTCGCCAAGTTCCTTCTGGATCGCCTTGACCTGCTCGTTGAGGTAGTACTCGCGCTGGCTCTTTTCCATCTGGCGCTTGACGCGCCCACGGATGCGCTTTTCGACCTGCAGGATGTCGACCTCGTGCTCCACCAGCTCCAGCAGCCGCTCCAGGCGCTTGCCCACGGGCACCATGTCCAGGATGGCTTGCTTGCTTTCGAGCTTGAGCGGGAGGTGCGCCGCAATCGTGTCGGCCAGGCGGCCGGCATCATCGATGCCGGCAATCGACGTGAGGATCTCCGGCGGGATTTTCTTGTTGAGTTTGACGTACTGATCGAATTGCTGCGTCACCGCACGGCGCAACGCTTCCACCTCGGGCGTGGCATCGCCTGGCGGAGGCACCGGCACGACTTCGCTGGTGAAGTATTCACCGTTGTCATCGATCCGGCTGGTATTGGCACGCTGCATGCCCTCCACCAGCACCTTCACGGTACCGTCGGGCAGCTTGAGCATCTGCAGGATGCTCGACACGCAACCGGTGTCGAACATGTCCTCGGGCTTGGGCTCGTCCTTGCCAGCGGCTTTTTGCGCCACCAGCATGATTTGCCGGCCGGCTTCCATGGCGGCTTCCAGGGCCTTGATGGACTTGGGCCGGCCGACGAACAGCGGGATCACCATGTGGGGAAACACCACTACGTCCCGCAGCGGCAGCAGCGGCAAGGTGATGGGATCAGGCGGCAGGATGGGATGGCCAGACATTGGAACCTCTCTTTCCGCGCAACATGTGGGTGCGCAGACATGGAATGCAAGAACCACTCGCGTGGGTCCTGGGCTGACAGGCTCCAAAACCCGCCGTGAGGCTCATGCTCTCACGGCCCGTGCAGGGGAAACGCCAGGCGACTCGGACGCTCAGGCGCTTTGCTTGGTCTGCTGCTCGCGGTAGACGAGCAAAGGTTTGGTGTGGTCTTCCACGGTGTTTTCGTCCATCACCACTTTGACCACTCCGTCGAAAGTCGGCAAGTCGAACATGGTGTCCATCAGTGCCTGCTCGACGATCGAGCGCAGGCCACGCGCGCCGGTCTTGCGCAGCAGCGCCTTGCGGGCAATCGCGGCCAGGGCCGAGGGGCGCACTTCAAGCTCCACGCCGTCCATCGAGAACAACTTCTGGTATTGCTTGACCAGCGCGTTCTTGGGTTCGGTGAGGATCTGCACCAGCGCGCTCTCGCTCAGTTCGCCCAGGGTGGCCACCACCGGCAGGCGACCCACCAGTTCCGGGATCAGGCCGAACTTGATCAGGTCTTCAGGCTCGACCTGGCGGAACACCTCGGTCAGGTTGCGTTCGTCCTTGCTCTTGACGTTGGCGCCGAAGCCGATGCCCGATTTCTCGGACCGGTTCTGGATGACCTTTTCCAGGCCATCGAACGCACCGCCGCAAATGAACAGGATGTTGGTGGTGTCGATCTGCAGGAAATCCTGGTTGGGGTGCTTGCGTCCGCCCTGCGGCGGCACCGAGGCCATGGTGCCCTCGACGAGCTTGAGCAAGGCCTGCTGCACGCCTTCACCGGACACGTCACGCGTGATCGACGGGTTGTCGGCCTTGCGTGAAATCTTGTCGATTTCGTCGATGTAGACAATGCCGCGCTGCGCCCGCTCGACCTCGTAGTTGCAGTTCTGCAGCAGCTTCTGGATGATGTTCTCGACGTCCTCCCCCACATACCCCGCTTCGGTCAGCGTGGTGGCGTCGGCGATGACGAACGGCACATTCAACAGGCGCGCCAGGGTCTGGGCCAGCAAGGTCTTGCCCGAGCCTGTGGGCCCGATCAGCAGGATGTTGCTCTTGGCCAGCTCGACCTCGTCGTTCTTGCTGCCGCTCAGGTGCTTGAGCCGCTTGTAGTGGTTGTACACGGCCACGGCCAGCGTACGCTTGGCGCCATCCTGGCCGATGACGTACTGGTCCAGGATGTCCTTGATCTCGCTGGGGATAGGCAAGTCGCTGCGAGACGCCTTGGCATGCGCATCCGCTGCCGGCACCTCGTCGCGAATGATGTCGTTGCACAACTCGATGCATTCATCACAGATGAACACCGACGGACCGGCGATCAGTTTCTTCACCTCGTGCTGGCTCTTGCCGCAGAACGAGCAGTAAAGAACTTTTTCGCTGGAGGAGCCTTTTTTCTCTGGCATGGGGTGGGTTCGCCTGGGAAGTCCGGATCAATGATAAGTCAAAAGAAAACGGGGTCTTCCAGAGGAAAAGACCCCGTCTGCTGCCCTGTTGTTTCCGGTTGTACCGCGCCGGCTTGTGGACGAATCAGCTGACAGCGGCACCCCGCTTCGCCAGGACCTGGTCCACGAGCCCATAGTTCTTGGCTTCCTCGGGCGACATGAAGAAATCACGCTCCATGTCGGACGTGATTTTTTCGACCGTCTGCCCGGTGCGGTCGGCGTAGATGCGGTTGAGCTGCTCGCGGGTCTTGATGATTTCGCGCGCGTGGATCTCGATGTCGGTGGCCTGGCCTTGCGCGCCGCCGGAGGGCTGGTGGATCATGATGCGCGCATTGGGCAGCGAAAACCGCTTGCCCTTGGCACCGGCCATCAGCAGGAACGAGCCCATGCTGGCCGCCAAGCCCATGCACAGGGTCGACACATCGGGCTTGATGAACTGCATCGTGTCGAAGATCGACAAGCCGGCGCTCACCGAGCCACCGGGCGAGTTGATGTAGAGGTTGATGTCCTTGTCGGGGTTCTCGCTCTCCAGGAACAGCAGCTGCGCGACCACCAGGTTGGCCGACTGGTCGTTCACCGGCCCCACCAGGAAGATCACACGCTCGCGCAGCAACCGGCTGTAGATGTCGTAGGCACGCTCGCCGCGGCCGGACTGCTCGATGACGATGGGCACCATGCCCAGGCTGTTTGTGTCCAGTGCACTCATGAGATTCCTCTGAGAAAGCGGCAAGGCGACCGAGGCTCGGCCGCCGAAAACCATTATGTGACTATCCACATGCGGCCGATCGGCCGCCGTGCAAGCCCATCTTGCGTCAGGTCAGTTTCCCATCAGTTCATCGAAGGGCAACAGCTTGTCGACCGCCTTGGCACGTTCCATCACGAACTGCGTGACGTTGTTCTCGATGACCACCGCTTGCACCTCGGCCATGCGATCGTTGTCGCTGTAGTGCCAGCGCACCACGTCTTCGGGCTTCTCGTAGCTCTTGGAGATTTCCTCGACATGCGCCTTGATCTGCTCGGGCGTGGCATGCAGCGAGTTGGCGCGAACCAGTTCCGCCACCACCAGGCCCAGGCGCACCCGGCGCTCGGCCTGCGGCTGGAACATCTCGGTGGGGATGGGGGCCTTGTCCGCGTCCTTGATGCCGCGCGCCTTGAGATCGGCCCGGGCTCCCTCCACCATGCGCTGCAATTCGTTGTTCACCAGCGTGCGGGGCACGTCCAGCTCGGCCGCCTTGCTCAGGGCATCCATCACCGCCTGCTTGTTGCGGGCAGCGACACGAAACTTCACTTCGCGCGCCAGATTGTTGCGAATGTCCTCGCGCAGACCTGCCACGCTGGCATCGGCAATGCCCAGGGTCTGGGCAAAGGCTTCGTCGATCTCGGGCAGGTTCTGGGCTTCCACCTTCTTCAAGGTCACCAGGAAATCGGCTTCCTTGCCGGCCACGTCCTTGCCGTGGTAGTCGGCCGGGAAGCTCAGCGGGAAAGTCTTGGATTCGCCGGCCTTCATGCCGCGCACGGCTTTTTCGAACTGCTCCAGCATGCGGCCTTCGCCCAGGATGAACTGGAAGCCTTCGGCCTTGCCGCCGTCGAACGGCACGCCGTCGATCTTGCCGTCGAAGTCGATCGTGACGCGGTCGTTGTCCTCGGCCACCTCCGTGGCGGCGCGGTCAGCGAACGTGCGGCGCTGCGTGCGCAGGATGTCCAGCGTGCGTGCGACGGCGGCGTCGGTGATCTCGGTACCCACCCGCTCGACTTCGAGCGTGGACAGGTCCGGCAAGCCCACGTCGGGATAAACCTCGAACGTGGCGTCGAAGGACAGCTGGCCCTCGGGGGCGCCGGCTTTTTCGGTGATGCGGGGCACGCCGGCCACGCGCAGGTTGGCCTCGTTGGCGGCCTTGGCAAACGCCTCGCCGACCTTGTCGTTCATCACCTCGTACTGGACCGAGCCGCCGTAGCGCTGGGCCACCACGCCCATGGGCACCTTGCCGGGCCGGAAGCCGTCGGCCTTGACGCTGCGGGCCAGGCGCTTGAGGCGCGACTGGATTTCGTTCGTGATGACGTCAGCCGCCAGCGTCAGCGTGATGCGGCGCTCAAGCTTTTCGAGGTTTTCCACAGTAACAGCCATGGTCGCGATCTCTATGTTGGATGGTGCGCGGGGCCGGACTCGAACCGGCACGCCGGTGAAGGCGTCAGGACCTAAACCTGGTGCGTCTACCAATTTCGCCACCCGCGCGGGTGAACCGAAGACGCCACGCAGGCTTGGCATGGGAGGACACTGCCCCTCTTCCCATTTCTCTTCTGCCTGCGTGCACGCCTGGCTGGCGATTCGGTGAGGCGCGGATTCTAGCTCGCCGCCTCCGGCGCCCTGCCCTCTTCCCCTGGCGGCGCCACCCGGAACCATGCGGCGTACATGGCCGGCAGGGCAAACAAGGTCAGCGCCGTCGCCACGATGAGGCCGCCCATGATGGCCACCGCCATCGGCCCCCAGAACACGCTGCGGGACAGGGGGATCATCGCCAGCACGGCCGCGGCGGCCGTCAGCACGATGGGTCGGAAGCGCCGCACCGCCGATTCGACGATCGCGGTCCAGGCCGGCACGCCTCGGCCGCGGTCCTGCTCGATCTGGTCGATCAGGATCACCGAGTTGCGCATGATCATGCCCAGCAGGGCGATGAAACCCAGCAGCGCCACGAAGCCGAACGGCCGGTTGAGGATCAGCAGCGCAGCCGCAACCCCGGCAATGCCCAGCGGCCCGGTGAGCAGCACCAGCAGCGCCCGCGAGAAGCTCTGCAACTGCAGCATCAGCAAGGTGAAGATGATGAACAGCATCAGCGGCAGGCCAGCCGCGATCGAGCCCTGGCCCTTGCCGCTTTCCTCCACGTCGCCGGCCACCTCGATGCGATAGCCGGGCGGCATCTTGGCCCGCAGTTCGTCCAGGGCCGCCTTGAGCTGCTGGGTCACCGTGGCCCCTTGCATGCCTTCGACCACGTCGCCTTGCACGGTGATCGAGAAATTGCGCCCCTCGCGCCACATCACGCCCGGCTCCCAACCGAAGCCGACCTTGGCGATCTGCGTCAGCGGGATCGAGCGCCCGCCGGCCATGGGCAGGTAGGCGTTGCCGATGTCGGTGATGGCGTTGCGTTCCTCCAGGGGCTGGCGCAGCACGATGTCGATAAGCTTGTCGCCCTCGCGGTACTGGCCGATGACCGACCCGCTCAGGATCGTGCGCGAAGCCTGCGCGATGGCCTGGCTGGTGACACCGAGCGCACGCGCCTTGTCCTGGTCCACCTCCAGCCGCAGCACCTTGATCGACTCGTTCCAGTTGTCGTTCACGCCGCGCATGTTGGGGTTGGCCCGCAGGATGGCCTTGGCCTGGTCGGCCCAGGGGCGCAGTTGCTGCGCATCGGCCCCAATGACACGGAACTGCACCGGGTACGGCACGGGCGGGCCGTTGGGCAGCAGCTTGACGCGCGCCCGCACCTCGGGGAACTCTTCAGCCATGACGGCCGGCAGCTTGCGGCGCAGCGACTCGCGCGTGGCCAGGTCCTTGGGCATCACGATGGCCTGGCTCACGTTGCTCTGCGCGAAGATCTGGTCCAGCGGCAGGTAGAAGCGCGGCACCCCGCTGCCCACCCAGGTGGACACGCTGGTCACGCCCGGTTCAGCCTGGAGCCGGGCCTCGAAGCGCTTGACGACTTCTTCGCTCTGCTGGATGGTCGAGCCCTCCGGCAACCAGAAGTCGACCAGGATCTCCGGGCGCACGGAGTCCGGGAAGAACTGCTGCTGAACCTTGCCCATGCCGACGATACCGAGCGCGAAAGTCAGCAAGGTTGCGCCGATGGTGATCCAGCGGTGCTGCACGCACCAGTTCACCATGGCACGAAAGCGCGTGTAGAACGGCGTGTCGAGAAGTTCGTGCGCCTCGCCCTCCACCTTGCTGTGCGTGTGCAGCAGCAGGGTGCCCAGGTACGGCACGAAGTACACCGACACCACCCACGAGATGAGCAAGGCCGCGGTGGTCACGGCGAAGATAGCGAAGGTGTATTCCCCCACCGTGGACTTGGCCATGCCGATGGGCAGGAAGCCCGCCGCGGTGATGAGCGTGCCGGTGAGCATGGGCATGGCGGTGATGTCGTAGGCAGCCGTGGCCGCACGCGTGCGGTCGTAGCCCTCCTCCAGCTTGCGCACCATCATCTCCACGGAAATGATCGCATCGTCCACCAGCAGGCCCAGCGCAATGATGAGCGAGCCCAGCGAGATCTTGTGCAGGCCCACGCCCCAATAAAACATGGTCACGAAGGTGATGGCCAGCACCAGCGGGATCGTGATGCCCACCACCAGGCCTGGCCAGATGTCCACGCGCAGTGGCCGCATGTGCAGCCCCAGGCTGATGAAGCTCACCGCCAGCACGATCACCACCGCCTCGATCAGCACACGCACGAACTCGTTGACCGAGCGTGTGACGGCGCGCGGCTGGTCCTGCATCTGCTCCAGCTTGATGCCCAGCGGCAAGTCCGCCTCGATGCGCTGGGTCGCTTGCTGCAGTGCCTCGCCCAGGTGGATGATGTCGCCGCCCCGTGCCATGGAAATGCCCAGCGCGATGACTTCGGCGCCGTTGTGGCGGACCTTCACACTGGGCGGGTCCTGGTAGGCACGCTTGATCTCGGCGATGTCGGCCAGTTGGATGGTGCTGGCCTGGCCCGTGACCGGGTTGCTGCCGCGAAGGGGGAACCGCCGCAGTTCCTCAATCGAGTTGAACTGCCCGCCGATGCGGATCTGCAGGTTCTCGCTGCCGGCATTGAGCACGCCAGCGCCTTCGACCGCGTTTTGCGCGCCCAGTTGGCCGACCGCCTGGCTCAGGTCCAGCCCCATCTCGGCGGCGCGCTTCTGCGAGATCTCGATGTAGAGCTTCTCGGGCAGGGAGCCGAAGACCTCGACCTTTGCGACATCGGGCACCTTCAGCAGCGTCTGCCGCACCCGGTCGGCGTACTCACGCAGTTCCTCGCGCGTAAAGCCGTCGGCCGACAGCGTGTAGATCGACCCGTACACGTCGCCGAATTCGTCGTTGAAGGCCGGCCCGAGCACGCCCGCGGGCAAGGTACTCCGCATGTCGCCGACCTTCTTGCGCACCTGGTACCAGACGTTGGCCACCTCCTTGGGTGGCGAACTGTCCTTGATCTGGAAGATCGTCACCGATTCGCCCGGCTTGGTGTAGCTGCGGATCTTGTCGGCGTACGGCACTTCCTGCAGGGTCTTCTCAATCTTGTCGGTCACCTGCTCGGCCATTTGCAAGGCACTGGCGCCCGGCCAAGCCGCAGTCACCACCATGGCGCGGAAGGTGAACGGCGGATCTTCATCCTGGCCGAGCTGGAAGTACGCCACAAAGCCCAGCACCATCAGCACGACCATCAGGTAGCGGGTCAGCGCCGGGTGCTCCAGCGCCCACTGCGACACATTGAATCGCCCAACAGGGGCGGCAGATTTCGTCGGCGCCTCGGGCGCTGTTATCACGGAACCGGTAGTCATGGAAACCTCGTGCCTCAGCGTGCCGCCGCACTGCCCACCACCGAAGCGGTTGGCTCCACATACTGCTTCACCTTCTGGCCTTCAGAGAGCACGTGCACCCCGGCGATCACCACGGTCTGGCCCTCGGTCAAGCCGCCGGCGACGATGACGCTGTTGCCGTCGGCCCCAGCCACCTGGATCAGTTGCGACTTGACCGTCATGCTGTCACGGTCCAGCACCCACACCGAGGGCTTGCCCTGTTGTTCCAGCACCGCCGTCAGCGGCAGCTTGCTGACGCCGGCCAGTTGAGGCCGCTCGACGATCACCGTGGCCGTCTGGCCCAGGCGTACGTCCGGCCGGCCGATGTCGGCCTTGATCAGGAAGGTGCGGGTCACCGGGTCGGCCGACGCAGCGATCTCGCGCACCGTGGCCGACAACACGTCGCCATGGCCGCTCCATAGCCGCACCTTCACCGCCCCTTGCTGGCCCAGCAGCGTCCGCATGTCGCGAACCCGGTCTTCCGAGACCGAGAAGGCCACGTCACGCGGCCCCTCGTGGGCGAGTTGCATGACGGGCGTGCCCGCCGCCACCACCGCACCGACCTCGGCGTCGATGCTGGTGATCACGCCGCTGGCATTGGCCACCAGCGTGGCATAGGCGGCCTGGTTGCCCTGCACGCCGGCCTGCGCCTGGGCCTGCTCCAACTGGGCCTGGGCGGCCTTGAGCGCGGTGTCGCGGCGCTCCAACTCCGAGCTGCTGATGAAGCCTTGGTCGCGCAGTTCCTTGAAGCGGGCGTAGTCGGCCCGGGCCTGCTGCTCATTCACCGTGGCGGCCTGCAACGCCGCGCGGGCGGCATCCTGGCCTAGCCGCAGGTCCTGCGGGTCGAGCTGCGCCAGCGGCTGGCCCAGCTTCACCAGGTCCCCCAGGGCCGCTTGCCGGCGCACCACCTTGCCGCCGACCCGGAAACTCAGGCGCGACTCGGTGCGCGCACGGACTTCGGCGGCGTATTCGCGCACACCACCCGCGCTGGCCACGCCGACTGTCATGGTGCGGACCGCACGCACCGGTTGCGGCGCGGCTTCCTGCTTCGAACACGCCGCGAGCAGGAATGCGGCGAGCAAGGCAAGGGCCGACGCCCGATGAATCGACGAATGCGTTCTCATGGAAGTGTTCCCGATCTGGAGGACGATGAACCCGCCGCGGCCGGAGCGGCTGGCGAGTTACTGACTGACCGGTCAGTAATATAGAGGCGAGGCCCACGCTCTGTCAAACCACTTTGGTGGTCTTTTTTCGTCTTGCCGGCCCCATTTGCACAGGAGGTGCCCGGTGAAGCCAAAATGCGCGCGCTGGAATCCCCATGGCCGTCGATCACTACGAAAACTTCCCCGTTGCCTCCTGGCTCTGCCCGCCCCCGTTGCGTCCGGCCGTGGCGGCCATCTATTGGTTTGCCCGCACCGCCGACGACCTGGCCGACGAAGGCACGGCTCTGCCCGCGCAAAGGCTGGAAGCACTGGCTCACTACCGCACCGATTTGCGTGCCGTGGCACGCGGCGGCGATCCTTCGGCGCGCTGGCCCCAGGTGTTCGGCCCGCTGCAACGGGCACTACGGCGCCATGGGCTGCCGGTGGTTCTGATGGAGTTGCTGCTGTCGGCGTTCGAGCAGGACGTGGTGAAGGACCGCTACGCCACCCGGGAAGAGCTGCTGGACTATTGCAGCCGTTCGGCCAACCCCGTGGGGCGGCTGCTGCTGCATTTGTACGGTGTGCGCGATGACGACTCGCTGAGCCAATCCGATGCCTTGTGCACAGCACTGCAGTTGATCAACTTCTGGCAAGACCTGAGCATAGACCTGCCCCGCGGCCGGATCTACGTGCCGTTGAGCGACTGCGCGCAAGAGGCGGTGGAGCCGGCGCAACTGCTGCAGTTGCGGCACGATCACGCCACCCGCCGGCTGGTGGCGCGGCAGGCCCGGTGGGCCGGCGACTTGCTGCGCCAGGGCGCGCCGCTGGCCACCCGGCTGCCGGGCCGGGTAGGCTGGGAACTCCGCCTGGTGGTGCAAGGAGGTGCGCGCATCCTCGAAAAGATCGAGCAGATCGGGCACTCAACCATGATCAAGCGCCCGGTGCTGACCTGGCGCGACGCACCGCTGCTGCTTCTACGGGCTTGGCGCATGTGAAATGTTGGCACCCGGCACCGGGGTACCGGTGCCGCCCGCCGGGCGGGTCCTCAGCCGCCTTGGGGCGGCCCGGCGGCGGCTGAGGCGCGACCGCCACGGCAGGACATCGCCCCGGATGTGACAATCCGCCGCGTCATGACCCCTGAACAATACGTGCAGAACAAAGCCGCCGCGAGCGGTTCGTCGTTCTACTACGCGTTCCTGTTCCTGCCGCCACCGCGCCGTGCCGCGATCACCGCGTTCTATGCGTTCTGCCGCGAGGTCGACGACGTGGTCGACGAAACCTCAGACCCAGGCGTGGCCGCCACCAAGCTGGCCTGGTGGCACCACGAAGCAGCCGAGGCCTGTGCCGGCCGCCCCAGCCACCCGGTGACGAAGGCCTTGCACCCGCATTTGTCCACTTACGGCATCGAACTGAGGCAGCTGCACGCGGTCATCGACGGTTGCCGCATGGACCTGGAGCAGACACGCTACCTGGACTTCGTCACGCTCGAGCGCTACTGCTACCTCGTGGCCGGCGTGGTGGGTGAGGTGGCCGCCACTATCTTCGGCCGCAGCCAGGACCAAACCCTGGACTACGCGCGCAAGCTCGGCCAGGCCATGCAGTTGACCAACATCATCCGCGACGTGGGCGACGACGCCCGGCGCGGCCGCGTCTACCTGCCGCTGAGCGAACTGCAGCGCTTCGACGTCAAGGCGCACGAAATCCTCAAGCGCGAGTCGCCCTGGGGCTACAGCGAGCGCTTCACCGCCTTGATGCGCTTCCAGGCCGAACGTGCCCACCGGATCTATGACGAAGCGCTCCAGCTGCTGCCCAGTGCCGACCGGCGCCCCCAGAAACCCGGCCTCATGATGGCCAACATCTACCGCACCCTGCTGCGCGAGATCGAGGCCGACGATTTCAAGGTGCTGCATCAGCGCACCTCGCTGACCCCGGTCAGGAAACTCTGGATCGCCTGGCGCACGCATTGGCAGGCGCGCTAGCCAGCGCACCATGGTGAAGGGATACCGCGTCGCGGTGATCGGAGGGGGCTGGAGCGGCCTGGCGGCCGCGGTAGAGGCCGTTTCGGCAGGGCACCAGGTCGCCTTGTTCGAGATGGCGCGTGAACTGGGAGGCCGCGCCCGGCGCGCGGCCTCCGGGGATGCAGGCCTGTCGCTCGACAACGGCCAGCACATCCTGATCGGTGCCTACACCGAATGCCTGCGGCTCATGCGGCTGGTCGGCGCCGAGCCCGAGCGCCTGCTGGACCGGCGCCCGCTGACCCTGCAATTTCCTGAGGGCCGCGGCCTGGCCCTGCCGCCCGGCCCAGCCGTTCCGGCCTTCCTGCGCGGTGTGATGGCGGCGACGCACTGGCCGCTGCGCTCCCGCTGGGCGCTGCTGGCGCAGGCCGGCCGCTGGGCCCTCGCCGGCTTTCGCTGCGACGACTCGCTCACGGTGGCGCAGCTCACCGCCGCGCTGCCCGGCGACGTGCGGCAGGACCTGATCGACCCGCTGTGCGTGGCCGCCTTGAACACCCCGGCCGATCGAGCCAGCGCCAAGGTCCTGCTGCGCGTGCTGCGGGATGCCTTGTTCGCCGGCCCCGGAGCCAGCGACCTGCTGCTGCCTCGCGACGACTTGAGTGCCTTGTGGCCCCAGCCGGCTGCCCGCTGGCTCACCGCCCGGGGCGCTCGCCTGGTCCTGGGCCATCGGGTCCAGGCGCTGGCCCGCAAGGACGCCTCTTGGCAAGTAGATGACGAGCCATTCGATGCCGTCGTGCTGGCAGCCAGCGCGGGCGAGGCCGCGCGGCTGGTGCAAGCCCTGGCCCCGGCCTGGGCCTCGCGCGCAGCGGCCTTCGAGTACGAACCGATCGTCACCGTGGTGGCCCGCAGCGCAGGCAGCCGCCTGCCCCAGCCCATGCTGGCCTTGCGCAGCGATGGCGACACCGCCCCGGCCCAGTTCGTGTTCGACCTGGGACAACTGCGCGGCCAGGATCAGGCCGGCGGTGTCATGGCCTTCGTGGTCAGCGCCGCATCGGGCTGGGCCGAACGAGGCACCGCCGCGCTCACCCAGGCCGTGCTGGCCCAAGCTCAGGCCCAGTTGGCAGGCCAACTGAAGGGCGAACTCGTCGTGGTTCGCACGCTGAACGAAAAGCGCGCCACCTTTGCCTGCATCCCCGGACTTTGGCGCCCCCCCCGGCACTTGGCCACAGGCTTGTGCGCCGCAGGCGACTACGTGGAGGGTCCCTACCCGGCCACGCTGGAAGGCGCCATGCGGGCGGGCGCGCAGGCTGCCCGGCAGGCCGCATCTTCGCTGCCAGCCCCCTGATCGAAGATGCCGCCCGCCCGCAACGGGCAAGGCCCGCACGCCTTGTCACGTGCAATTGTCGGTTTCGCGATGCAAAATGGCAGCCCTGAGCCGTCATAGGCCCCGTTTTCGCGATGAAGAAAACCGAACTCCAAAAACCCGCCATCCAGGTGCTGGAGCGCATGTTCTCCGTGCTCAATGTGCTGGCGGCACATCCCGATCCCGTGCCACTGAAGGTGCTGAGCGAGCAAACCGGGCTGCATCCCTCCACGGCCCACCGCATCCTCAACGACCTCGCGCTGGGCCGCTATGTCGATCGTCCGGAGGCCGGCAGCTACCGGCTGGGCATGCGCCTGCTCGAACTGGGCAATCTGGTGAAGGCGCGGCTGGACGTGCGCGATGCCGCGCTGGGGCCGATGCGGGAGTTGCACAAGCTCACCCACCAGCCGGTCAACCTCTCGGTGCGCCAGGGCGACGAGATCGTCTACATCGAGCGCACCTACAGCGAACGCTCAGGCATGCAGGTGGTCCGGGCCGTAGGGGGACGGGCGCCGCTGCACCTCACGTCCGTGGGCAAGCTCTTCCTGGCTCATGACGAGCCGCAGCGGGTGCGGGCCTACGCCGCACGCACCGGCCTGGCCGGGCACACCCGCAACAGCATCACGGAAATCAGCCAACTAGAGCGCGACCTGGCACGCGTGCGGCAAACCGCCATTGCACGCGACAACGAGGAGTTGGAACTTGGCGTGCGCTGCATGGCCGCCGGCATCTACGACGACCAAGACCGGCTGGTGGCCGGTCTGTCGATCTCTGCCCCCGCAGATCGGCTGGAGGAAGCCTGGACCGAGCGGCTGCGCACCACGGCAGCGGCGATCTCATCCTCGCTGGGGCGGCACGAGGCCGCTGCCCAGGCCTAATAACACTCAGGACAGCGGCTGCAGCCCCAGTTCACTGCCCGGTTCTTCGGGCACGGGCACGGGTTCAGACACAGGCTGAATCGTGCTGGGCGCCGCCACAGCAGGCTGGCTTTCGATCCAGCGGCGAACCCGTTGGGCATCGCCGATACGGGTGTACTTGCCGGTGGAATCGAGGAACACCATGATCAGTTTGCGGCCCGCCAGGCTCGCCTGCATCATCAGGCAGCGGCCGGCGGCGGCGATGTAGCCGGTCTTCTGCAGGCCGATGTCCCAGGTGGGGTTGCTCACCAGCGCGTTGGTATTGCGGAACTGCACACTGCGGCGCCCAACCGGGAGTTCGTAGCCCGTGGAGACGGACAGATCGCGCAACAACGGGTACTCGTACGTGGCGCGGGCCAGCTTGGCGAGGTCACGCGCGCTGGACCGGTTGTCGCTCGACAGGCCGGTGGGCTCAACATACCGCGTGTCCGACATGCCGAGTTGCTGCGCCTTCTGGTTCATGGCCGTGACGAACGCCTCCATGCCACCCGGGAAGTTGCGGCCCAGGGCATGGGCGGCGGAGTTCTCCGAGGACATCAGCGCCACGTGCAACAGGTCCTCGCGCGTCAAGCGCATGCCCGAGCGCAGGCGTGAATGGCCGTACCCGTCGATGTTGGTATCGGTGGGGCCCACTTCCAGCATTTCGTCCAGCGGCAGACCGGCTTCGACCACCACCAAGGCCGTCATCAGCTTGGTCAGCGAGGCGATGGGCAACACCGCTTCAGGGTTCTTGCTGAACAGCACCTGCAACGTGTCCTGATCGACCACCAGTGCGACGGTGGACTTCAAGCCCAGCAGATCCGCCGGCCCGATGCGACTGGCCTTGCCCACGGCACGACGCACCGACACGCGCGGGGCGGCCTTGCGCACGCTGACCGCGCTCAGGCGACGCTCGGTGACTCCCATCCCTTCGGCGGGGCCGGTGGCCCCTGCAAACGCGGCGGCCACGGGCGCCACGGAAGAACTTTGTGCCTGCACTGGCAGCGCCGCGCTCGCACCCATCAAGACGAGAACAATGCACGCTGCAGGAGACATGATTTTTACTAGATGCAACAAAGTTGAGGCTCCAGAATTTTCACAACCGACTGGAGCCCAGTGTATGGGTTGCAAAAAAAACGCGCAAGATCAGTAGCTTACGCGTTTTTCCTAAAGTGCCACCTTTGCCCACTAGGTCACGGCACTTACCCCTGGGCCGCCACTCGCTCATTCTTGCTGTGAAGTTTGTTAAGGGCAGACAGGTACGCCTTGGCCGAAGCCACCACAATATCGGGATCCGCGCCCACGCCGTTGACAACCCGGCCGCCATGCTGCAACCGCACAGTCACCTCGCCTTGCGATTCTGTGCTGCCCGACGTGATGGCATTGACGGAATACAGCAGCAATTCCGCACCACTCTGGAGCTTTGATTCGATCGCCTTCAGGCTGGCGTCCACCGGGCCGTTGCCGTCGGAGGTGGCGCGATGCTCCACCTCGCCGGCCGTGAACACCACCGAGGCATGGGGACGTCCGCCGGTCTCCGACTGCTGCGACAGCGCCACCAGGCGATAGTGCTCCTGCTCGTGCGTCACACTTTCATCGCCGACCAGCGCCAGGATGTCCTCGTCGAAGATGTCGCTCTTGCGGTCGGCCAGTTCCTTGAACTTGGCAAATGCGGCGTTGATGTCGGCCTCGGCGTCCAGTTCGATGCCAAGTTCCTGCAGGCGCTGTTTGAAAGCGTTTCGGCCCGACAACTTGCCCAGCACGATCTTGTTGGCTGCCCAGCCCACGTCTTCGGCGCGCATGATCTCGTAGGTGTCGCGGGCCTTGAGCACGCCGTCCTGGTGGATTCCCGAGGCATGCGCGAAGGCGTTGGCCCCGACCACGGCCTTGTTGGGCTGCACCACGAAGCCGGTGGTCTGCGACACCATGCGCGAGGCCGGCACGATCTGCGTGGCGTCGATACCGACGTCCAGGCCGAAATAGTCGCGCCGGGTCTTGACCGCCATGACCACCTCTTCAAGCGAACAGTTCCCGGCACGCTCGCCCAGGCCGTTGATCGTGCATTCGACCTGGCGGGCCCCGCCGATCTTCACGCCCGCCAGCGAGTTGGCCACCGCCATGCCCAGATCGTTGTGGCAGTGCACCGACCACACGGCACGGCCTGAATTCGGGATGCGCTGGCGCAAGTTGAGCAGGAACTGGCCGTACAACTCGGGGACGGCATAGCCCACCGTGTCGGGGATGTTGATGGTCGTGGCGCCTTCGGCGATCACCGCCTCGAGCACCCGGCACAGGAAATCCGGATCAGAGCGGTAGCCGTCTTCCGGCGAGAACTCGATGTTGTCGCAAAGATTGCGGGCAAAGCGCACCGAAAGCCGGGCTTGTTCGAACACCTGGTCGGGCGTCATGCGCAGCTTCTTCTCCATGTGCAAGGCACTGGTTGCAATGAAGGTGTGGATGCGGGCCGAGCGGGCCGGTTGCAGCGCCTCGGCCGCCCTGGCAATGTCGCGATCGTTGGCGCGCGCCAGCGAACATACAGTGGATTCCTTCACGGCCCCGGCAATGGCCTTGACCGCCTCGAAGTCGCCGTTGGAGGACGCAGCAAAACCGGCCTCGATCACGTCGACCCGCAGGCGCTCCAGTTGCTTCGCAATACGCAGCTTTTCGTCGCGCGTCATCGAGGCGCCGGGCGATTGCTCGCCATCGCGCAAGGTGGTATCGAAGATGATGAGCTTGTCGGCCATGGCAGGTCTCCAGGTGAGTGGGAAAAGACCAGAAAGAAGCCCCCAAGACAAACGGCCCGCTGTGTGGAACACGCGGGCCGTTGATCTGGAGTTCGAGGTCGAGTCAGGTCAGCCGCGCGCCAAGCACTCCTAGGAGTAGCAGAATGGATTGGAGGCGCGACGACATGCGAACCACTATAACGTACGCGTGATCAACGGTGCAAGCCCGCCTCTTCCGGCTCATCGGTCGACGTGGCGATCACACTGACCCGGCTGCCCTTGGCACGCCGGTACGCGTAGACCACGTAGCCCGAGACGCCGTAGCACACGAACACCGCGAACAACACCATGGGCGGATGGATGTTGATCACCGCAATGCCCAGCGCGATCGCCACGATCACGATGAAGGGCACGGTGCGCTTGAAGCTCACGTCCTTGAAGCTGTAGAAAGGGATGTTGGTCACCATCGTGAGCCCGGCGTACCAGGTCAGCCCGAAAGCACTCCACGCCAGCCAGCTGATGTTCTTCACGCCCTCAAAGCCCAGGTCGTCCATGACCCAGATGAACCCTGTGATCAGCGCGGCGGCAGCCGGGCTGGGCAGGCCCTGGAAGAAGCGCTTGTCGACCACGCCGATGTTGGTGTTGAAACGCGCCAGCCGCAACGCAGCACAGGAGCAATACACGAACGCCGCCACCCAGCCCCACTTGCCCAGCCCCTTGAGCGCCCACTCATACATGATGAGTGCCGGTGCGGCGCCGAAGCTCACCATGTCGGACAAGCTGTCCATTTGCTCGCCGAACGCGCTTTGCGTGTTCGTCATGCGCGCCACGCGGCCGTCCAGGCTGTCCAGCACCATCGCGGCGAACACGCCGATCGCCGCATTGTCGAAGTGGCCGTTCATCGCCATCACGATGGCGTAGAACCCCCCGAACAACGCCGCCAGCGTGAACAGATTGGGCAGGATGTAAATGCCTTTGCGGCGCGGCCGAGGCTGCTCCAGCACATCGGGGTCTTCGCTGGAAGGCTCGTCCGCGTCAGGGGTCATGGCAGGAACGTGGCGATGATCGTTGAGGTGGCACTGACCTTGTCACCCGGCGCGACCTTGGGTATTGCATCGGCGGAAAGGTACACGTCCACCCGCGAACCGAAGCGGATGAACCCATAGCGCTGGCCACGCGCCACGGTATCGCCTTCCTTGATGTAGCAAAGGATACGCCGCGCAATCAGCCCGGCCACCTGCACCAGCGTGACGGTGCGGCCGCCGGCATCCAGGATCACGGCATTGCGCTCGTTGTCCGTGGAGGCCTTGTCCAGGTCGGCATTGATGAAGAGCCCCGGGAAATACTGCACCTTCTTCACGACCCCATCCACGCTGATGCGATTGGAGTGCACGTTGAAGACGTTCATGAAGATGCTGATCAGCAGGGCGTCGCGATCGGCATAGGGATCGCGCACGCGATCAATCTTCACGATGCGGCCGTCGGCGGGCGCCAGCACGGCGTTCGGATCCATGGGAATCGGCCGCGGCGGATCGCGAAAAAACTGCACCACGAAGGCCAGAATCAGCCAACACAGCACGGCGATCGCGCCGGGGAGAAACAAGGATGCAAACATCGCCACGAAGAACGCAATGGCGATGAAGGGCCAACCCTCTTTGGCCAGGAACGGATGCGGATAGTTCATGGGCCGCGAGGATACATCACGGCCTCACCGCATCGAGCTCAGCCGGCGCCGGACCGCTTAGTTGCGGCTCTTGTCCACCAGCTTGTTGGCCTTGATCCAGGGCATCATGGCGCGCAGCTTGTCGCCCACCACCTCGATCGGATGCTCGGCCGTCAGCCGGCGGCGCGACAGCAGCGTGGGTGCACCCGCCCGGTTCTCAAGGATGAAGTTCTTGGCGTACTCACCGGTCTGAATGTTGCGCAGCGCCTTGCGCATCGCATCACGGGACGGCTGGCCGATGACCTCGGGCCCGGTCACGTACTCGCCATATTCCGCATTGTTGGAAATGGAGTAGTTCATGGTGCCGATGCCCCCCTCATACATGAGATCAACGATGAGCTTGAGCTCATGCAGGCACTCGAAGTACGCCATCTCGGGCGCATAACCGGCTTCCACCAGGGTTTCAAAACCGGCCTTCACCAACTCAACGCAGCCACCGCACAGCACAGCCTGCTCGCCGAACAGGTCGGTCTCGGTCTCTTCGCGGAAGTTGGTCTCGATGACACCGGCCTTGCCGCCGCCGTTGGCCGCCGCATAGCTGAGCGCCAGGTCGCGCGCACGGCCGCTCTTGTCGGCATGCACGGCAATCAGGTGCGGCACGCCACCACCCTGCGTGTAGGTATTGCGCACGGTATGGCCGGGCGCCTTGGGGGCCACCATCCAGACATCCAGGTCGGCGCGCGGCATGACCTGTCCGTAGTGGACATTGAAGCCGTGCGCAAACGCCAGGGAAGCGCCTTCGCGGATGAAGGGCTCCACGTCTTCGCGGTATACCGCGCCGATCTGCTCGTCGGGGAGCAGGATCATGACCACGTCGGCCGATTTCACCGCGGCCTGCACCTCGGCGACCTTCAACCCCGCCTTCTCGGCCTTGGCCCAGGAGGCGCCGCCCTTGCGCAAGCCGACCGTGACCTTCACGCCGCTGTCGTTGAGGTTCTGCGCGTGGGCATGACCCTGCGAGCCGTAGCCCACGATGGTGACGTTCTTGCCCTTGATGAGGCTCAGATCAGCGTCCTTGTCGTAATAAACCTTCATGGCAGTCTCCAAAAAAATCAAACGCGCAGGATGCGCTCACCCCGACCAATGCCGCTGGTCCCCGTACGCACGGTTTCCAGGATCGCGGCGCGGTCGATCGCTTCAATAAACGCATCGAGCTTCGCGGCATCGCCGGTGAGCTCGATCGTGTACGACTTCTCGGTCACATCGACGATGTGGCCACGGAAGATGTCCGCCATGCGCTTCATCTCCTCACGCTCCTTGCCGACTGCGCGCACTTTGATGAGCATGAGTTCGCGCTCGGTGAAGTGGCCTTCGGTCAGGTCGACGACCTTGATCACGTCGACCAGGCGGTTCAAGTGCTTGGTGATCTGCTCGATCACGTCGTCGCTGCCTGTCGTGACGATGGTCATGCGCGACAGCGAGCGGTCTTCCGTCGTGGCCACCGTGAGGCTTTCGATGTTGTACCCGCGGGCGGAAAACAGACCCACCACACGAGACAAGGCGCCGGGCTCGTTTTCGAGCAGAACGGCAATGATGTGTTTCATGAAAATTCGTCCTTCGCGCTCTTCAGCGCCGGCAGCGGTAATTGCCGGCCCTTGGCCACGCTCTTCGATGGAAAACAAGGAAACCCCGAGGGAGATCGGCGCATCCGGCCAGTTCCTGCAAGGACGGCGGTGACCGCCCTCGCCTTGCTGGCCTTCAGCGTTTCACAGGTCCTCGGAGCCGAGCAGCATTTCTGAAATGCCCTTGCCGGCCTGAACCATGGGCCAGACGTTCTCGGTAGGGTCGGTGCGCACGTCCAGGAACACGGTGCGATCCTTGAGCTTGATCGCCTCCCGCAGCGCCGGCTCCACGTCGGCAGGCTTGTCCACCAGCAGGCCCACATGCCCATAGGCCTCGGCGAGCTTCACGAAGTCGGGCAAGGCATCCATGTAGCTGTGCGAATAGCGCCCGCCGTAGTCAAGCTCCTGCCACTGCCGCACCATGCCCAGGTAGCGGTTGTTCAGCGACACGATCTTCACCGGTGTCTTGTACTGCGCACAGGTGGACAGCTCCTGGATGCACATCTGGATCGAGCCCTCGCCTGTGACGCAAAACACGTCGGACTCGGGCTTGGCCAGCTTGATGCCCATGGCGTAAGGCAAACCCACGCCCATGGTGCCAAGGCCACCGGAATTGATCCAGCGCCGGGGCTCCTCGAACCGATAGAACTGCGCGGCCCACATCTGGTGCTGGCCCACATCCGAGGTCACATAGGCATCGCGGTTCTTCGTCAGCTCCCAGAGCTTCTCAATCACGTACTGGGGCTTGATGACCTCGCTCGAGCGCTTGTACTTCAGGCATTCGCGCTTGCGCCACTCGTTGATCTGCGCCCACCAGGCGTTGAGCGCCGCGCTGTCGGGCTTGGCGTGCAGCTCCTTGATCTGCGAGATCAGCTCAAGCAGCACGTCCTTGACGTCGCCCACGATGGGGATGTCGACCTTGACGCGCTTGGAAATCGACGAGGGATCGATGTCGATGTGAATGATCTTGCGCTCGACCGACGCAAAGTGCTTGGGGTTGCCGATGACCCGGTCGTCGAAGCGTGCGCCCACGGCGAGCAGCACGTCGCAGTTCTGCATCGTCATGTTGGCTTCGTACGTGCCATGCATGCCGAGCATGCCCAGGAACTTCGGGTCACTGGCCGGGAATGCCCCCAGCCCCATCAGCGTATTGGTCGAGGGATAGCCCAGCAGCTTGTTGAGCTCGCGCAATTCCGCCGAGGCATTGCCGAGGATCACGCCGCCGCCCGTGTAGATGTACGGGCGCTTGGCGTGCATCAGCAACTGCACCGCCTTGCGGATTTGCCCCGCATGCCCCTTGCGCACCGGGTTGTAGGAGCGCATCTCGATGTGGTCGGGATATTGGAACGGCGCGGTTTTTTGCGACACATCCTTGGGAATATCCACCACCACCGGGCCGGGGCGGCCGGTCCTGGCAATGTGGAAGGCCTTCTTGATGGTGAGCGCCAGATCGCGCACGTCCTTGACCAGGAAGTTGTGCTTCACGATCGGGCGCGTGATCCCCACCGTGTCACATTCCTGGAAGGCATCCAGCCCGATCGCCGGCGTGGGAACCTGCCCGGTGATGATGACCATCGGGATCGAGTCCATATAGGCCGTGGCAATGCCGGTCACGGCATTCGTCACACCAGGCCCTGAAGTCACCAGCGCCACGCCTACTTCGCCGGTGGCGCGCGCATAGCCGTCGGCAGCATGCACGGCGGCTTGCTCGTGCCTCACCAGCACATGCTGGATGCTTTCCTGCTTGTACAGCGCGTCGTAGATATAGAGCACCGCACCGCCTGGGTAGCCCCAGAGGTATTTGACCCCTTCGGCCTGCAGGCAGCGGACCAGGATCTCGGAGCCATTGGGCTCCGCGGCAGTGGTATGGGGGGGTTGCGATTGCGCCTTCGCATCAACGATGGCGGCACGCTTGACATCGGCGGCAGACATATCCATTTAAGAACCTCTGAGATTTTCTCTAACGAAAAACCTTCGGTGCCCCTACTCGCACCCTCGTGAGGCGGACTCGGAACCAGATGGCCAAGAACACGGTGCCCAGGTCGGGCGGCCGGCTGAGGCCCAAACAGCTTTTGCCAGCGCACATTATCGCATCGTTCCCAAGCGGGCTCCGCGCCTCACACCCCGACAGCCGAACACCCATCACAGCCCGGCCCGGCTCTGGGGCGGGTGCCATAATCGCGCCCGCCAAATGTCCTCAGCCCCATTGAAGGCCACGAACTTGGCCTCCGAAAAAGAACTTTCCGACTTCCTCAAGAGTGTCGAGAGGCGTGCGTTCAAGCGCACCGTGTACGCCGTGCGCGACGACGAGGCGGCGTTGGACATCGTCCAGGATTCGATGATCCGGCTGGCGGGCAAATACGCCGACCGGCCGCCCGCCGAGTGGCCGCTGATCTTCCAGCGCATCCTGTCGAACGCAACAATGGACTGGTTTCGTCGCCAAAAGGTGCGAAACGCAGTACTTAGCAACTTTTCCGACTTCGAGTCCGGCAATGATGCGGGCGACTTCGATTTGTTGGAAACTCTGGAGGCGCAAGACGTCTCGGAGGGCGTGGAAAGCACCGCGAATGTGGTGGCCCGGAACCAGACGCTGCGGCAGATCGAGGAGGAAGTCGCCAAATTGCCCACCCGTCAACGCGAGGCGTTTTTGATGCGTTACTGGGAAGAAATGGATGTCGCCGAAACGGCCGCGGCCATGGGTTGCTCTGAAGGCAGCGTCAAGACGCACTGCTCCCGGGCGGTACACAGTTTGGCCAAGGCGTTGAAGTCCAAAGGAATTACGCTGTGAACTACCCGATCGACCGCCGCCCGACTTCAGCCGATGTGATGGCCCTGGAAGCTCGTTTCGGACTGCGTGTGGCCGCCCGCCTCAGCGACCGCACCCATGCCCTACCCCACGACATCACCGAACGCCTTCGTTCCGCCCGCGAGCAAGCGCTGGCAAAGGCACGGCCCAGGCTGGCCGCTGCCAGCGCCGCGGTCGCAGTCGGCGGTTCCGGTGCCGCCACCCTGGCCGCCGGGGGCAGCCCGGCCGACTCGTGGTGGTGGCGCCTGTCTTCCCTGGCACCCCTGGCTCTTCTGGTTGCCGGACTCATCTGGGTTCACGAGTTTCATCGCAGCGAGGAGATCGTCGCGGTGGCCGAGGTGGACGCCGCCCTGCTGACCGATGCAGTGCCTCCGTCAGCGTACGCGGACCCTGGTTTCGCGGAATTTCTGAAGGCGCCCCTCGACATCTCAGTGAACTGAGCCGGTCATGACTCGCAACCGGGCCCCCGTCACCCTCGCCCGGGCCGCTCGCTGCGGCTTGATGGCCGCAGCGGCGCTTCTGGCCCTGGCTTTTCCCCTCCGCATGGCCCTCGCCCAAGGGGCTTCCGGCCCGGCATGGCCGGAGTTGACCGTGACCGAACAGCATGTACTGGAACCCTTGCGCGAGCAGTGGCCGGCGATCGATCCGGCGCGCAAGGCCAAGTGGAAAGAGGTGGCCGCGCGGTACCACACGCTATCTCCCGCCGAGCAGCAGCGCCTGCGCGCCCGTATGGTGGACTGGGACGGCATGAGCGCCACGCAACGCACCGAGGCCCGCACGCGCTTCAGGGAGTCCAACGAGCTTCCCGCCGCCGAACGCCAGGCCCGCTGGGAGGCTTACCAGTCCCTGCGTCCCGAACAGCGTGAAGAATTGGCAGCACGGGCAGCCAACCGGCCCGGATCGGCAAACACGGCCAAGGGCACGGGGGCCGAGGCCCACACCGCCACAGATCCATCCAAAACGGTCCGCCCGGTGGGGCCGGGTGTCGTGCAGGCCCGGCCAGGCGCCAGCACGCGGCCGATCCTGCAGGCACCGGTGCCGCCTCGCCACCAGCAACCCGGGCTGCCAAAGATCGCTGCCACGCCGGGCTTCGTGGATTCCACCACGCTGCTCCCTCAGCGAGGCCCCCAAGGCGCCGCGGCACAGCCCAAGCAGCGCAAAGACAACAAGCAGCACTGATCTGTGGGCACCCGGCACCGGAGTACCGATGCCCCCCGCCGAGCGGGTGCTCAGCCGCCCCAGGGCGGCCCGGCGCCGGCTGAGCTGACCCGGCGGTTCCCGGAAGGCATGAGCCAAGCAACACCCAGTGTGCCGCGCCGCATGGCGGCCATGGCCTACGAAGGGGTGGTCCTGTTCGGCGTGACGATGCTCGCCGGCTACCTGTATTCATTCCTGAGCCAGCAACGGCACGCCCTGCAGGGCCGGCATGGCCTGCAGGCTTTCCTCTTCGTGGTGCTGGGCCTTTACTTCGTGTGGTTCTGGTCGCATGGCGGCCAGACCGTCGCCATGAAGGCATGGCAGGTGCGGTTGGTGGACCCGCAGGGCCGTCCGGTCAGCCAGGCGCGTGCCCTGCTGCGCTACCTCGCCAGCTGGCTGTGGTTCGTGCCCGCGCTGGCCATCGCCTACCTCGCCCAGTGGCACGACGCGGCGGCACTGTGCGGCACGCTGGGACTCTGGGTGTTGGTCTACGCTGCCAGCACGCACCTGCAGCGGGACCGGCAGTTCTGGCACGACGTCCTGTGCCGCACGCGCCTCGTGCGCGTGCCGGCTCCTGCAGCCACGGGCAGGCACAATGCGCGCCCATGACCAATCCGTACAAGGGCCGCACAGGCCTGGATCGCCTCGTGCGGGCGTTCGGCTATTCCATCGACGGGCTGCGTCTGGCGTTCCGGGGTGAGAGCGCATTCCGCCAGGAGTTCAGCGCTGCCGTCGTTCTTTTGCCAGCCGCCTTCTGGGTGGGCCGCACGTGGCTGGAAGTCGCGCTGTTGGCCGGTTCCGTCATGATGGTGCTGATCGTGGAGCTGTTGAACTCCGGGATCGAAGCCGTGGTCGACCGGGTGTCCTACGAAGTGCACGATCTTTCCAAGCGCGCCAAGGACCTTGCCAGCGCCGCGGTGCTCCTGGCGTTGCTGACCTGCGGCGCCATCTGGCTGGCGGCGCTGTATCACCGCTTCGGAGTTTGAAATGCACAGCATCGGCAGCAAATTTTGCGTGTGCGTGTACTGCGGGTCACGCCATGGCGAGCGTGCCGAGTACGGGCAGGCCGCGCAGGCCATCGGCAGCTTGATCGGCCAGCAGGGCTGGGAGTTGGTGTACGGCGGTGGCCGGGTCGGGCTGATGGGCACGGTGGCCGAGGCCACGCTGGTGGCCGGAGGCACTGTGGTTGGGGTCATTCCCCAGGCGCTGATGGATCGCGAGGTGGGTCACCGCGGGCTCACGGAGCTGCACGTGGTGCAGACCATGCACGAACGCAAGCAGCTCATGGCCACCCGCGCCCACGCATTCCTGGCCTTGCCCGGCGGCATCGGCACCTTCGAAGAACTGTTCGAGATGTGGAGCTGGCGGCAACTGGGCTACCACGACAAGCCGATCGGCCTGCTCAACATTGCCGGGTACTACGACAGCCTGCTGGCATTCATCGACCAGACCGTGCAGGGCGGATTCGTGACACCGGCGCAGCGCGCCCAGGTGATCGTGGGAAGCGACCCTGCAGCGCTGCTGCAGCGCCTGGCAGCCGAAGCGAAGACTGCGACGGCGCCCGACGACTACTCTGCGACCTGAATCTAGACGGCGGCCTCGTCCGTTTCGCCGGTGCGGATGCGCACCACGTGCTCCACGTTGGTGACGAAGATCTTGCCGTCACCGATCTTGCCGGTCTTGGCTGCCTTGACGATGGCCTCGACGCAGCGGTCGACCTCGGTGTCCTTGACCACCACCTCGACCTTGACCTTGGGCAGGAAATCGACCACGTACTCCGCGCCGCGGTACAGCTCGGTGTGGCCCTTTTGCCGGCCGAAACCCTTGACTTCGGTGACGGTCAAGCCCGTGACGCCCACTTCGGCCAATGCCTCGCGAACTTCTTCCAGCTTGAATGGCTTGATGACGGCTGTGATCTGCTTCATGGCGGGCTCCGGATAGGTCTCGACTTGATTTAAGCACGAAACTTCGATGTGATTGGATAGCGCCAATCTCTACCGAAAGCCCGGTGCGTGATGCGAATGCCCACCGGGGCCTGGCGGCGTTTGTACTCGTTGACCTTGATCAGGTGGGTGACCCGCTCCACGTCAGGACGCGCGTAACCGGCCGCGACGATGGCTTCGATGCTCTGGTCGTCCTCCATGTAGCGCTGCATGATGGCGTCGAGTACCTCGTAGGGTGGCAGGCTGTCCTGGTCGGTCTGGTTCTCGCGCAGCTCGGCCGACGGCGCCCGCGTGATGATGCGTTCGGGGATGACAGGCGCGGGGCCTTGCTGGTTGCGCCACCGGGCCAGGCGGTAGACCAGTGTCTTGGCCACGTCCTTGATCACCGCAAAGCCCCCCGCCATGTCACCGTAGAGCGTGCAGTAGCCGGTGGCCATTTCGCTCTTGTTGCCGGTGGTCAGGACGATGCTGCCGCGTTTGTTGGACAAGGCCATCAGCAGGGTGCCGCGGATGCGTGCCTGGATGTTTTCTTCGGTGGCATCTTCCGGCAGGCCGGCAAACTCTTGCGCCAGGCTGGCCCGGAAGGCGTCGAACATCGGCCCGATGGGGGTTTCATCGTGGCGCACGCCCAGGCGCTGCGCCATGTCGCGCGCGTCGACCCAGGAGATCTCTGCGGTGAACCGCGAGGGCATCATGACGGTGCGCACGCGCTGAGCACCCAGCGCATCCACCGCCACCGCCAGGACCAGCGCCGAATCGATGCCGCCCGACAAGCCGATGATGGCGCCCGGAAAGCCGTTCTTGCCGAGGTAGTCGCGCACCCCCGCCACCAGGGCGCCCCAGGCCTGCGCTTCGAGGGACGGCACGGGGGCCAGGTCCCCGGACACCGTGCCCTGGGGCTGCACCTCCACCATCAGGGTGGCTTCCTCGAAGAACGGCGCCCGCGCCCGGACCACTCCTTCGGCATCGACGGCGAACGACGCCCCGTCGAACACCACCTCGTCCTGCCCCCCCACCAGATGGGCGTACAGCAGCGGCATGGCGCATTCGCGGGCGCGCTGGGCCATGCGGTGCTCGCGCTCTTCGAGCTTGCCCAGGTGGAACGGCGAGGCATTGAGCACCAGCAGCACCTGCGCGCCGGCCTGGCGCGCCGCGCTGGCGGGCTCCTCGTACCAGGCGTCCTCGCAGATGTTGATGCCGAACCGGATGCCGCCCACCTCGAAGACCAGCGGCGGCAGGCCAGCGTCGCGACCCGAGGCGAAATAGCGCCGCTCGTCGAACACCTGGTAGTTGGGCAGTTCCCGCTTGGCGTAGGTGGAAAGCACCTTCCCCCCCGACAGCACCGAGGCCGCGTTGACGCGCCGCTGCACGGCCCAGGACCGCGTGCGAACATCGCCCGTGCCTTCAAGAATGCGCGGATGACCCACCACCACATGCAGGCCCGGCAGATCGGCCAACTGCACGGCGCAGTCCGCCAGGGCGGTGTCGCAGGCGTGCAGGAAGGCCGGACGCAGCAGCAGGTCTTCCGGCGGATAGCCGGCCAGCGCCAGCTCCGGCGTCACGGCCAACTGGGCACCGAGCGCGTGGGCATGGCGCGCCGCCGCCACGATGCGCTTCACGTTACCGGCCAGGTCACCCACCGTGGCGTTGATCTGCAGCAGAGCGACTTTGACGGATGCGGACATGGTGATTGAACAAACCCTTGGAAGACAGGCAGGAAATGGTACGCGCTGAACGCCCCGACTCGATGGCACTGCGGGTCTGGGACGACCCCACCGCGATCGATGCCCAAGCCTGGAACACCTTGCTCGATGCCAGCCCTGGCGCCACGCCGTTCATGCGGCATGAGTATCTCAGCGCCCTGCATCGCAGCGCCAGTGCCTGCGCCAAGACCGGCTGGCAGCCCGCCTTCGTGACGC
>Ga0307516_10000093_pt1 | contig 100540 bp, 80 predicted proteins | sample 19_EM_MG_FD_203310 | JGI IMG/M metagenome (GOLD analysis project Ga0307516, IMG submission 203310) | Populus trichocarpa ectomycorrhiza microbial communities from riparian zone in the Pacific Northwest, United States - 19_EM | ecosystem: Host-associated > Plants > Roots > Unclassified | place... | reverse complement strand
CGGCCAACTTCTACGTAGATCGCGACTTCATCGCGCTGTCTCTACAGCGTACGTTTTGAGGAGACAAGACTCATGTTCAAGATCAACCATTCTGTCTTGATGACTGCCGCGGCCCTAGGAGTGATGGCCGCAACTCCGGTGATGAGTTCGGTGGCTCCCGAGGAGGCCGCGAAACTCAAGACCACGCTGACCCCATTGGGAGCGGAACGAGAGGGTAATGCCGATGGGAGCATTCCTGCCTGGAATGGCGGGTTCACCACCGTGCCGCCGGGCTACAAGAGCGGCGATCCGCGCCCCGACTTTTTCGCGGGCGAAAAGCCTGTGGTGCAAATCACCAAGGCCAACATGTCGAAGTATGCGGAAAAGCTCACCGAGGGCGATCAGATTCTGTTGAGTAAATATTCGAGTTACCGCATCGACGTCTACCCGACCCATCGAACGGCGTCTGCCCCTCAATGGGTGTACGACGACACTCTTGAGAACGCTCAGCACGCGACGATCACCAACGATGGATTGACGCTTAAAGGCGCCTATGGAGGGATCCCGTTTCCCATACCGAAAACGGGCAACGAGCTCATTTGGAATCACGAGCTGGCTTGGGCCGGAGGGGCCATTACCTTCAGCTTCAGTACCTACATCGTCACTGACGCCGGCGATTCAGTGCTGTCGTCCAAGGCCACCAATATTCAACAATACCCATACTATTTGAAGAACGGGTCGTTAAAGTCGTTTAACGGCACGGCATTCGAGGTCGACAACGTCACGACCGCGCCCCCGTTCAAGGCGGGCGAAGTAATAATGTATCGTGACCCAACGGACTACGCGAGCGGTCAGCGCCAAGCCTGGCAATACCTTACCGGACAGCGTCGAGTGCGCAGGGCGCCGACCATTGGTTTCGACACGCCCAATCAGGAGGCGTCCGGCGTATCCAATTTCGATGAGATCTTTGTCTTCAACGGATCTCCCGAGCGCTATGACTGGAAAATCGTGGGCAAACGGGAAATATACGTTCCATATAACTGCAACCAACTCCTGGGAAGCTCCCACGAAGCGATCTTCAAGAACGGACCGGCGCACGTAAACCCCGATCTCTTACGCTGGGAGTTGCATCGTGTGTGGGTGGTGGATGGCACACTGAAGGCCGGCAAGCGTCACGTCATCCCTCATCGGCGATTTTACATCGACGAAGACACCTGGTCGATTCTGCTAGGGGACGGTTGGGATGCAAACGGCAAGCTGTGGAAGCACTATTACGGCTTGCCTTTGCTGGCACCGGACATACCGGGCCTCATCACCATGGCTCACGTGTACAACAATGTGCAGACTGGAGCGTGGGGCATCGCCGCCCTGTTCGAAGCGACGCCCGGTGCGCAGGTGCGCCCCATCGAGCCCAAGGACGATAACTACTTTACTCCAGATGCTCTGTCCTCCCGCGGTGTCCGATAGCTTGCGTAGGGCAGGAGCGCACCGGTGGGCGCGCTTCATTCTCGACGTTTGCCTGTTGCTCGGCGCGGCTCTGCCTTCGCTGGGGGCGTCGCTCGATCCGCTTGACCGGCAAGCGGTGACCATGGCACATCCCGAACGCGGTGTGCTTCTGTCGGTAGCGACAGTTGGGCGCCGATTGGTCGCCGTCGGCGCCGCCGGTGTCATCATCATTTCGGATGACTTCGGACGCACGTGGTCCCAGGTGTCAACGCCCGTCAGCGTTACCCTGACGTCAGTCGTCTTTGCGAACGAGAGAGTGGGGTGGGCGGTCGGCCACAGCGGCGTCATCTTGGGAACCCAGGATTCTGGTGCAACGTGGACCCGTCAATATGACGGCCGGGAGACCGTTGCGGCTCTCAAGAGTCGTGTGGAGTCGGCGGAGCCAAGCGCGAGTTCCGAAAAAGAAGATCTGGATTCGCTGCGGCAAATGGTCGATGACGGACCCGACAAGGCTCTATTGTCGGTTTTCGCAGCGGACGAGAAAACCGTGATGGCGATTGGCTCGTACGGCCTGCTGATGCTAACGCGCGATGGAGGCGCACGTTGGCAACCGCGACTTGAATTGGCAACTGCGGATAAAAGCAAGCATCTCTACGCGGTGCGGCCCTTAGGGGACAAATTGTTCTTCGCCGGAGAAGGCGGTGGCCTCTTTTGGTCCGCCGGCATCGATGCTCCGCTTCACCCAATCACATCCCCATACGCCGGAACATTCTTCGGCCTCGTAACGACCGCGCAAGGCGGACTTATCGCATTCGGTCTTCGTGGTCATGCAGTAACTTCGACTGACGGAGGCCATAGCTGGACATCTCTCGACGTGGGTGCCGCCGACTCGATCAACGCGGGTCTGCGATTGTCGGACGGGCGTATCGTCTTGGCTACGGAGTCAGGAGATATATTTTTGAGCGACGACGGGGTGAGACCGTTCCGCGCCGTCGCGACCTCCACTCCTTCTCCTTATTCGGATTTAACGGAGATTCCGCACGGTGTCGTCGCGGTCGGCTTTCGCGGCGCGGTGCACATAGCGCTTCCCGAACCGCGTCGCTGAACAGACCGATCGAGCCAAGGAGTTGAAATTGACGAGTTTCCGACCACCCGATCCCAATCCTGTCATTCGCGACGTAAGTCAGTTCGACCGGCTGTCCGGCTCTTATCTCGAGCGCCTGATTTTCAATAGTCGCTGGATTGTTCTGGTCGCGTGCGTATTCGCGACCACCTTGCTGGCAATCGCGTGCCTTCATCTGAAGCTGAATGCCAGTTTTGACAAGATGTTGCCGAAGCAACAGCAATACATTGTCAATTACCTGGCGCATGAGCGCGATTTGAAGGGTTTCGGGAACGCGGTTCGAATCGCCGTGGAAACCCGTAACGGGACCATTTTTACAAAAGACTACTTGGATACTCTTCGTAGGCTGAACGACGAGGTGTTCCTGTTGCCCGGTGTCGACCGATCTGCCATGAAATCGCTATGGACCCCGGCAACGCGGTGGTCCGCGGTGACCGAAGAAGGACTGGATGGAGGTCCGGTAATTCCCGCGGACTACGACGGCAGCGACGGCGGCATTGCCACTGTTAGAGCAAATGTCGATCGCTCCGGAGAAATAGGTCAACTGGTTGCCGCAGATCTCCGATCCAGCGTGCTGTTCGTACCGCTACTGGAGAACAATAACGAAACCGGCAAACCACTGGATTATGCGGAACTCTCGAATCAGCTGGAGACCATCCGAGCTAAATATCAAACGCCTGATATCATCATTCATATCGTGGGATTTGCCAAATTGATTGGCGACCTGATAGACGGTCTGCACGAAATACTCCTGTTCTTCGTAGTCGCCGTACTCATCACGGGAGTGATCCTGTTCAGCTATACGAGGTGCCTCCGCAGCACGTTGCTCGTGGTTGGCTGCTCGGTAGTCGCCGTCGTGTGGCAACTGGGATTGGTCGCTCTATCCGGCACTCCGCTGGATCCGTATTCCGTTCTGGTCCCCTTTCTGATCTTTGCGATCGGTATGAGCCACGGCGTTCAAAAGATGAACGGAATCATGCAGGATATCGGCCGGGGGACACACCCCTGGATCGCCGCCCGCTACACGTTCCGCCGCTTGTTTATGGCCGGTTTGACCGCGCTGCTGTGCGATACGGTAGGGTTCGCGGTGCTGGTAACGATAAAAATTGAGGTCATTCAGACCCTGGCATTGATCGCAACCGTCGGGGTTGCAGCACTGGTGTTCACGAATCTGATTCTGCTGCCGGTCCTCCTGTCGTTCATTGGCGTCTCTTCGGCTGCTGCGGAGAGAAGCCTGATGAGAGAGCAGCGGGGGGATGAAGGCGTACTGCTGCGCTTCCTGGGCCGATTTACCACCAGGCGTTGGGCAGTAGGAGCAATCGTGGGAGGGGTGGTACTTGCGATGAGCGCTGCCTGGATTAGTCGTGGTCTGCAAATAGGCGACATTGATCCGGGCGCGCCCGAATTGCGGGCCGGTTCTCGATACAATCGCGACAACGCCTTCATGACGGCCAATTACGCCGCCTCGAGTGACGTCTTTGTCGTCATGATCAAGACTGCGCAATACGGCTGCACGGCCTATGACACGCTGGTCCGGGTCGATGCGTTAGCCTCGGAGATCAGACAATTGCCGGGAGTGGAGGGCACCAACTCGCTGGCGGAGCTGAGCAAATTTGCCGTCGCGGGAATGAACGAGGGTAGTCCGAAATGGTACGAGCTGGTGCGAACACAAAGCATGCTCAACGCGGTCATCTATCGCGCGCCGCGTGAGCTCTTCAATGAATCATGCGACTTTCTGTCACTGATCGTGTACTTGCGCGATCATCGGGCCACTACCCTGACGAGAGTTGTTGACCACGTCGCAGCGTTCGCCAAACAGAATGACACCAGCGACGTCAAGTTCCTCATGGCAGCGGGTACGGCGGGTTTTGATGCCGCGACGAACATTGTCGTGGCACGCTCGATGAACCAAATGTTGATGCTGGTGTATGCGGCCGTCACCGTCCTGTGCCTGCTCGCGTTCAGGTCCTGGCGTGCAACGGTCGCCGCAATCGTGCCCCTGGCGCTGACATCGGTCGTATGTGAGGCGCTGATGGTGCTGTTGGGCATCGGCGTCAAGGTGGCGACGCTGCCCGTGGTCGCCCTCGGAGTCGGCATTGGGGTCGACTATGCGCTCTACACCATCGCCGTCATTATCGCGTACCTGCGCGTGGACGCCGACTTACCCACAGCGGCGCGGCATGCGCGTCTATTCACGGGCCGCGTCGTCATGCTGACGGGTTTCATGCTCGCGGTCGCGGTGGCCACGTGGGCGTGGTCGCCCATCAAGTTTCAGGCCGATATGGGCATTCTTTTGGCCTTCATGTTCGTGCTGAACATGGTGGGTGCGTTGGTCTTGCTGCCCGCCATAGGCTTATTCATCATCCCGAAAAAGGAGATCGCCGACGTGGCGGCCGTGCCGTCCCAGAATCGCTGGCAGGAAGGTATGGAGGTCAGACGCTAGCGGCGGGAACGCTTTTTTGATCTGGCGATATTGCCGACGTCGCGCCAACGGCCGAGGCAATCGCGCGGCGCAACCACTCGTTGCCCGGGTCCTTGTGAAAGCGGGAATGCCAGTATTGCTTGACGTCGAATCCCGGAAGTTCGATGGGCGGTTCGACCATTCGCAGCGAGCCGAGACGCTCGCCGAGAAACTCGGATGCCTTGCCGGGAAGTGTGACGACCAAGTCGGTCTTCTCAACCACAAGAGCGCTCAGCAGAAAGCTCTCCGCGATCACTCGCACGTGATTGGGCGGGCACAATTCCATGAGGCGTTTTTCGACCTCCTGGTGAATATGACCCAGCAGGTGCGAGGAGACCACGACATGGCGGGCCCGCTTGAATTCATGGATCGACATTTGAGCGCCGATAGTCGGGTGGTCCCGACGAACCAGGCACGCGTAGCTTTCCCGAAACAATGTCTGTTCCATGACTCCCGCGTAAAGATTGGGGAATCCCCCCAGCGCGATATCCACGTCGCCCGACTCCAGGCGATCGATGAGCGGTGCTTTATCGAGCGGGACGGCGACGAAGCGCACGTTGGGGGCGCGTTTGTCAGCCCATTCATGGAGGCGGGGCAATGTAATCAAGTGCCCAAAGTCCGATGCGCAAATTCGGAACGCGCGCGTGGAGGTAAGAGGCTCGAATCGCGAGGCATGTTGGAGCCGTTCTTTATAGATTGTTACTACGGCCTGTATGGCGTCCGCGAGCGCAAGACCGACCGGCGTGGGTTCCATGCCGTTGCGGGTCCTGACAAAAAGTTGATCGCCAAAACTTTGACGCATCCCGGCCAGGCGTCGGCTCACAGTGGGTTGCGGCACGTCCAGAACGCTTGCGGCTTTGCTGACGCTTTTGTGCGAATAGATAGCATCAAACGCCAGCAGATCTGCGATCTCGAGGCCCTCGATGGTATTCATAGTGTGCATGGACACTATGCCACTCCAGGGATTCGCGCAAGTACGCGGTCCGACTAGACTTGATGCGCGGGGCGGGGGCGGGAGCACGTGGCAATATGAAATCCTTCATCTATACGGCGCAGGCGTCCCGAGTGATCTTCGGCTTGAACTCGATCGAGAATATAGAACACGAGGTGGTGCAAGTAGGTGCACAACGCGCCCTTGTTCTGTCAACACCGGAACAGCGTCCGGAAGCGGAAAAGGTGGCCTCCAGGCTGGGTAAACGCGCCGCCGGCATATTTGCCGAAGCCGTCATGCATGTTCCGATCGAGAGCGCTCGGGCGGCTCGCGACAAGGCCGCGCAGCTCGGTGCGGATTGCGCCGTGGCAATCGGGGGCGGATCAACAACCGGCTTGGCCAAAGCCATTGCCTTGGAATCGACGCTCCCCATCATTGCAATCCCGACGACCTATGCCGGGTCGGAGATGACCACGATATATGGCCTTACCGAAAATGGCATCAAGCGCACGGGCCGCGATCCTCGCGTTCTGCCGCGTACGGTCATCTACGATCCGGCGTTGACGACTTCGCTGCCTGCCGGACTCTCGGCGGCGAGCGGTATGAATGCCATCGCACACGCAGTTGAAGGTCTCTACGCGCAAGACTCCAATCCGGTCATTTCCCTTGTTGCCGAGGAAGGGATTCGCGCCATGGCGCAGGGCCTGCGTCGGGTAATCAGTGCCCCAAATGACCTCGAAGTGAGGTCGGACTGCCTGTACGGCGCCTGGCTTTGCGGCATCGTACTCGGTAGCGTGGGCATCGCCCTCCACCACAAGCTATGCCACACCCTGGGCGGCTCATTCAATCTTCCTCATGCGGAGACTCATGCAGTTGTCCTACCGCATGCAGTGGCGTTTAACGCGCCTGCAGTCCCCGAGCAGATGCGGCGAATCGGTCGAGCGCTAGGAACCGATAGCGCGGCGGCAGGTATATTTGACCTCGCGAAGACGCTCGGATTGACGCAGTCACTTCGCGACTTGGGCCTCGAGGTGCACGATCTAGATCGCGCTGCCGACCTTGCAATGTTGACCCCGTATTGGAATCCCCGTCCCTATTCGCGGGTGGAAATCCGCGAAGTGATCCAGCATGCCTACGAGGGTGACAGACCTTCGTGACAGAGAGACTGAAGCGCCATTCCGCGGAAACCGCTGGAACTCCAACGGCGGTGAGGAGTACGACCGGCGAACGAATCCTAAGATTCGTTCTTCCCGAAAAACTTTCAAATTGGGTCTCCGTTACGGTTTCCTCCGCCTTTACCATCGCCGCGCTGGCGCTCATCGCCTCATTTCAAGCAACCCTGGGAAATGTACCGCTGGTGGGCGCGCTGGGAGGTTCCGCGGTGATAGCGTTTGGCCTGCCCGAATCAGCCATGGCAAAGCGGCGAAGTCTTTTCGGCGGTCACGCCTTGGCATGCGGCGTCGGTATTGCAGTGACATCGATATTCCCTGAGTCTCCGTGGGTGGGCGCGATCGGCGTGGGTTGCGCATTGGGGCTCATGCGGCTCACCGCGACAACTCACTCGCCCGCGGGGGCAGACCCGCTGCTCATTGCGATTACGCATGGCGCCTGGGGACGGCCTATGATCGTATTAATCGTCGGGTTGTTCATTATCTCATCGCTCGCGCGGCTGCGCGCCGCCGCAAACCGGCTTGCCATCGGCACTCGCTGAGGTTGTGAGCAGTACTCGACGCGCCAAGCATGCGTGGTGTCGGTCTTCGGATGGAGTTCGCCGCGGGATTCTCAATTCGATTTCCGAATAGAGCCTATGTATCCACACGCGTTGCGGATGGCCCCGGGAAGCTTGCATCATTCAGCCTGAATAGTCGCGTATGAATGGGAGGCAACATGAACCACGCATTATTGAAATACAAGAACCTGGACGAAATTCTGAAAGCGGTGGGAGGGGCCGTCAATCTGCTACGGTCCTCCTCGCTCGGACCCTACGTATTCCCCGTGGTTGCGCCGGAATACTCGAATTGGCGGGCTGAGCAGCAAGCGTGGAAGAACGATTGCGCGCTGCTGAATCTGTCCTACCACATGACGGATCTGTACCTCAGTGGTCCGGACGTGATGCCTCTATTGACGAACGTCGGTCTCAACAAATTTGGATCGTTTCCAGTAAACCGCGGAAAGCAAATCATCGCAGCCAGTCACGACGGCTACATGATCGGCGACGGCATTTGCTTTCACACGTCTGACAACCTTTATCGCGTCGTTGGGCCACCGATGATCAGTGATTGGGTTCAATTCAACGCCGAGAGCGGCAACTACAATGTGAAAGTCGAGCGAGACGAGACCATTACGTTCCGGGGTGGAGACCCGAAGATCTATATCTACCAGATTCAGGGGCCACATGCCTTGAAGCTGATGTCAGATGTGACGGACGGTAAATTACCGGAGATCGGCTTTTTCCATATCGGTGAATTCGAAATCAAGGGATATCCGGTGCGCGCGCTGCGTCATGGCATGGCTGGTGCCCCGGGGTTCGAACTCTTTGGACCCTGGAAGGATCAGAAGTTCGTACTGGAGGCGCTCGAGAAGGCCGGCGAGAAATACAACCTGAGGAAAGTCGGTTCGTTGGCCTATCCCACAACCGCCGTGGAGTCGGGTTGGATGCCGTTGCCGTGCCCCGCCATTTACCACAGCGAGGCGATGAAGCCGTATCGCGAATGGATGACGCCGATGCATTTGGAAGTGATGGGCTCCCTGGGCGGAAGCTTCGAGTCGACGAATATTGTCGACTACTACATGGACCCGGTCGAGATCGGTTACGGCCCATTCATTGACTTCAGCAAGGACTTCATCGGCAAAGAAGCGCTTGCGCAAAAGATCAAGAATCCCAGGCGCAAGAAGGTAACCCTCGTTTGGAACGAGAACGACGTCATGCAGGTAATGCGCGATTCCATCTATCCCGGAGAGTCGCCGGCGAAGTTCATGAATTTGCCGCTGTCGGTCTACTCAACATTTCAATACGACTCTGTCGTGAAAGATGGAAAGCACGTCGGCATATCCCAGTACGTTGGCTACAGCGCCAATGCGAGGTCGATGCTGTCACTCTCGATCGTGGATCTCGAATTCAGCGAACCGGGCACGGAACTGGTAGTGCGTTGGGGCGAGCCGAACACGCGGCGATCGACGGTCGAGAGAAACGAGGTTCATGAGGTCCGGGCCAAGGTTGCGCCGGCGCCTTTCTATCAGAAGCTGATCAAGAAAGACTAAGCCGCGTTCCGATTCAAACGTTTTAAAAATGCGCCTGTGAGCAGGCGCTTCGGGGATGCGTGCGCCTCGGAATTGGTGTTCGAACAGTGCGAATGAGGCGAGAGGTAATTTTCAATGACAGATGCTCAATCGGGCGGCGCAGCGGCGGGGGATGGAAGTATCATCGATGACTATTCGATTGAGATGACGGCAAAGGACATGGAGTCACTTCGTGAGGCCAGTCGCGCCATCCCAAAGAAGACGGCAATCTCCGTCACGTTCCTACCGGGCGAAGACATGGCCGCGCGCATCGCGGCAGCGACACTGGTCAAATCTCTCGGCTTTACCCCGGTTCCGCATATATCGGCCCGTCGACTGGTCTCCCACGAGGATCTGACGACTTTCCTCTCCCGTCTCCAAACCGAGGTCGGCGTCGAGCGAGCTTTCGTGGTTGCGGGTGACCCGCCTACACCGCTGGGGCCATTTGAGGATGCATTAGCCGTGATCCGGACCGGAGAACTCGCGGAGATCGGCGTCGGAAAGGTCGGCATCTCAGGTTATCCGGAGGGGCACCCCGATATTCCCGACGACAAATTGTGGGATGCCCTGAGGACCAAACACCTGGCTCTCACAGAGCTCGGTCATGGGGTTGAGATCATGACTCAGTTTGCGTTCGACTCGGCGCCGGTGCTTCGGTGGTTGGAACGGGTCCGACAGGACGCTAAGATCGCGGCGACCGTGCGGGTCGGCCTTCCGGGGCCGGCTAGCGTCAAGACGCTGCTTCGCTTCGCGGGGCGGTGCGGCGTTGCTGCCACAGCCAGCGTGATGGCGAAATACGGGGTCTCGATCACCCAGCTTCTGAATACCGCGGGACCCTCGGCCCTGATCGACGAGTTCTTGGAGCATTTAAATCCACGGATCCATGGTGACGTCCGCTTCCACTTCTACCCTTTCGGCGGCCTAAAGAAGACCGTGGACTGGATTCACGACTTCACGGCAGTTAGCGCGTGAGCGTGATGTATCTAGAAGACCCGGGGGGGAATTGCAATGCTCTACATTCGACTGTGCGTTGATGAACCGGGAACGGAGCAGTTAAGAAATCAATACCGCGACGCGCATCGGAAGTACTTGGCTTCCGGCGTCGCCAAGCTGATCCAGGCAGGTCCGCTCATGAGCAGCGACGAGACTAGGAATGTCGGAAGCTTTATGGTGGTCGAGGCTGACAGCCTTGAGGCCGTGCGGCGGTTTCACGACAACGACCCTTTTACGAAAGCTGGCTTGTTCGAGGAAGTTCGCATTCATCGCTGGGATAAGCACGTGGGCTGATAGTGCGTGTGCACAGATTCTGGGGCTGAGATGGAAGGCCGCAGTGTATCTCAGCTTTTCGCGCGTTGACCCGACGCCACGTGCGGGTTGCTGAGGTAGTAATGTGCTGCGCTTTTTCAAAGTCACTTGTGCTATTCCAAAGAGCATTTTTGATCACAACATGGTGGTGGTCGCCATGCGCCGCGCCTGACGTTTGCACGCCGGCTCTCGCTTTCCAGCTACCGGGCCACCGTCAATGTTCCGTCGCCGGCAGCAACGTTCGTTTCAACGAAGTCTGCCGGCGACGTCCCATTCATCTACTTCGCGGGAATATCCTTGGCCGCTTTTTCGATGAGCGCCGCAACGGCTTCGGGTTGGGATACATAGACTGCATGGCTCCCCTTCACCTCGACGACACGTGAACCGGCGCGCTTGGACATGAATTCCTGCGCCGGTGGCGGGATCATTTTGTCGTCCGTGGCGATGAGGTACCAGCTCGGCTTTTCCTTCCACGCAGGCCGGCCGACGGCGCCGTTCAGCGCCTCGACGCCCCACGGTACTTGCGAGTTGGCCATGAAATCAGCCTTCTCCGGCTTAACGTCCGCCGCAAAGCTCGCTGCGAACCTCGCCGTGTCGAGTAAAAGGAAGCCATTCTGCGGGGGCAGGATTGGAGGAACGGGCGCGCCGGCCGGAGGATCTTTGATCAGCGCGGAGACAGACTCTCCGCTGTCCGGGGCAAACGCGGTAATGTAGACGAGCCCCACGACCTTCGGATCATTGCCGGCCTCGGTAATCACGACGCCGCCGTAGGAATGACCGACCAGAATGACGGGCGCATTCTGTGCCGCGATAACGCGCCTCGTGGCCGCCACGTCGTCCGCCAATGAGGTGGTTGGATTCTGAACGATGCTGACGTCGTATCCATCCTTCTTCAGGATTTCGTAGACACCTTCCCAACCTGAACCATCCACAAAACCACCGTGGACGAGAACGATGGCCTTCCGGGCGGTACTTGCGTTATTGACCATGAGAGTCTCCTTTTCAAGTATTTGTCGTTCCTAGGAGCTGACGGGCAGTCCAGTCGTCGAAGCTCGGGGGAATCTTATCTCCGATCTATGTGAAGCAGAATTTCATATTGCTTGATGCTTAATGATATTCTCTCAACAATGGAATTCACCTCCAAGCAACTCCGAGCGTTCCGCCTTGTGGCACAGCACCGCAACTTCTCGCGCGCGGCGGAGGCGCTTTTCATCACACCTTCAGGACTCAGCGTGTTGATACGGGAACTCGAGAGCCATCTTGGTTTCCGGCTGTTCGACCGCACGACGCGTCATGTGGAACTCACAGCGCACGGCGACGAATTGCTGGCTGTGATCCGGCCCACCCTTGAGGCACTGGATGCGGCCATCGCGCACATTGGGCGCAGCGCCAAAGGGAGCGGCCAGTCGATTTCACTCGGAACCACGCCGCTGGTCGCCGCGAATATTCTGCCGCCGGCCATTCGCGAGTTCCGGCGTCATCGGCCCGAGCTGCGAATTCAGTTGTTCGATGCGGATCTCCCCACCCTCATGCAGATGGTGGAAGCCGGCAAGCTCGATATGGCTGTAGGCATCTTCAAGGGCGCCGCTGGCGTGCGTCGTGCCCCGTTCTTTCGGTTTTCGCTGATGGCGATTCGTGCCGGCCAAGGTGATGCGCCTGCTCGCGCGGCGACAACGTGGTCTGCGCTCCACGGACAGACGTTGATTTCGCTATCACCCACTCATCCGCATCAGCAGCTCATCGACAAGCATCTGGCAAAAGCGGGCGTGCAGTGGCGAGCCGGAGCGGTGGTCAACCTGCTGGATACACAGATCGCGTTAGTCGAAGCGGAGGAAGGAATGGCGATCATTCCGTCGTTTGGCCTGCCGGCATGCCGCGATCGAAAAGTGACTATGAGCAAGTTGGTTAATCCGGTCGTGCACCTTGAGTTCCACCAGATCAGCAACCGCGGAAAGAAACTGCCGCCCGGCGCCGATGAGTTTACGGATTTCCTCAAGAGCTATATCGCGAGGTGGGCAGGCCGAGCGGGGGTCCTGTAGCCGTTGCCCGGTCGCGATCTACCGCAGCAATGCCAGTCGGGCAAGGTCATGTCTGCGACGGCCCTCCTCGACGCCACCGCTCACCCCAATGACTCGGGCATTGCAATGCTCTACGTTCGACGTATTAAGGCGCGTAATGGGTGAAGACATAGTCGCGATCCTTGGCGGGCGCGTGACAGGGAAAGCAAGTTCCATGCTTCGCTTCGTCAGCAGGGTTTCCGTCCTTGTCAAACTGAGCGTACCCCCACCCACCGGTGGCACCGTATCTCTTTGAATCCTTGACCATGAACTGCAGGTACCAATCAGGGGCGGATCCGGCAACGAAGGATTGATCGCGGCCAAATACCTTGTTGTTTTCCACGGAGGGAACGTAGTTCCACGCGAGTCGGGCAATGACAGTACCGTCTGGGAACGATTGCGCGCCCTTGCGATATGCCTCTATTGCTTTGTCGTTACCCAGAATTGCCCGAATATCGTTTAGATTCCCTGCTTCGTGCGCCACGGAGATCAGCTTCCAATCGCGGTATCCGGCAGGGATCTTGATTCCAAAGATCGGTGCGGCCGCTCCTTCGGCGTGTGCAGATGCGCTAGCCAAGTGAGCGACCACGCCGCCCAGCGCGATAAGTGCAACCAGAACAAAAGCAATCCGTCTCATAATGTGTCTCCTTATTTATTTGAACCTCAGCTTTCGCGCACTGCGAGCGAAGCGCCATCACTTGGCTGCGTCCGCGAGATTGAGGTGGGCGAGTTGGTATTTGTCCTTCTCGTCCCAGTCCAGCTTCCAATCCACGTAAAGAATATTTTCCACGAATTTCTGGACGTCATAGGCATCGGCCTCCTCGGGGATGCTCTTGTAGGTCTTCAGGTCGCTCGTACCGCGCTTGGCCTGCTCGGATGCGGATTGGTCGCCGTACATCGAGTGGTACCAAGCGACTGCTTCCGCGCGCTCGTCGGGGTTGAGTGGCAGCTGCTTCGGACCACCAAAGTGCTGCAGCAGGATACCGTTGATGCCAGGACGTCCAGGTGGGGCAACAGGGTTGCGCCATGACTTGCTCCGGTCGGCGAAAGTCTTGAGGTAGAAGTCTATAAAGCCGTCGGGATTGCTGGCAGGGTTCCACTGCTTGCGTTCTTTGATTCCCAGGGTGAACGCGTACTTCGCTACCCGGTGAACCTGTTCACAGTGGCGGCACTCGTGTATGACGGTCGCGGCGTACGATGCCATCACGTGTCGAACGATCTGTTTTGGATCGTCGCGCAACTTTCCATGGTGCATTTGTGCCATGTCGTCGATGCCGAGCTGCGAGTATATCGAGTGAGCCAGTTCGATAGGAAGTTCGATTTTCCAGCTATAAGGAGAGAAGCTACCCGCGGTGTATAGGGTGTTCTTGTCGGAAGAGACTGACGACAAGACCTTGATGACGATGTCCGGGGGCGGCACGTGGATCTCACGGAGGGCATCGACCCCTGCGTTGGCGACGATCTGCGCGGCCCGCTTTGCGCCGGCCTGACGATCCCGGCTCATGAAGCAGCGCCTGAACGCTTCCTCCGTCCTCTTGATCGCGTCGGCGAATCGACCGGCCGCCGTATCGGTCGCCAAGCCTGTTCTTAGTGCCATCGATCATGACTCCTGTGATGTGTCGGAGGGCGTCACCGCTTGACCGGCAAATGATGTGGCACACCGGAACGCTACGCAATAGATACGCTACGGAATCGCTGATTTATCCGGGTCAGGCTCGATGGTCGGGACGACGGCTGGGGTCCTCGCCATGTGCCGCCGCCCAGTGTCGACTTTCGAGCGAGCGGGATGATCCGAACCTGTCGAGAGTGATAATTTCTGGTTCGGGCGAATGATTCGATAGTAAACTTTATCCATGGGCGTTCCGCAGTTCGATTGGAACAGGATATTTGAATTCGCATGGCGGATTCTCGTTTTCATCGTCGCGCTTGGCATCATCATCGTCGTGTCGACGAATTGGACCCGGTGGGAAGGCGGGGCGGGGTGGCAGAGGACGAACGATGCGTACCTGCAAGCAGATCTAACCCCCATCTCGGCGAAGGTCGCAGGCTATGTGCGGGACCTTCCCATCCAGGACTACGAGCGCGTGCGCAAGGATCAGGTGCTCGCGCAATTGGTCGACGACGACTATCGCGCCGCCGTGGCGCAGGTGCAGGCCCAGGTCGCGACGGCCATGTCGCAAGCTCAGGCGTTGAAGGCGCAACATGACCTGCAGATCTCGAATGTCGAGGCGGCGCGCGCCGTAGTTGCCTCCACGGCTGCTTCGTTCGAGCAGAGTGGGCGCGACCTTGCCAGGCAGCGACGGCTTCTCGACACCGGATCTTCTTCAACCGAGGCAAGCGAAAAGCTCGCAACCGCCCACGCCCAGCTCGAGGCGCAATTGGCGCAGACCCGGGCGCAGGCTCGTGCCGCGGAGCGCCAGCTCCCCGTTCTCGAGGCACAGCTCGCCCAGAGCGAGGCGAGCATTGCCGCGCAGGGCGCCGCGCTCGACGCAGCCAAGATCAATCTTGGGTATACCACCATCCGGGCAACCCAGGATGGCGTGATCGGACGGCGCCAGGTCAAGCCGGGGCAGTTGGTGGGTGCGGGCAGTCAAATCACGACCCTGACGCCCTTGCCAAACGTCTGGGTGGTGGCGAACTACAAGGAAACGCAGCTTACGCACATGGCCGTGGGACAGAAGGCCGAAATCACCGTCGATACCTTTCCTGGACACACGTTGCGCGGGCATTTGCAGGCATTCGCACCCGCATCAGGCTCGGAATTCGCACTGCTACCGCCGGACAATGCGACAGGCAACTTCACGAAAGTCGTCCAGCGCATCGCCGTGAAAATCGTCATCGACGATGCGGATGGGCTCGCCGATCGACTGGTGCCCGGCATGTCGGTGGAAGCAAGGGTGGATGCCAGAGACGGCCGGCACTGATGAGCACCCCCAAATCCGCACTCGACCAGGGCTTGACCGCGCCGACGCTGCCGTCACCGGCGACTTCCATTCCCTGGCTGGGGCTTCTTGCCGTGCTCATGGGCACGTTCATCTCGACGCTCAACGGACGACTGTCGACGTTTGGTCTTGCCGACATTCGGGGCGCGATGGGAGCCGGATTCGACGAAGGGGCATGGATCACGACGGCGCAAACCGTCGCCCAAATGTTCATAACGCTGGCGGCCGTTTGGATGGGCGCCGCCTTCGGCCCGCGGCGGGTATTGATCGGCGCCTCGATCGCATTTGCGGTCATCTCCCTGTTGACGCCGTACTCGCCGACTCTGCCCACCCTGTTAACCATGCAGTTTCTTGGCGGATTGGCGTCCGGGTTCTTCATACCGCTGACTTTGAGCTTCATATTGCTCAACATGCCCCCTAGATTTTGGGCTTTAGGCATCGCGGTCTACGCGCTCAACCTCGAACTCTCCCTCAATATATCCGCCTCGCTCGAAGGCTGGTACGTCGAACATCATTCCTGGCGATGGATCTTTTGGCAGAACGTGCCGCTCGCCCTGATCATGTCGCTGTGCCTGCATCGGGGTATCGCCAGCAAGCCGATCACGACGCGGCCACCCTCCGACATGTTTGGTCTCGTGGCGGGGGGCGCGGGACTCGCGGTGATTTACGCAGCCCTCGATCAGGGCAACCGGCTCGACTGGCTCAATTCGGGGTTGGTATGGGGGCTGTTGTCGGCCGGCGCCTTGCTGTTGATCGCTTTCCTGTTCCATGAGGCACGGACGCCCCGTCCGCTGTTCAACCTCAAAGTAGTTTTCGGCGCGCCGATGCCGAGCCAGTTTGTGCTTATCGCGTTTCTGCGGCTCACGATACTCGCCACCGCGTATTTGATCCCGCTCTTCTTGGGGTCGGTGCGCGGCTATCGCGCGCTGGAGGTGGGTGACACGCTCATCTGGATCGCGGCGCCGCAGCTCATCATCTGTCCGCTGGCGGCATTGATGCTGCGCCGATCGGACGCGCGGCTCGTGGCCTCAATCGGCTTCATCTTTATCAGCATCGCCTGCCTCATGGTGGCCTACAATCTGACTCCGGTCTGGGGATCCTACCAGTTTCTTGCATCGTCCTTCCTGCAGGCCGTCGGGCAAAGCTTTGCGCTATCCGGGGTCATCTTCTTCGGCGTCCTTCACTTGAGACCCCAGGATGCACTCACCTTCGGCGCGGTGCTGCAGACGGCGCGCCTCATGGGCGGAGAGATCGGTAGTGCGTTCGTGACGACACTGACCCGGGTTCGCTCGCAGGTGGCTTCCAACTTGCTCGGACAGCACATACAGATTGGCGATCCGGAAGTCATTCAGCGCGTGAGGGCCTATGGTGCCGCCACGACGCAAGTGGTCGATCCCGTCTCGGCCGTTGCCCGGGGAGAATTGATACTGGGTGGCGTCGTGCGTGCGGCGGCCACCACCCAGGCCGTCATCGACGGCTTCGTCGCGGTCGCTGTCCTGACCGCCGTGGCGCTGTTGATCGTGGTGTTTCGAAGTGCAGCTCCGCAAGGTCCCGCGTCGGCGATGCCGCTGTTTCGCACACGCGGATCCGATCCCCCTTGATTGTGGAGTCCCCATGATTCGATCGCGGCGGACCATTGCCATCGGCGCTTTCCTGGCCGCCGGGCTCGCCGCATGCCGAGTAGGCCCGAACTACCACGCCCCGGCACTGCCGTCGGGAAGCGAGACGCCGCTGGTGTCCTTAAATGCGGCGGCGGAGACTTCGGAGCTGCCGCCAAATGCGTGGTGGCGGCTTTACGATGACGGGCGGCTCGACGCGCTCGTCCAGGAGGCGCTGCACGCGAATCGCACGCTCGCTGCGGCCGACGCGAACTTCGCCGCAGCCCGGGCGACGCTGTCCGCGGCGCACGCCAAACGTTATCCATCGACGACCGCGGTCGCCGAAGGCATTTATGGGCGTGATGCCGCGACGGATGAGATCCTCGAGCTGACCGGCCGTCCTCCTCAGACGACCTGGCTGTTCGAGGACGTCTTTCAGGCAGCGTACGAAGTCGATCTATTCGGGCGCGTACACCGCGCGATCGAAGCGGCGAATGCACAGGCGGATGCGGTGGCTGCCGCCCGCGATGGGGTGCGGGTGGTGGTCGCTGCCGAAACCGCCCGTGCCTATGCCGCGGTCTGTGCCCTCGGAGAGGAGATCGGTGTCGCACGCCATTCGCTCGAGATCGTATCCCACCAGGCCGATATCACGAGCAAGCGTCATGAGGCGGGAGCGAACTCCGTTTTCGATGTCACGCGGGCACAGGCGTTGGTGGCCCAGGTTCGATCGAGCATTCCGCAACTCGAAGGGCAGCGCCGCGCGTTACTTTTCGGTTTGACCGCCGTGCTTGGCCGGACTCCTGCCCAGGCGCCGGAGGATCTGGAAACATGCGACGCACCGCCTCGGCTCGTCGCGCTCATCCCGGTGGGCGATGGGGCGGCCCTCATCAAACGCCGTCCCGATGTGCGCCAGGCGGAGCGGCGCCTCGCGGCCGCGACCGCCGAAATTGGCGTGGCGACCGCGGACTTGTACCCCACGGTCCGTCTGGTCGGTCTCTACGGAGGCGCCGCTGCCGAACTGTCACAGCTCAACACGAATTTGGGCCGGACCTGGGGCGTCGGTCCGTCGATCAGCTGGGCGTTCCCGAATATGGCAGCATCGCGCGCTCGCGTACGCCAGGCCAAGGCCCAGCAAGCGGCTGCGCTGGCATCCTTCGACGACGTCGTGCTGACGGCGCTCAAAGAAATCGAGCAGGCTCTCGCGTTGTACGCCACGGCTCTCGACACCCGCCAGGCGCTCGGAGACGCCCAGAGCAAAATACATGAAGCTTTCCGCATTGCTCACGATGAATTCGCCGCCGGCTCACTCAGCGCCCTCGACGTGCTCACCACGGAACAATCGCTGGTTGCGCTCGACGCCGCGGTGGCGGCATCCGATGCGGCGCTGGTTCAGGACCAAATCGCCGTGTTCAAGGCCTTGGGCGGCGGGTGGCAATCAACAGGGATCGAGGAATTTAGTCCCTGATCAATTCGACCTCGACTAAGAATTTCCGACAGCGTTGGTCCAAGTCTGCGCCAAAAGCGCGTGCCTTGCGTTGGTCTTGCGGAACTCCATTGAACTGACGTGCTCACCCCCATCACGGTTTCGATTCGGCGGGGGTCCATGTTGCATCGGCGCGGTAGGTGGTCATCTGACCCGCGATTTTCGCCGTGTTCGGGCCGAGATCCTTCTCCGACACACCGCCGCCCCGAGTGACGATGAAAGTCATCACTCCCGAGGATCGGTACTTGGCGGGATATGCGATGGCGGCAAATCGACCATCGGAGTTCGCCACGATGTGGAAGTAGTAGCCGTGGAAGAGAATCGGCTTACTCGCACCCTCCACTTCCGGAAGCAACGTCGTGACGAGTCGATCCGCTTCGCTGTCCGACCCCGGCCGCGTTTTTGCCGTGACCAGCGTGTCGCACATTCCGATCGCCGTCACTTCGTTTTCGCCGATCCGCCGGTACCGGATCTCATCGGAGCCGGTTTTCGAATCGAATCGCCACACGCCATCGCGTGACACCAGGGGAATCGGGAAAGGCCAGTTCTCGGCGCCGACGTACAAGGTCCGGCGCGCAGGTGCCGGCGCCCAGGGTGACCTGTTCAAGAGCGGGCAAGGCTCCGGTCGGAAACGGCTGCCCATCGCCGCTCGGCTGCACACAGTGGCAGCGCTGCAGCGTGTTGCGATATCTCATTCTGTACTCAATTCAATCCCGTCGTTGAGCCGACGAAGAGAAGCACCTCGCACGTCGTGATAAGAATCGCTGCAATGAAGGCCATCGCACGGTAAGTATTCATGCCTGTCTCCTGGATGTGTACTGGGTGTGTGATGCCGCGAAATCCTGCCAGCCACCGCCGAGCGCGCGGATGAGGTTCACGCTGGCAGTGAGCTGGAGGGTGTCGAGACTGAGCGCCTGCAGCTGTGCCTGCAGGAGCGCGGTCTGTGAGGTGACGACGGTGAGGTAGTCGGTTGCACCCTGCTTGTAAAGCGCCGTTGAGAAGTCGAGGGTGCGCTGTGCGGCGTCCACGGCAGCTTTTTCGTCGACGCCGGCCTCGTGGTAGTGATTGAGTGCGGCGAGGCTGTCTTCGACCTGCTGAAATGCGCCGACGACGATGCCGCGGTAATTCGCGGCGGAGGCGTCGAACTCGGCCCGAGCTTGGGCCACCTGCGCGCGGCGCAGACCGCCGTCGAACACGCTGAGCAGGGCGTTCGGTCCGACCGCCCAAAACGCACTCGGCGCGCTCAGCCAGTTCGAGAAGCCTTTGCTCTCGAACCCGGCCTGAGCGCCGAGCGTGAGCGACGGGAAATACGCCGCACGCGCAACCCCGATGTTGGCGTTGGCCGCAATCATGCGCCGCTGCGCGCCTGCGATATCCGGACGGCGCTGCAGCAACGTACTCGGGAGACCGGTGGGGATCTGCGGGAGCTTGAGGTCGACGATCTGCGGCTTGATCGAGAACGTCGAGGCCGACACGCCGAGCAGCGCCGCAATGGCGTGTTCCATCAGCGCGCGCTGCGCGAGCGTCTGCGCCGCTTGGGAGCGTGCGGCATCGAGCTGAGTCTGCGCCTGCGAGACGTCGAGGCCGGGTGCAATGCCGGCATCGTGGCGCTGTTGGGTTAGTCCGACCGCGCGAGTATAGGCCTGCACAGTCTCGTCGAGAATCGCACTGTCGCGGTCGAGGCTGCGCAGCTGAACGTAATCGTCGACCAGCTGCGCGATCAGCGACAGACGGGCATTCTCGAGGTCCGCGGCGGACGCGGCGGCGTTGGCCTCGCCGGCGGCGACTTCGTTGCGGATCTGCCCCCACAGGTCGAGCTCATAACTGACACTGCCGCCCAGCGAGTTGGTATCGTAGTAGGCCGGCCCGCCGGATAATCGAAGCGGCCGGTCGAGCGAATCGCGATTGCGCGCGACCCCGGCGCTCAAGCCCAGCGTGGGAAACAGCCCCGCGCGCGCCTGATCGGCGAGGGCCCTGGCCTGCGCGTAATTGGCCAGCGCGGCGGCAAGGGTTGGGTTCCCGTCGATCAGCGTTTTCTGCAGCTCGTCGAGCTCCGTGTTGTCGTACAGCATCCACCAGCTGTCGTGCGGTAGACGGTCGGCCGGCTCTGCCCGCGTCCACGGCCCCATTTCCTTATAGGCATCCGCAGTCGGAACGACCGGAGTTTTGAGCGGCGGCGCGAGCGAACAGGCGCCGAGCAGCAGCGTGAGCCCCACGCCGGACCAAGGCAGGTTCTTAACCCTTTTCATTTTTATTCTTCGCCTGGCCGGCGAGCGCGCCGCCCGGCGCCGGCCCGGCAAGCCGCACCTCGGCGCCATTGCCGATTCCGTCGGGCGGGTTTTGGATTACACGGTCGTTCGGAGAGAGACCGGAGGCGAGTTCGACCACCGCACCTAAGTCGCGTTCGATCGACACCGGCTTGAGCAGCACCCGGTTCTCGGTGTCAACGGTGGCGATGGAGAGCCCCTTGGCATCGAATATCAGCGCGCTCGACGGCACGCTGAGCACATGGGCCGCGGCAGTAATTTGCAGATGAATGCTCGCGTAGTCGCCGGGCATCATCTCACCGGCACTATTGTCGACGATGAGCTGCATCAGGGTCGTGCCGCTCTGCGGGTCGACGGCCTGGGACGAAGCCTCGACCGTTCCGCGATAGGTCTTCCCGGGATGTTCCGGCACGCTGATCGCCGCCTGGGTGCCCGGCGGTACGCTGGGAACATAGTTCTGCGGCACGTTGACGTAGACGCGCAGCTTCCCCGTTTCCGAGACCACGAACAGCTGCGCGCCGCCCGCGGCGCCCACGTTGATCAGAGCGCCGATGTCGGTTGCGCGGGCGGTGACGATGCCGTCGAAGGGCGCAGTCAGGCGTTTGAACCCTTCCTCGGCGGCCAGGTGGTCGACGTTCGCCTCTGCCGACTTGACCTGGGCAAGGTTGGCGTTCAAGGCGAAGGTGCGTGTGTCGACGTCCTGCTTGGCGACGGCGTCGGTGCCGGCCAGCGACTGCCATCGCTCGGCACTGATCTGCGCGAGCTTGGCATTAGCCTGGGCGACGCTCAAGTCGGCGCGGGCCTGCATGAGCTGCTGGTCGAGATCGGGTGTGTCGATTTCGGCCAGAACGTCTCCGGCCTTCACCTTGGCGCCGATATCGTGCTTCCAGCTCTTCAGATAGCCCGGGACGCGAGCGTAGATGGGCGCTTGGATGTAGGCCTCCAGTCGTCCGGGCAAGTCCAGGGCCGCATCGTTCTTTACCCCTGTGGGCGTAACGAGGGCGACCACCGGCACGGCCAGCGCCTCGGTGACATCGTGAAGACGCGCGTTTTGCGCCGTGCGGGTACCCAGGCCATAGGCGACGACGGCGATGGCGAGAAGCGCGAATGCCCCCCCGGTCAGCGCCAGTCGACGCAGAATGGGGTGGACGGGATTAGGATCAGGCTGGGGCATGAGCTGCTCCGAAGTTGGTTGTCGGCGCCGGCTTCAGACCGTAGTGCCGGTGGACGATGCTGAACATCACGGGTACGAAGAACAGGGTCGAGATGGTGGCGAAAATCAGGCCGCCGATCACGGCCCGGCCAAGCGGCGCATTCTGCTCGCCGCCCTCGCCGAGACCGAGAGCCATGGGCAGCATGCCGATCACCATCGCGAGCGCCGTCATCAACACCGGGCGCAGGCGCACGAATCCGGCCTCGAGCGCGGCTCGGGTCGCATCGCCGATCTCGTTGAGCTTCTCGCGCGCGAAACTGATCACCAGCACGCTGTTCGCGGTCGCGACGCCCATGCACATGATCGCGCCCGTGAGCGCCGGCACCGACAGCGTGGTATGGGTTGCAAACAGCATCCAGACGATGCCGGCGATCGCCGCCGGCAGCGCGGTGATGATGACGAAGGGGTCGGTCCACGACTGGAAATTGATCACGACCACGAAGTAGACCAGTACGATGGCGCCCAAGAGGCCGAACAGCAGACCGGAGTAGGCGCTGTTCATGGTCGCCGTCTGGCCGACCAGGGCGACGATCGAGCCCTTCGGCTTGTCCTTCTCATTCTGAGCGATGATCTTCTGAATATCGGCGGAGACCGCGCCGAGATCCCGCCCTTGAGTCGTCGCATAGATCTCCACCATCGGAGAGATGTCGTACTGCGAGACCACCGCGTTGCTGTGGACGCGGCGGATATCCGCGATACCCCCCAGCACCGTGGTGGGTGCGCCGGCGGCGTTTATCGGCAGGTTCTGCAGCGCGGGAAGCGTGTCGATTTGGTACTGTGGCGTCTGCAACGCGATCGGATAGGTGACGCCGTTCTGCTCGTTGAGCCAGTAGGTAGGGGCCACCTGGCTGGAACCCGCCAGGTTGACGACCATACTGCTGGTTACGTCGGCCGCAGTGACGCCGGTGTAGCGGGCGCGCGTGCGGTCCATATTGACATCGATCGTCGGTTGTCGCGCCGACTGCTGGATGCGCGCATCGGCAACGCCGGGGACATGGCGGATCTGCGCCAGGAGTTTGTCGGCGTAAGCATAGTCCGCATCGAGATCGTTGCCGCGGACCTGCAGGTCAATCGGGGCCGGCGCCCCGAAATTGAGGATCTGGCTGACGATGTCGGCGGGCAGAAAGGAAAAGCTCATTCCGGGGAAGCGGCGCGGCAGCTCCTCGCGCAGGCGGCTCACGTAGTCGGCAGTCGGCGCGTGCCCCGGATTGAGCGAGATCTGGATGTCGCCGTCCGACTCGCCGATCGTGCCGGTGTTGTTGTAGATCGTGTTGATCGCCGAAAGATACGTGCCGATGTTGTCCGCGACCGCCGCCACTTCGGACGGCGGAATCACCTCTCGGATCGCCTTCTCTACCTCGGCGAAACGCCCGGCGGTTTCCTCGATGCGCATGCCGACCGGCGCCCGTACGTGCAGCAGCACCTGGCCGCCGTCGACCTGCGGAAAGAAGTTGCGGCCGAGAAATGGCGCGAGCAGGAACGAGACCGCAATGAAGCCCAGAAATCCGCCGGCAAACAGTCTCCGATGTTCGATGGCGAGCGCCAGCAAATCGTGATATCCGGCGCGCAGACGCGCAAAACTCCGCTCGAAGCCGTGCTGAAAGCGTACCGGCAGGCTCTTGGGCGGAGGCGACCCGATGCCGTCGCCGCTTGCGTCGACCGGGGCCGAGTGCTTGCGCAGCAGATATTTCGCGATCGTCGGCACAAGCGTCCTGGACAGCAAGAACGAGAAGACCATGGCGAACATCACGCTCTCGGCCATGGGCACGAACAGGAAGCGGGCCACGCCGCTCAGGAAGAACATCGGAATGAACACGATGCAGATGCACAGCAGCGACACGAAAGCCGGGATGACGATCTGCGAGGCGCCGTCGATAATCGCGGTTTCCACCTCCTTTCCCTGTTCGAGGTGGTAGTTGATGCTCTCGATCGTCACCGTCGCCTCATCGACGAGTATGCCCACGGCGAGCGCGAGTCCTCCCAAGGTCATGATGTTGAGCGTTTCGCCGATCGCCGACAGCGCGCCGATCGCGCCCAAGATCGACAGCGGAATCGAAGTTGTCACGATCAGGGTCGAGCGCCAGCTGCCGAGAAACAACAGGATCATGAGGCTGGTCAATGCGGCGGCGATCACGCCTTCGCGGATCACGCCCTGGATGGAGGCGCGCACGAATGTCGACTGATCGCCGATCGGCTTGATCTCGAGTGCATCCGGCAGCGAAGGCTTGATGACTTGCAGCATGTTCTTGATGCCGCTGACGATGTCGAGGGTCGAGGTCGTGCCGTTCTTGAACACGCTCAGGAGCACCGAGCGATTGCCGTCGACATGGACCACATTGGTCTGCACCGCATTGCCGTTGTGAACATGGGCGACGTCGTGCATGTACACCATCGCGCCCCCTACGTTCTTGATCGGCAGGTCGCCGAGTTCCTGGATCTTCGACGGCGCGCTGTTGAGATTGACGGTGTATTCATAATCACCGATTTTCTCCGAGCCCACCGGGGTGATGAGGTTCTGTGCGGCAAGTGCCTGCGCAACGTCGAGCCCCGTCAGGCCGCGCGCCTCGAGCGCTGCGGTATCGAGGTCGAACATCACCTGCGGCGACTTGCCGCCGAACGGCCACGGGATGCCCGCGCCCTGCACCGTGACCAGGCGTGGGCGCACGAAGTTGACCCCGAGATCGGCAAGATTCTGCTCGGTCAGCCCCTTGCCCGAGAGCGCCAACTGAATGATCGGCACCGACGAGGCGCTGTAATTGATGATGAGCGGCGGCGTGGTGCCGGGCGGCATCTGTTTGAGCAGGCTTTGGGCTATCGCGGTGACCTGCGCATTGGCGGTGGCAATATTGACGGTCGAGTGGAAATAGATCTTGACGATGCCGAAGGTGGTGTAGGAATTCGCTTCGAAGTGTTCGATGTCGTTGACCGTCGTCGTCAGCGCACGCTCGAACGGGGTGATGATGCGCCCGGCCATCTGGTCGGGCGGCAAGCCCTGATATTGAAAGGCCACGCCGATGATGGGGATATTGATGCTGGGGAAAATATCGACCGGCATGCGCAGTGCCGCGAGCGTACCGACGAGGAAAATGAGCAGGGCCGCCACGATGAAGGTATAGGGCCGGCTCAGCGCAATGCGGACTATGGCAAGCATGGGTTAAATCGCACCGGCATCCTGGGCCGCCAGACCACCGATGGCGGACCAATCAAGCTGGTCGCCGCCCTGGGCAAAGAGCCGTAGAAATCGATCATGCAGCAGGCTTGCGAGCGGCATCGGCACCCGCAGACTCTCTGCTGCGGCCAGAGCAAGCCGAATATCCTTGTACCCGAGCGGTGCGGCGAAGGCGGCCGGCTCGAATTGGCCCTGAGCGATAAGACCGCCGTAGGTTTTATACGCCGGTACGTTGAAGATGCTGGTCGTGAGGAGTTCGACGTACGCGTGCCGGTCGATGCCGGCCTTGCCGATCAGCGCCAAAGCCTCGCCGAGGGCCTCGATGGCGGAAGCAATCAGGAAATTGCCGCTGAGTTTGACGAGATTCGCCGCCGACGGCTCCGTTCCGATCGGAAATGTCTTTTGTCCCAAGGCGCGAAACAGCGGCTGACAGGCATCGACCGTCGCGGGATCGCCCGCCGCGACAATGAACAGCTTGGCTGCCGCCGCCATATCCGGTCGTCCAAACACCGGCGCGGCCGCGTAGCGCTGTCCGGCTTGCGCGTGCGCCTGCGCGAGGCGCCTCGAAAGCGCGACACTGATCGTGCTCATGGAGATGTGGATCGCGCCCTTGGGCAGCTTGTCGACGAGGCCGCCGCGGCCAAAGACGATGCCGGATGCTGCCTCGTCATCCGCGAGCATGGTGATCACCGCGTCGCCAAAGCACGCCCCGGCAACATCGGCTGCCTCGTGTGCGCCGAGCTCGATGAGCGGTCTGCTCTTTCCGGGACTGCGGTTGAATACGCTCACCTCGTGTCCGCCCTTTACGAGGTTCGCCGCCATCGCCGCACCCATGCGTCCGAGTCCGATAAATCCAATTTTCATATCCTCATCTCCTCGTGGTGGAAGGTGTTAGGGGTGTTAAGGACGCTGCGGGGGTGCCATGAACTCGGGACCGACGGGGTCGCGAACCGCCGTGTTCACGATGAGCTCGATGAGCGCTCGCTGCACGGCATTGAGCGACCAACCGGCCACACCGAGCGCCGCCTCCACTTGATCGGGGTGGCGGCCGCCCCAGAGCGCGACGTCGATGCCCTGGTCGAGCATCCAACGCACCGCCAGATGGATTACGCGGCGGTGGAAGCGGCGCCGGGCGAGTTCATCGAGCTGCCGGACGGCGTCGAGATACTGGCCAAAACGCGGCGGCTGGAATTTCGGATCGATGCGCCGTAGATCGTCACCCTCGAACGTGGTGCCCGGGCGCATGCGCCCGCTCAGCAGTCCTCGACAGAGGGCGCCATAACCGAGGGTTACGATGCCGTTGGCGCGGCAGTAGGGCAGGATGTCCGCCTCGATGTCGCGTTCGAACAGGTTGTAGGGGGACTGCAGCACGTGCAGCGGGGCCACGCGGCGGAAGCGATCCATCTGATCGACCGAGAAGTTGCTCACGCCGATCGCACGGATCTTCCCTTGCTCGTAAAGCGAGCGCATGGCCGCGGCGGTTTCTTCCACCGGGACCAACGGGTCGGGCCAATGGACCTGGTAGATGTCGATGTAGTCGGTGCGCAGGCGGCGCAGCGAATCATCGGCTTCCTGCATGATCCGAGCGCGCGTCGCATTGCGATAGATCTTTCCGTCGCGCCATTCCAGCCCCGCTTTGGTGGCAATCACGGCCTCGCTGCGGACGCCCGCAAGAGCCGCGCCGACGATCTCCTCGGACACGCCGAAGCCGTACACCGGTGCGGTATCGATCAGATTGATGCCCTGATGCAGAGCTGCGTGAATGGTCGCAACCGACTCGCGCTGATCAGTTCCTCCCCACATCCAGCCGCCCATGGCCCACGTGCCGAGTGCCACTCGGGAGACCTTGAGTTCTGTCTCGGGAATTTCCACGAATTCAGTTTCGACGGCCGGGATCCGGGCCTGCGTCGACGATGACATGTGTGTGAGCTCCTGGTTGGATGAACGGGTCAAATGCACGATGGGGTGAAGCATGGGCGCCACGGGTGCCGGGCGTGTTGCAGATCGCGCCGCATCGGTTACGTATGAAACAGCGCGCCGAGCACGCGAAAAGGCAGTACCAACGGCCGTTCCACCTGGGCGCTATGACTGACGCCGTTGAGGCACCAATTGCAGAAGTGCTCGCAATTATTGGTGAACAGGCGATAGTCATTCTCGCCGAGGCGCGAGCGGGCGCGGCGGACGATTTCCTCCGGCGGGAATGCAGACCTGGGTTGATCGACGATTCGTGCCTCGCGCCCGGCGCAGAATCGAGACAGCGGGACCTCCTCTACCGGACCGCACTGCCAGAAAGCGGAGAACGTTACGGTTGTACTGCCGCCGGGTTGGCGGCCCGCGGGCGCGTCATCCGGCAATGGGTGCTTGGGCGGCAGCCGTCGAAAGCGCGCCGATTTCAACTGTAAGATTAGGTGCGTACCTCGACATCGGCACGCGTTCTCCTTCTGAGAACCTGCATTCCATGTCCTCGATCGTGATATATGAAGCGGATGATCTGATGCGCGGTCTCCTCCAGGAGTGGCTCACTGCTGCCGGCTATCGCGCGAGTGCTGTCACACCGTGCGACCCTCCGTCCCAACGCGCAGCGGACCTCGTGATCGTAAACATTGAAATGCCCAAACAGACGGGTACGCGCGTGGCCGATAAGATTCGCGCTGCGCACCCCGGAACGCCGATCATTGCGGTCTCCGCCCAATTTCGCGCCGATCTTTCCACCGCCGGCACCACCGCCCAGTCGCTCGGTGTGGCCCAGGTGATCGCGAAGCCGCTGACCCGCCATGCTCTGCTGGTAGCGGTAAGCGCTATCATCGGTCCTGCCGCCTGAGTGGGGACGCGACGAATGCCGGACGACACCGATCAGAACGCCCAAGCGGCGGGTCCACTGCGATTCAAGCGGCTTCGGTTGCGAATCGTCATACTCGGCGTGCTGGTCGTCATCGCATTCGCCGGCTCATCGGCGTATGACGCGTGGCGTGCCTATGGCAATGCGCTCGCAGCCACCAATCGCGAAATCACCAATGTTGTGGGGGCGCTTGCCGAGCAAACCGCCTGGACGTTTCAGGGCATCGATTTGTTGCTGCTCGATACTGCACGTTGGTATCAAAACGAGAGCAAGAAGATTGCGCCCGAGCGACTCGATGAAGTCCTTGCAAATCGCTCGGCAGGGGTCAGGCAAATACGCCTTGTCACCGTCACCGATGCCCAAGGCATCCAGAGGCATCGCTCACGCGGATCCTCACCCCCTGATCTCGACGTGTCGGACCGTTCGTATTTCATTGCGCAGCGCGACGGCACGGCGGCCGGACTGTTCATGAGCGAACCGGTAATTACCCGCTCCGGCGGGCGGCCGGGGATCATCCTGTCGCGGCGCCTGGTGGATGAGACCGGCGCGTTCGCCGGTGTCGTGGCGGCTATCGTCGATCTCGAGGATCTCGCGCAATTCTACTCCGCGGTCACGCTCGGGAACGGCGGCGCCGTGCAACTTCTGCGTGACGACGGCCAATTGCTCATGCGTGATCCGCCGGACTCCGCTGCATTGGAGAAGCGATTTCCGCAACTCGCCGCACCGGGAGCGCCGACAGGCCGGCTGATTAATCCGATCGACGGCAAGCGCGACTTCATTGCCGTGGCGCGCGTCAGGGACACGCCGCTCGTGCTCGCGGTGACGCGCGAGGAGGTGGTTGCTCTGCGGCCGTGGCGCGATGAAGCGATGCGGCTGGCGGCGCGCAGCATCGTGGTCGCACTCTTGGGTTTGGTCGGGATCGGGCTGCTATGGCGCCAGCTGCGTCGTATTGAAGCGGGCGAAGGCGCGCTGCGCGCGAGTGAGGAGCGCTATGCACTGGCGATGGAAGGCGCGAACGAGGGGCATTGGGACTGGGACCTGGCGACCGATCGCCTGTTCCTATCGGCAACGATGGCAATGCTCGAAGGGCACGGCCCGGGCCATGTAACGACAACCCGCGCCGCTTGGCTTACGCAAATCGAGATTCATCCCGATGACCGGGCGCGGGTCGAGGCGACCGTCAACGATCATCTCGAGGGCAGCACGGCGAGTTATGAATGCGAATATCGTGTGCGCAATGGCGACTGGCGCTGGTTGGCTTCCAGGGGCCGGTGTCTGCGGGATGACGCAGGCAGGCCGTATCGCCTTGTCGGGTCCGCGATCGACGTTACCGCCCAAAAGCAGGCGCAGTCGGACAGAGAGCAATTGGAGGCGCAACTACGCCAGTCGCAGAAGATGGAGGCGATGGGTACCCTGGCTGGGGGTATCGCTCACGACTTCAACAACATTCTGGGTGCCATCCTGGGGTACGGTGAACTCGCGCAACAACATTCTGCGCCGGATACCCCATTGCGGCGCTATATGGACAATGTGATGCACGCGGCCGGGCGCGCCAAGGCGCTGGTCGATCGCATTTTGGGGTTCAGCCGCAGCGGCCTCGGTGAACGCGCTCACGTCCACATCCAGGCGGTCGTTGAAGAGACTCTGGAACTCATCGCGGCCTCGCTGCCCTCGAACATCAGGCTGGATAAGACGCTCGCCGCGGAAGACGCCGCGCTCATCGGCGATTCGACCCACTTACACCAGGTCGCCATGAATCTTTGTACCAACGCCGTGCACGCCATGGAAAACGGAGGCATTCTCACGGTGTGTCTCGAACGCGTCGACTTGGCCGAGGTGCAACCGGTGTCCCGCGGCACCCTGTCTCCCGGACCCTACGTACGCCTCGTGATCAAGGATACGGGCGTGGGTATTCCGGCGGACGTGGTCGAACGCATATTCGATCCGTTCTTCACCACGAGAGGCGTCGGCAAAGGCACCGGGCTGGGCCTATCGCTCGTGCATGGGATTGTGACCGATCTCGGCGGTGCGATCCACGTCAAATCCGCAATTGGAAAGGGGACCAGCTTTGAGATCTGGCTGCCGGGAACGACCGAAGTCGGCAAGCCCGCGACGACGACCGCAGTGCGCGACCTTGCGCACGGCCGCGGTGAAGCGGTGATGATCGTCGACGATGAGCCGACGCTGGTTGCGCTCGCGGAAGAAATGCTGGCCGGGCTCGGCTACGAACCGCTTGGTTTTGAGTCGAGCCGCACCGCGTTGCAGGTCTTTCGAGGCGATCCGCAGCGTTTCGATCTTGTGCTTACAGACGAGGCGATGCCGGATCTCGTGGGCACCGATCTTGCGTGCGAGATCCGGCGCCTGAGGCCGGACATTCCGATCATCCTGATGAGCGGTCACGGGGGTACAGCCCTTGCAGAGCGTGCAGCCGCCATTGGCGTGCGAGAGGTGTTGCATAAACCGCTTCAGCGCGTTGATCTCGCCGAGTCGCTCGCCCGCGCTCTGGGTGAGGCGTGAGTGCGCTGCGCAAGAATGCTAAAATTGACCTGTCTGGCCTCGGAGAACCGGAATGCCTGAAACTATCCAGCCACACATTTTGGTAGTCGATGACGACCCTCAGATTCGCGACTTGCTGAAGGATTACCTCGCACAGAACGAACTGCGCGTCAGTGTGACTTCCAACGGCAAGGAGATGTCGGCCACGCTCGGCGAGCACGCGATCGATCTGGTGATTCTTGACCTGCGATTGGCCGGTGAAAACGGAATGACCCTGGCGCGCAAATTGCGCGAGGACTCGGCGATACCCGTCATCATGTTGACCGGCGTACGCGACGAGGCCGATCGCATCATGGGTCTCGAACTCGGCGCCGACGATTATCTCACCAAGCCGTTCAGCCCCCGGGAACTGCTGGCGCGTATTCGGACGGTGTTGCGGCGAACCAAAGGAGCGGCGTTGACCGAGGCGAGGCAGAGAGACGTTCGCGCCTACCGCTTTGCCGAGTTCGAACTCAACCTGCGCACGCGCCGACTGTCCAAGAACCCGGGACAACGGCTCGAGCTGACCAACGGGGAATTCAACTTACTCGCGGCGCTGTTGGCCGCTCCGCAGCGGATCCTGACCCGGGATCAGTTGCTGGAGGCAAGCCGCGTGTACGACAATGAGGTTTACGACCGCTCCATTGATGTTCAAGTGCTGCGGCTGCGCCGCAAGATCGAGGCCGACCCCTCGCAGCCGCAGTTCATCCTTACGGAACGCGGTGTGGGGTATTCGTTCAGTGCGCCTGTCCAAACCGTTTATTAATCGCACGAGCGCAATGTCAGGCATTGAAGGCCGAATGGCTGAGTGCGGCCGCCAGGGTTCCTCGCCAAATGGGTGTAGGGTGCTCCCCTACCGGCAGAGCCACGAGGATGCCACGTAAGTGGTAGGCGCGCTGTAGTGCAATGCCCCATAATGCCGGCGGCAAGCGATTGGCCTGTGACTTCATGAACGCGTCGGTGTCAAATACGGTACCAACACAAGGAACGCGTATGAATGGAAGAGAACAAGCTATCGAACTCGGACCTTAGCCGGCTGCGACGCAGCAGCCAGGGACTCCTCGAACTGGCGACGCCCGCCACATTACGCACCCCAGAAACTACAAGCATACCGTGGCCGTGTCCATCCGAAGCAGCGCTTCGCGATCACAAGCAGCACGGCGAAGAACACGTCACCAGACTTCAACAGCTCCTGCATATGCAGCGTAGCGCACAGACAACGTCATCGGATTGGTGTAACGAGTAAGGGCACGGATCGCGCGTCACGGACTTTGCGGCGCGTATTTCGATTTGAGCCAGACCTGCCCGTGTCGTGCTGAACAACGAGACCGAAAAAATGTCAAAAACACGGATGTTGCCTTCGAATGATGCGCGCCTCCTGTTAGTCGATGACGACCCGTTTGCGATCCAGGTCATGGGCCGAATGCTGTCGCAGTACCCCAATCAGCGATATGCCACATCGGGTGAAGTCGCACTGCGACTCGCACGCGAGCTGACCCCGGATCTCATACTTCTGGATGCCGAGATGCCCGGTATGACGGGATACGAAGTATGCGAAGCTCTTAAGTCGGATCCCAATTTGGCACACGTGCCGGTTATCTTCGTGACCAGCCACAGCACCCCGGCCTCGAAAACGGACGCACTGCGGAAGGGTGCGGCCGATTTCATCGTCAAGCCGCTCGTCTCGGCCCGGTTGACAACAGCGGTACTGGCGCAACTGTGCACAACACCGATGGCCGAAGACCCTGTCCGCGGTCATGTCGCCAAAAGCGCGGTTCCTGGAAAACCGGGCGAGCAGGCGCCGCGAATCCTAATAGTCGACGATGACGATGCTGCGATCCTGACACTGCGGCACACGCTATCAGATATGGGCGACTTCCGTTTCGCCAAGACCGGCGAAGACGCATTGCAACTCGCTCGGCGGATCAACCCGCACCTCATACTTCTCGATGCACACATGCCGGGCCTCGACGGATTTGCGGTGTGCGCAAAGCTAAAGGCGGATCCGGCCTTCGAACACGTTCCCATCGTGTTTGTCACGCGATTCTCGGATCCAGACAACGAGAAGCGCGCCCTTGACCTCGGCGCCGCGGACTTCATCGCAAAGCCGTTTACACCTGCCGTGCTGTATGCACGCGTCCGCAATCTTCTCGATTTGACGCGGCGAACCGACGCCAAACTGCAGGCCGTCCGTGCGCATTGGCGAATGGTCGGCGATGCGCGCGTCGCTGACATCGTCGAGGGGGCGTCCGACGCCATCGTCACCTACAACTCCGACGACAAGGTGGTGTTGGCAAATGCCGCGGCGTGCGAAGTGTTCGGCGTACAGCACGGGCAGGTGATCGGTTTGCCGGTGCGCGCCCTGTTTGGCGGTGGGTTCCAGGTGCCAGACCAGTCCTCCGGAAAGCCGGCCCGCGTCACGCTCTCCCGGGGAAACGGTGCACAATTCCTTGCGGAGGTCTCGGCGTCAAGGGTGGGCCACCAGGCGGAACTCCTGACAACGGTGATTCTACGCGATGTCGGCGACCGTGAACGGCTTGAATCGGAACTGCGCTCACGCATCGCGGCGGAATCGGCAAGCCGTACAAAGACGCAGATGATGTCCTACATTGCCCACGAGATTGGCAACCCATTGAACTGCTTGTTGGGATTCGCACAAGTCATGGCGGACGATGTCTGTCACCCGTTGGGCACGGAGCAGACGAAGCGACTGGAGCATATCGTAGCCAGCGGCCGGCAGCTGGAGGCCCTCCTGCGCGAAGTGGTAGACCTGGGTCGAATCGAGGTCGACAAGCTGGCGATCGACTTGCAACAAGTCGATGCGGCCGTTTGCGTGAGGGACGCCGCAGCGGCGGTCGCAGCGCTGGCGCGGCAGGCTAACGTAACCCTTTCGCCATCGCCGGTGTCACCGTCATTGCGATTGATCGCTGACCGAGATCGGCTGCGCCAGTGTCTATTGAACCTCCTGACAAATGCCATCAAGTACAACCGCTCGGGAGGTTGGGCGCGAATCGACGTGAGCGGTGACGCAGAAGAGGTCGCGATCGCCGTATCCGACAATGGCATCGGCATGAACGCGACCCAGCGTCAACATCTTTTCGAGCCATTCAACCGTCTCGGCAGGAGGCAGGTGGCATCAGGTTCAGGCCTTGGGCTCGTGATAACGCGCCAACTTGTAGAGGCGATGCACGGCCGGTTGCGAGTCGATACCGAACCGTCGCAGGGGAGCTGCTTCACCATCACACTGCCCCGCGCACGCGGCACCGCGGATTCCTCCGAACGTCAAGATGGCGGACGACAATCTGCGAGGTTCCCGTGAGCAGAATGAACGGCAACATCCTGCTGGTCGACGACGACCCTGATGCGATCAAGCTGCTGCACCGCATCCTTTCAGACACGGGCAACTTGCGATTCGCCACCAGCGGGGAAGATGCGCTGCGCCTCGCGCGAAAGGCGGCGCCGGACTTGATTCTCCTCGACGCCGAGATGCCCGGCATGAGCGGTTTTCAGGTGTTCGAAGCCCTGAAGGCTGAACCGAGATTGGCCGGCGTGGCGGTAATTTTTGTCACCAGCCAAAGCGAGGCGGCATTCACGGTGTCCGCGCTCGAAATGGGGGCGGCTGATTTCATCACCAAGCCCGTGAACGCCGCATTGGTGCTGGCGCGGGTGAGGACACAACTGCGCGCGAAGCGCCTGACCGACGAGTTGCGCCGCACGGCTACCACCGACAGCCTGACCGGAATCGCAAGCCGGCGACAGTTCGATGAATCGTACAAGCACGAATGGCTACGGGCGCAGCGTGCGGGCGACTCGGTGGCGTTGCTGCTGGTCGACGTGGACCACTTCAAGTTGTACAACGACCGATACGGGCATCCGCCGGGAGATGTCTGCCTGCGAAGCGTGGCGCAAGCGCTCGTCAGCGCAAGTCTGCGCCACGCGGACGTCGTGGCTCGCTACGGCGGCGAGGAGTTCGTGTTGCTGCTATCGCAGACGCCGCGGCGCGGCGCGGAACACATTGCCCACCGGATTCTCGGCGCAATCGAGGCGCTCGGCATCCCCCATGAGGCTTCTCCGACGGCAAGCAACGTTACAGTGAGCGTGGGCATCGGTTGCCTGGATGCCGCCAGCGTGTGCCGTGGCAACCTCGCCGCCGACCCGCGGCTCAGGGGGCTTCTCCGCGCACGCTTTACCGCCGACGATCTTCTCCTGGCCGCCGACAGGGCGCTGTATTCCGCCAAGATGACCGGCCGCGCGCAGGCACGGTTGCTCGACATCGCCGACGTTTACTCTCCCCAACTCGCTCGGGACATTACACCGTGTGGTTCGCTCTTCAGCGAAGGTTGACCATGCAGAAAAGCACTTCCGATCCTGACATTCTCAACAATCCAGCCGACCTGCGGGATCTTGTCGCGGAGCGCATTCGGCAAGAGGTCCTACGAAAGACGGGACCCTTGCAGGACGCCATATTCAACAGCGTCAATTTCTCGAGTATTGCGACCGATGCGAATGGCGTCATCCAGATCTTCAATGTCGGCGCCGAACGCATGCTTGGGTACGCGGCCGCCGAGGTGATGAGCAAGATCACGCCGGCGGACATTTCCGACCCGCTGGAGGTGATCGCACGCGCCAAGGAACTCAGCGTCGAACTCGAGACCGCGATTGCGCCGGGTTTCGAAGCCTTGGTGTTCAAGGCCTCGCGCGGCATCGAGGACATCTACGAGCTGACATACATCCGCAAGGACGGCAGCCGCTTTCCGGCGGTCGTTTCGGTCACGGCGCTCCGGGATGCGCAAAACACCATCATCGGCTACCTGCTGATCGGCACCGACAACACTGCGCGCAAACAGGCGGAGGAGGCCTTGCTCAAGGCGGGAGCGCTGCAGAGCGCCATATTCAACAGCGCCAACTTCTCGAGCATTGCGACCGATGCGAAAGGCGTCATCCAGATCTTCAATGTCGGCGCCGAACGCATGCTTGGGTACGCGGCCGCCGACGTGATGAACAAGATCACGCCGGCGGACATTTCCGACCCGCAGGAAGTGATCGCACGCGCCAAAGCTTTGAGCGTCGAACTCGAGACCGCGATTGCGCCGGGTTTCGAAGCCTTGGTGTTCAAGGCCTCGCGCGGCATCGAGGACATCTACGAGCTGACATACATCCGCAAGGACGGCAGCCGCTTTCCGGCGGTCGTTTCGGTCACGGCGCTCCGGGATGCGCAAAACACCATCATCGGCTATCTACTGATCGGCACCGACAACACCGCGCGCAAGCAGGTTGAAGAGGAGCGCAAAAAACTCGATCAGCGGCTGCGCGATCAGCACTTCTACACCCGCTCGCTCATCGAATCCAATATCGATGCCATAATGACCACCGATCCCCGCGGCATCGTCACCGACGTCAACAAGCAGATGGAGGCGCTGACCGGCCGCACGCGCGACGAACTGATCGGCGCACCGTTCAAGAACTACTTCACGGATCCGAACCTGGCGGAGGCGGCCATCAACCGCGTGCTGACGGAAGGCAAAGTCACCAATTACGAGCTTACTGCGCGCTCGCTGGAAGGCAAACTCACCGTCGTGTCGTACAACGCGACCACATTTCACGATCGCGACAGAGTTCTGCAGGGCGTCTTCGCCGCGGCGCGGGACATCACGGAGCGTAAGCAATACGAGGAATCCTTACGCGAAGCCACGCATAGGGCTGAACAGGCAAATCGTGCCAAGAGCGAGTTCCTCGCCAACATGAGCCACGAGATCCGGACTCCAATGAACGCTGTGATCGGTCTGTCCTATCTGCTGGGCCAGACGTCTCTTGACGAGCAGCAGTTGACCTTTCTCGCGAAGGTAAAGCTTGCCAGCAAGTCTCTGCTCGTAGTGCTGAACAACGTTCTCGACCTGTCTAAAATCGAAGCGGGTGAGTTGATCGTCGAGCGCGCCGCCTTCAGTATGCGAAGCCTGTTGAAGGAACTGACCGACGTGATGGCGGTGCAGGCAGACGCCGAGGGAATTGACTTCGAGATCGATGTGCTCGACGACCTGCCGGCGGCGCTCGAAGGCGATGCCACGCGCCTCAATCAGATCCTTACCAACCTGCTCTCCAATGCGATCAAGTTCACCGAGCGCGGCGGTGTGACGCTGCGTGTTCGCCTCCTCCCCGTCACGTCCGAACGCGTGACCTTGGTCTTCGTCGTGCAGGACACAGGCATCGGCATTGCCCCCGAAGTACAGGCACGCCTTTTCGCGCCATTTGCCCAGGCCGATGCATCCATCACCAGACGTTTCGGTGGCACCGGGCTGGGCCTGTCGATCGTAAAACGTCTGGTCGATTTGATGGGCGGCAAGATGGAGCTACAGAGCACTCCCAACGTCGGCAGCGAGTTCAAGATCGAACTGGACTTCTGGCTGGCCTCGCCGGAAGCGCTGGCTCGTCTGCAGGCTTCCCCCGAGGAGCCGGGCGAACACGCCCTGCTTGGCGTGCGTGTCCTTGTCGTCGATGACAGCGACGTCAACTTGGATGTGACGAAACGCATTCTCGAATCAAAGGGCGCCCAGGTTTGGCTCGCCAGTAATGGGCAGGAGGCCTTCGAACACGTTCAGAGCGACCCGGACGGCGTTGACGTGGTCCTCATGGATGTGCAGATGCCCGTACTCGACGGCCACGGTGCAACGCGGCGAATTCGGCTCGAATTGGGCCTTTCTGAACTACCAATCATCGCGCTGACAGCCGGGGCGCTCAGCAGCGAACGCCAAAGGGCTGCAGTTGCCGGCATGGATGACTACCTCATCAAGCCGTTCGACGCCCGCGCTTTGGTGTGGAGCATCCTGCGCCATGTGAAACCGGGCAGCAACTCGCGCACATGGTTGATCGATGGGGCGGGTGAAACGACGGCGCAAGCAGCATCTGCGTGGCCGGAGATCGAGGGCATCGACGCAAACGACGCGCGGGTACGCCTTACCGGCGATCTCGGCATGTTCCGCGCAATGCTCAAGCGTCTTCTCGATGAGTTCTCGGATGTGTCGGTGCCAGTGCTGACGAACGACCGGGCTGCGCTCGCCCTTCAAGCAGGACGCATGCACAAACTCGTAGGCAGCGCGGGTACGCTTGGGGCCACGGCGATCCAGCTGCTCGCCGGCGAGGCGGAAGCGGCCTATGCCGCGGGTGAGGCGGACCGTGCCACCGGCCTCGCGACAACGCTTGCCGGTCTGTTGCAGGAATTGCGCCGTTGCGCGGCGGCGGCGCTTGCGGCAGACCCGGCCGAGACCGAAAATGAGGTGCCGCTCGCAAGCGCCGGGATCGAGCCACAGGCCGTGGTCGATATGATCGAACTATTGCGCGAACAGAGCCTTTCCGCGATGGAACGTTTCAGTTCCATTTCGGGGCAGCTTCAGCACATCCTGGGCAAGGAGTCGTACGAAGTCATCAGAAGTCACGTTGACAACTTGCGATTCAGTGACGCGGCCAACGCACTGGAGCAAAGCCAGGAAAAGAAGACTGCCGCTTAGCACGCCTTGTGGGTGGTGTCGTGGCTCTTGGTTGATGGAGAACAGGTTGTTTCCGAAATGTCCGATGGTATGGCAAAAGGGAGTAGATTGCCGTGAATGTAGCTGTATCGCACGAGCGGCCGAAGATTCTCGTCGTCGATGACGAGGAGCGGAATGTTCAACTGCTCGAGGACATCTTGCATTCCAATGGGTATGCAACGCTCTCTGCCCGCAGCGGCCGCGAGGCGTTGGCGTTGGCTGCGGAGAAGAAGCCCGACCTGATAATACTCGACGCCATGATGCCCGATATCGACGGCTTCGAGGCCGTGACGCGGTTGAAGGCGTACCCAGTCACGCGCCCGGTACCGGTGATCATGGTCACCGCGCTCAACGATCGCGAGTCGAAGCTGCGTGCCCTGAATGCCGGCGTGGAGGAGTTCCTGACCAAACCCGTCGACGTCGCTGACCTCACGGTGCGCGTGCGCAACTTGCTGCGGCTGAAGGAATACGGCGACTTCCTACTGAAGCACAATCGCATTCTCGAGGAACGGGTGAGGGAACGCACGGCGCAGGTCGAAGAAGCGCATCGTGACACGATACTTACCCTGGCGCGCGCAGCGGAATACAAAGATGAGGAAACCGGTCGTCACGTCGGGCGCATCGGCGACTACTGTCGGTTGTTGGCATTGAAAATGGGAATGCCGGGCGACTTTGTCGTTGCCATCCATCTCTCAAGTCCTCTGCACGATGTCGGCAAAATCGGCATTCCGGACCAAATACTGCTGAAGCCAGGCAAGCTTACGTCCGAGGAGTGGGCAATCATGAAGACCCACAGCGTGCTGGGCTCCAGCATTCTTGCCCTCGGCCGGTCGCCATACGCCCTCATGGGCGCAGAAATTGCGCTCAACCACCACGAGCGCTGGGACGGAAGCGGGTACCCGAACGGGCGTACAGGTGCAGACATTCCGTTGGCAGCGCGGATTATGCAGATCGGCGACGTATACGACGCGTTGCGCAGTCGGCGTCCGTACAAGCCGCCCCTCAGCCATGCGGAGGCGACAAAGATCATCAGCGAAGGTGACGGCCGCACGCACCCGGGTCACTTTGATCCGGCAGTATTGGCATGTTTCCTCAGGGAGGCGGACCGGCTCGCGGCTATTTACGATGAGCATATCGATGCATGATGTGCGGCGGGTCGTTGACCCTCGGCGTTAGCCGCTACCCGTCTCGCTCTGGGCAACCTCGTCTGCGACCTTCACAAATGTCCGCAGGTCTGCTAGATCCAATTCCTGCGTTCCACCAGCTTCTCGATCAGATAGTCCCGGAGGACTTCGACGCGCTTAGGTAACTATCACGGCAATCGAAGATGACATGCGGTCCGATGATGATGGCGGGAACTCGGGTGCCATCGCCCCAAATGCCGTTGTTGTTCGGCGGCGTGACATGGTCCCAGCGCCCGCCATGCTCGTCATACGTCACTATGATGAGCGAGTCTTCCCAATAGTCGCTCTCATGCACGGCTTTCACCAAGTCGGCAACGTGCTGCTGACCCTGCAGCAGGCCGGCGTACCCGGGATGCTCATTGTCGGGTCCCAGCGCCTTGATGAAGGTCACCGCCGGCAGATGTTCCCTTTGCAGATCCTTGAAGAAATTGTTCTCATCCTGCAGATGTGCCGCGGACACGGGATTTCGGACTCCATTTTTCCACGGAGCATAGTTGTCGTAGTAGGTAAATGGCTGATGATGCCACTGGAAAAGCGGATCGACCGGTGCGTTCGGCGGGACGGCGCCGTTGTTCGCGGGATTGCTCGCGGTGCTGGCCAAGGCGTTGTCCCAGCCGCCCGAGTACCACTTCCAGCTCACGTGCGCCGCGCTGAGGCGGTCGCCGATCGTCGGGATGTACGGCCGGGTCGCATCGGTGGGGTCGCTGTCATTCAGCGCCGGCAGCAGGCTCGTTCATCGCGAGCCTGCTTTTTTTGACCACCGCCGCCACGCGGTGCAAACTTACCGGGTCTGATCCAAGCGTTTTGCACCACGACGTGGCGCAACATCGGTCAGTTGGGGACTCATCGGGATGAGCTGGACCTCCGGAACCACTAGCCTGCTCTTTGCTTATGGCATGACTGCCGTCGGCGTCCTCGCGGGCCTCATCTTGGGCCACGCCAAATTCAATCGCCTATTTCTTTTTCCGCTGATCGCCGTCCCGTCGTTGCTCGCGGCGGCGCTCCTCTGGTATCTCCTCGCCCATTTCCTGCAGGGACGGTTCGCCAACACGCTGGTCTTCAATCTGCTGGGCTTCGGTTTCTTGTTTCTCATCGGCGGTCTGGCAGGCCGGATGAGCGCCAAAGTCCCGGACTACACCTTCCACAAGCGCGGCAATCTCCTGGAGCCCGCCGTCCGGCGCCTCTTCGCGCCGAAGAGACTTCGCCCGATGAAACGGCGGTAGGCCGTGTGCATGTCTCGCCCGTGCTCGCTGCGATGAAAATCGATGCCAAGGTGGCAGCCGGAACCCAGTGCGCTACCCGTCGACAGGTAACGCTGCGAGCGTCGAGGTCAGCGAAACGGAACGGTGATCTTCAACTGCATCCAGCGCCCCTTGGCGCGGTAGAACTGCCCCTCGCCCAATTCGCTCTCGAGGGCGGGGTCGCGGCGATCCGTGAGATTGTAGGCGCATGCCATGAGGAGAACCTTCCCGAACCCATAGCCGATCGAGGCATCCTCGGTGAAATAGCCGCCCGCTCGAACCGTGTTCTGCATGTCGAGATACCGCGGTCCGACATAGTTGCCGGTCAGGGAGGCGCGCAGCCCCGTCGGCGGTGCGTATGTGGCGGACAGGGCCGACAGCAGTCGCGGTGACAGGAGAAGGTGCTTGTCCCGCAACTGCACCAGTCCATCGCCGATCAGCGTGTTGAAGTCGTTGTAGCGGGCGTCATTGAGGCTCACCGTGGCAGCCACCTTGAGAGCATCGGTGGCGCGCCAGGCCCCCTCCATTTCAATCCCCTTGAAGCGCTCGCTGCCTCCGTTGGCCAGCGCCGGCGTGCCGTTCACGAGGGTCGGCAGCGCTTGATGTCCGAAATCGACCCAGAAGGCGGTGAGGTCGACATCGAGGCGCCCATCCAAGCCGTCCGCCTTGATGCCGGCCTCGTAGCTCTGCTCCGTTTCCGGCTGCAGCAGCGGATCGAAGCCCGCTTCGGGACCAAAATCGATCTGCGGCGGCTGAAAGGTGTTGCCGGTGTTGGCGTATATCGTCACGTCATCCAAGTCCCCTTCCGCGTCGTGCCACACGCGGTAGTCGACGCCCAACGACCCGCTCCAGCGGGTCACGTGCTCCGACTGATGCAGCGACGTGGCGCCGTCGCCCGCATCCTGGGACTCGCTGATGTGATTCAACCTGACGCCGGCGAGCAGATTCAAATCCGGAGTTACCTTCCAGCGCGACTGAACGAAGGCGCCCACGAAGCTGCGGGAGTCCTTGAGCGTCGTTGAACCGTCCGGCGTCTGCGCACTGCTCATCGGCACGCCGCTTCCATCCAGCGGCAGCGTGTAGGCAAACGTGCCGCTGCTTTGCCGGGCCCGGCCGTAGACTTCATTGATGCCGTAGGTGACGGCCACAGAGGGCGACGGGGTTTGGGTGATGCTCGAGTCAAGATAGATATCGTCGATGACGCGACGCTGGGAAAATCCTTCCGCGTTGTCCTCGGTGTCGTCCTCGAAGTCGTCTTGCAGGTACCCCTGCACCGTGTTGACGTGCGTGTGCGTCTCCGCGAGCGTCGTGACCCAGGTGCCCCACGGCACCATCTGCCGATAGCTTAAGCTCGCGCGCACCCGGTCCGTGGCGATCACGGCATCGCTCGGGTTTTGGTTGAAATCGGGCGACAACAGCGTGGTCAACCGGCCGTCGTCCCCCACGGGGCTCGGACTCGACGGACGTTGGCGTTGGTGCACTCCGTCCAGGTCCAAGGCGAGATGGCCGGGGCCGAGCTCGGCGCCCAATCGATACGCGGCATGTTGCCGATCATACCCGGCGCGGGCGTCGGAGATTTTCTCGTGGGTCGCGTCGGCGGCCAGCGACTGCTCGAGATCACCGCTCGAGAGCACCGTCGCGCCGTCCGCGGCCATCGAACCGAAGCTGCCGAAGGAGACCGACACCGCATCGGCCGCCTGACCGGCGGGGTAGTGGATGACGTTGATCGTGCCGGCGAAGGCCGTGGTTCCGTAGTACACCGGTGCTGCGCCGCGCACCACCTCGATCCGCTCGATGTTGTGAAAATCCAGCGTGTCGAATTGCGGGATGAAGCCACCGCCGGCCGGGATGCCATCGACCACGAGCAGGAAATCATCCACTTCCCGCAGACCCAACAACCCCGGCACCGATGCCGCCGGCCCGAAGTCGCCGCCGGGCGCCACGAAGGCTCCGCCCACCAGTGCCAGCGCCGACTTGAGGTCGTAGGCGCCTCGCGCCCGCAGCTCATCTCCGGTGAGAATGCTGATGGCATTCGGGACTTCTTGAACGGGATCGGCGAAGCGCGTGGCGCTGACCTGAACCCAGTCCAACGCCGACGCATCGGAATCGCCGGGTTGCTGCGCGGATGCCGCGGCACCGAAGACGAGCGTGATCCAAAGCACCGTATTCTTTTTCATCATCACTCGCCGTCCCGCGCTAAAGCCCCGAACCGTAAGCGGAAAATATGTTGATTCGATGACAATCCGAGCAAAACCCATGACCTGCGGACGCCTTGCCAGACCGGTGTTCGCAGCGCGGGCGGCGAGCGTTCGCGGCCGACTCGTCGACTGCCGCCGCCGCCGGCGCGCAAAATTCGCTTGGGTTGTCGATCGTGGTCAGGTGACAATGGCGCAGGCGACGCTGATCGCCACGCCACCGCTCCGACGCCAGGTCCGCGCCATGTCCCCATCTCCACCCATGAGACCGCCACCGCACGTGGCGCCCTTGCTCGCGATCGCTGCACAGTTGCTCGAGGAGGGACGACCGGCCGATGCCATCGCGCCGCTGGGCGAAGCGGCCGGGTTGCAGCCGACGAACGCCATCATCCACCACGACTTGGGTCTCGCCTGTCTCGAAGTCGGGCGCCTGACCGATGCCATCTCGGCGTTGCAACGTTCGGTGGCCGCCGACCCGCGCTACGCGGACGCCCATTTCCGACTGGGCATCGCCCTGGAAAAATTCGGCGAGAGCGGCGGCGCCATCGCGGCCTACGACCGCGCCACCGTGCTCTCGCCCACGCTCACCGAAGCGTGGTTCCGCGCCGGCGCCTTGGTCTACACGCTCGGCCATCGCGACGAGGCCATCGGCTGTTTCCGACGTGCGGCGGCGACCGGACCCAAGACCCCTTTCGGCCGCCTCGGTAAGGCACGGGTGCTGCTCACCCAAGATCGCGATCGGGAAGCCGAAAAGGTTCTCATGGAAACGCTCGCCGTCGATCCGACAAATGCCATGGCGCACGATCTGCTCGGCAATCTCCTCACCGAGCTCGGTCGCTTCGATGAAGCCGAACACTGTCTGCAACGCGCGATCGAACTCGCGCCGCTGTTGGCGGGCAGCTACTACGATCTGGTCCGATGCCGCCCCATCACGGGCGATAGCGGTCTGTTGCAACGGATGAACGCGGCGCTCGATACCCCCGGACTCGACGTGGCACAACGCCTGCGCCTGCATCTCGCGATCGGCAAGGCGGCGGACGATCTCGGCAACTATGCGCTGGCGATGCAGCACTTTGACGCCGCCGATGCCGTGCGCCGCGGCTCGTCGGTGTTCGACCCGGCGGCATTCGCGCGGGAAACCGATCGGCTGGTCGCGCGCTGCACGCCTGACTGGCTCGCTCGGGCGCCGGCCCTCGGCAGCGGCGACGCGACGCCGGTGCTCATCATCGGCATGCCGCGTTCCGGCACCACGCTGGTCGAACAAATCGTCTCCAGCCATCCCCAAGTCGGCGCCGGCGGCGAACTCAATTTCTGGAATGAGCGCGGCGCCGCATGGCATCGCTTGGACGCGGCCGGGACCGATAGGCGGTTCCTCGGCAAGGCGGCGGCCGACTACCTGGGCCTGTTGCGCGAGATCGCGCCCCGCGCGGCGCGCGTGACCGACAAGATGCCGTTCAACTTTCTATGGGCCGGGCTCGTCCACCTGGCGCTGCCGAACGCCGTCATCATCCATTGCCGGCGCACGGCGCTCGATACGGCGCTGTCGATCCACCAGACCCATTTTCATCCGAGCTTGGCCTTTCCCACCGGTGGTGCCGACCTCGTGGCGTATTTCCGCTGCTACCATCGGCTCACCGACCATTGGCGGCGCGTGTTACCGGCCGACCGCTTCGTCGAGGTCGACTACCAGGAACTCACCGGCGCGCCCGAGGCCGGCATCCGGCGGATCATCGCGGCCTGCGGCCTGTCGTGGCATGACGCGTGCCTGCACCCCGAGAAAAATCGGCGCGCCGTGAAGACTCCGAGCAAGTGGCAGACCCGTCAGCCCATCTATCGCCACTCGGTCGCGCGCTGGCGCCGCTACGAGCCTTGGCTCGGACCATTGCGGGCGCTCGTCCACGACTGACCGCACCTCGAACCTCGAGAAATAATTTCCGCGCCGTCACGAACTTGTCGTCTGACGTTCATAGAGGCGTTGTACACGTACGTAGATCATACGCGTGGCAGCCGATTGCCATGTCGAGGAAGGGGCGGTACGTCGCAGCGCCGCCCTTCAGGTCGCGCGCCGATGCCGGTTGCGTTGTTGAAACATTTATTGGGGAGATCAAGCATGTCTCGGAAGAAGTCTCGCAACAAATCTCGAATGAACCCTTTGAGGCCGCTCGCCGGTCTCCTGGCCACGGGCTTGAGCGTCCCCGCATTCGCCGCCGAATCCGTACCCTTCCCGACCTACGTTACCGGCCCGCAGCCGAACGGCTCCTTTGTCGTCGGCGACGGTCAGGTCATCACCCCGGCGGGCACGCAGGTCGACCTCGGCATCCGGGTCCGCGCCAAGGCGGTAGCGCTCAACCCCAATTCCCACAACCACACCGCCGCGGTCCTCACCCTGGGCGCGTCGGAGGCCGTCGAGGTGTTCGACACCCGCACCGGCCGGGTTCTGCAGGACTATGTGACCCTGAACCAGGATTCCAGCGGAAGCTACAGCGGTATCACCTATTCGGCGGATGGCAAGTATCTGATGTTCAGCCAGGACAGCAGCAACGTCGCCATCGCCAAGGTTTCGGACGCCGGCGTGCTGAGCGACTACGCCCGGGTCAGCGTGCCGCCCGACAGCTCCTTCATCAAGTGCTTTCCGAACAGCCCGATCGGCGACTACGGACGGCCCTGCGGCACGTTCTACAATCCGAGCACTTCGTATCCCGGCGGTGTGGCCTTTGCGAAGGACGGCAAGAGCGCCTATGCCTTGCTGAATCAGAACAATACGCTCGCCAAGATCGACCTGACCGCGGCGAAGCCTGCCCAGGGTCCCCAGATCCGCGTCGGCAATGCGCCGCACAGCATTCTGATCAACGGCGCCGGGACGACCGCCTACATCAGCAACGAAGGCGGGCGGCCCGCCACCGAGGCGGACTTCCAGATTTACTCGGCCGGCACTCCCATTGTCGCCGACCCCGTGGTGGGCTCCGCGACCACCGGCACCGTGTCCGTGGTCGACTTGGCGTCGATGAAGATCACCGCGACCATCCACACCGGTCTGCATCCGACCGGCATGGCATGGTTCGGCAAGGATCTGCTGGTTGCCAACACGTACAGCGACACGCTCTCGGTGATCGACACGGACACCAATCGGGTCACGCGCACCATCGACGTCTCGCTGCCGATCAAGGTGCCCGGGGATCGCCAGCAGGCGTACGGCGCTGCGCCGAATGCCATCGCCGTCGATGCCCGCAAGGGTATCGCCTACGTAGCCCTCTACAATGCCAACGCCATAGGGGTCGTCGACCTCAGCCGCAACGAGGATGACTCGCTGCGCGGCATGATCCCGGTGGCCTACGCGCCGAGTTCGGTCGTTCTGGACAAGCGCGATGCGGGCGACAATCGCGAGAAGTCGAATGACGTGCTCATCGTGGCGAATGACAAGGGCATCGGCGCGCGCAATTCGTTCGAAACCGACTACGGCGTCAGCAGCTACAACACGCATCAGGACAACGGCACCGTCAGCATCGTCCCCGTGCCGGGCCAAGATCGATTGGAAAGCATGACCCGGCAGGTCTACGAGAACAACCACTGGGATCTGAAACAGAACATCAAGTCTGCCGCCGGCGGCAGCCGCGACACCGAGCCGGTCGCGATCCCGGCCAAGATCGGCGATCCGTCGCTGATCAAGCATGTGTTCCTGATCATTCGCGAAAACCGCACCTACGATCAGGTCTTGGGCGATGTGGGCACCGGCAACGGCGATCCATCGCTGGCGGTGTTCGGCGGTAAGGACACCCCGAATGCGCACGCGCTCGTGAAGCGTTTCCCGCTGCTCGACAACTTCTACGACCCGAGCCGGCAGTCGGCGGACGGTCATCAGTGGATCGCCGAAGCCATGGCTCCCTACGCCGACGACATCCAGTCGCCGGATTGGAACCGCAGCTATCCGGGCGGCAATGCCGGCGACGCGCTCGCCTATACCAGCAAGGGGTTCCTGTGGTCCGAAGCGGCAGCCGCCGGCCAGTCGGTGAAGATCTACGGCGAATACGTGGAGAACGAGTTCTTCAAGCAGCCGAACGGTTCGACCACCGAGCCCACCTGGAGCCAGTTCTACTCCGATGCGCTGCGCTTCGAGGCCGGACTCGAACCGACGCTGTACTTTCAGAACACCGTCCAGGCCGAATCCTCGGTCCCGGCCGTGTCGAACCACCTGATCAAGAACTTCCCGCAGTTCGATTTGGGAATTCCGGACCAGTTTCGCGTCGATCTTTGGGTGCAGGACTTCAACAAGGATCTCGCCGCCGGTACGGTGCCGACCTTGAGCATCCTGTGGATCATGGACGACCACACCGGCGGCCCGCCGACCGCGGATGCCCAGCAGGCCGACAACGATCTTGCCGTCGGCCGCATCATCGACTACATCAGCCACACAAAGATCTGGTCGAACTCGGCGATCTTTCTCGAGGAAGACGATGCGCAGAACGGCGTCGACCACGTCGACGGCCACCGCAGCCCGGGCTACATCGTGAGCCCCTACGCGGTGCAGAACGGCCCCACCGACCACACCTACTACACGCAGGTCAACATGACCCGCACCATCGAGCAAATCCTGGGCCTGCCGCCCATGAACCAGTTCGATCTCGTGGCCTCGCCGATGACCACCGCGTTCGTCAAGGGCAAGCCGCCCGAGTCGAACTTCAAGCCCTTCGATCACCTGCCGAATCAGGTGCCGCTGGATCAAGGCGTGACCCCGTCGGTCGCGAGCAAGGACGGCAACCATTCGGTCGAGATCCTGAAGGCGGCGTGGCTGAAGAAAAAGTCGCAGATCTTCGCCGGCAAGCTGACCAAGCCCGACGCCGAGGATCCGGACACCGTCAACCACCTGAACTGGTACCAGTCGACGGGGTTCACACGGCCGTATCCCGGCGAGAGCACGGTGCGCCACCCCAAGGAGTTCAACCGGGCACCGCCGCAAGTCGCTGACCTGGACTAAGCCTCAGGCCCCCATCCTGCACCTCCCCTCTCCCCGGCCACCGGGGAGAGGGCTCGATGGTGCTCAAGGAGGACATCCCAGGCGCGGATGTCCGCACGCAGAAGCAGCCCATCCACGAGGCCGCGCCGGCGGATATCGGTCACCGCTGACCACATCGAGATGGCATACTTTCGTGCGGCCAATCCATGTTCATTCGTCAGCTTGAATATCTGGTGACTCTCGCGCGGGAAAAACATTTTGCCCGAGCGGCAGAAATCTGCTGCGTTTCGCAGCCCGCTTTGTCCGCCGGCATACGTCATCTTGAAGAAGAACTCGGCGTATCCATCGTACAGCGCGGTCAACGCTATATGGGGCTCTCTCCGGAAGGCGAGAGAATTCTCGATTGGGCAAAACAAACCGTTGCTGCCTGGGAAGGTCTCCGACAGGAGGCCTCGAGCGCGCGTGCTCATCTCAACGGCGTCCTACGCATTGGCTCCATTCCGACCACCATCCCGATCGTGCCGTTTTTGACCGGCCCCTATCGAACTGAATTTCCTGACATGCATCAATTGGTCAAGTCCTTGAGCGCCGAAGAGATCATCCGCGGGCTCGATGACTTCGAGCTGGATCTGGGTTTGACCTACCTGGAGGACCAACGTCTGGAGGGATTTCGAGTCTGGCCGTTGTTTCGCGAAAAGTACGTACTCTTGGCAAAGAATCCTCGATCGATCGGCAACCGATCCGACATGAGTTGGGTGGAGGCGGCTCAGCTGCCGTTGTGTCTGTTGACCAAGAACATGCAGAACCGGCGAATCATTACGGCCGCGTTCAGGCGCGCCAAGGCAACGCCGCTGGTGGTCATCGAGACGGATTCGATGTTCGCGCTCTATTCGCACGTATTGTGCTCGGACGTGTTCAGCATCGTGCCGCACAGCCTCCTGAGCGTGTTGGGGGAAGGCCATGGTTTGACTTCCATACCGCTCACGCCCGAACTCCATCGCGCAATCGGCCTGATCGCCCTCGCGCATGACCCGTTGCCGCCCATCGTGGCGGCCGCCTGGTCCACAACCCAAACAATCGACCTGGAGGCGCGTTTCGGGGATCCGCGATAGCCCATCTGGGACAGGTGATAAGTGCCGATTATCAGCCCATCGGCGCAAACACTTAGACCGGCGCAGTTGCCGGCGCGAGACTTCAACTCCATAACTCCAAAAGCGAGATTTTGACGACAGGAGCAAGTTTTGCGCCGTGGCTTTGGGGCACCATTGCCGCTGGTGCGAACACTCAACCTCATCGTAAGTAACGACTTTCATTGGAGTTTCGTCTCCCCATATGCAGACTTGTGCATAACGACCCGGGGGCTGCCCGGGGGTATTACCTGATATATCTATGGTGTGTCTCTGTGAGCAATCAGTCTCCCCGGCGAGTGATCCCGATCAAAGTCGAGCGGCAGTCCAACCTGACCGCCAAGGAGCAGTCGGCCGTGCTCGACGCGTGTGTGCGGTTGAAAGGACTGCCCGGCGCGCTGTTGCCGATTCTGCACGCGGTGCAAGCGGAGCTCAGATATGTACCCAAGGATGCGGTGCCGCTAATCGCCAAGGAGTTGAATCTCTCGGTGGCGGAGGTGCACGGGGTGGTGAGTTTCTATCATTACTTTCTTCAACAACGCCCGGGCCGTCAGGTGCTGCATCTGTGCCGGGCGGAGGCCTGTCAGGCCCTCGGCAGCATGGCGCTCGAGGCGCACGTGAAGGCGAAATTAGGCATAGATTTTCACGGCACGACGCGCGACGGCGCGATCACATTGGAGCCGGTCTATTGTTTGGGTAACTGCGCCTTGGGGCCCTCGCTGATGATCGATCAACAGCTGCACGGGCGCGTCACGGCAGAACGATTCGATGCGCTGCTGACGCAGAGTCTGGAGCGCTCGTGAAGATTTACGTACCCCGCGATGCGGCCGCGCTCGGCGTCGGTGCCGACCAGACCGCGCAGGCAATCGTGGCAGAGGCGCAGCGACGCGGAATCGCCATTGAGTTGATCCGCAACGGCTCGCGCGGCCTTTTATGGCTCGAACCCATGGTTGAGGTGGACGTCGCCGGCACGCGCGTGGCCTACGGCCCGGTGCAAGCACACGATGTGGCCGCTTTGTTTGATGCGGGCTTCACCGCAGGTCACCCGCATCCTTTGGGCCACGGCGCGACTGAACAGATCCCGTATCTGAAGAGGCAGGAACGCCTGACCTTCGCCCGCGTCGGGCTCACGGACCCGCGAAGCCTCTCCGATTATCTGGTGCATGGTGGCTACCGGGGTCTCGCCAGTGCGCTGGCGCGGCAGCCTGCGGACATCGTCGCCAGCGTTACGGCATCCGGGTTGCGCGGCCGTGGCGGAGCGGCTTTTCCGGCGGGAATCAAGTGGAAAACCGTATTGGGTGCGCAGAGCGCGCAAAAATACGTGGTCTGCAATGCCGATGAGGGCGATTCGGGAACTTTCTCCGATCGGATGCTGATGGAGGGCGACCCCTTCGTGCTCATCGAAGGCATGACCATCGCCGGATTGGCCACGGGAGCAACCCAAGGCTACATCTATCTACGCTGGGAGTATCCACAGGCAAAACTCGCGCTCGAGGCCGCGATTGCCGCTGCCCGCGCCGCCCGCTATCTCGGGCAGGACATACAAGGCAGCGGCAAGGCGTTTGAACTGGAAGTGCGCATGGGCGCCGGTGCCTACATTTGCGGGGAGGAAACCTCCCTATTGGAATCTTTGGAAGGAAAGCGCGGCCAGGTTCGCTTCAAACCTCCGCTACCCGCCCTGCAGGGACTGTGGGGCAAGCCCACGGTGATCAACAATGTGATCACCTTCGCCTCCGTGCCGATCATTCTCGACCGCGGCGCCGAGTTTTATCAGCACTTCGGCATGGGCCGCTCCCGCGGTACCTTGCCGATGCAGCTTGCCGGCAACATCAAGCGTGGGGGCCTGGTGGAGATTGCTTTCGGCATGACGCTGCGCGAACTGCTGTACGACTTTGGCGGCGGCAGCTTCAGCGGCCGTCCGATCCGTGCAGTCCAGGTGGGAGGGCCTTTGGGCGCTTACCACCCGGAATCGCAGTTCGATACCCCGCTGGATTACGAGGCATTCGCTGCGATCAAGGGCATGCTCGGGCACGGTGGGATCGTCGCCTTCGATGACAGCGTCGATATGGCGGCGCAGGCACGCTACGCGATGGAATTCTGCGCCATCGAGTCCTGCGGCAAGTGCACACCTTGCCGCATCGGATCGACCCGCGGGGTGGAAGTCATTGATCGGCTCATCGCCGGTGAAAACGCGGCCAAGCAGGAGACCATTTTGCGCGACTTGTGCGAAACCCTGACCTACGGCTCGCTGTGTGCGCTCGGGGGGCTGACTCCGTATCCGGTGATCTCAGCCTTGAACCATTTCCCCCAAGATTTCGTTAAACCCGTAACGGCGCCCGGCGCCGTCGGTTGAAGGTACCTGAGGACCATCCATGCTATCCATTGTAGAAAAAGATTTTGGTACTCCGAAGCGCGAAAGCGCCGAGCTCGTGACCCTCACCATCGATGGCCAGGAGGTCACGGTGCCGGCCGGTACCTCCGTGATGCGCGCGGCGGCGCTTTCCGATGTGAAGATCCCCAAGCTCTGCGCCACCGAACAGCTGGAGGCTTTTGGTTCCTGCCGCCTGTGTTTGGTGCAGATCGAGGGCATGAAGGGATTGCCCGCCTCCTGCACGACGCCTGTCGCGCAGGGAATGAAGGTCACCACGCAAAACAAACAGATCGCGGACGTCCGCCGCGGCGTGATGGAACTCTACATCTCAGATCACCCCTTGGACTGCTTGACCTGTCCCGCCAACGGGCACTGCGAGCTGCAGGATATGGCGGGAGTGGTCGGCCTGCGTGAAGTGCGCTATGGCTACGAGGGCGCCAACCACCTCTCCGCCGAGAAGGACACCAGCAACCCGTATTTTACCTTCGATGCCAGCAAGTGCATCGTCTGTTCGCGTTGCGTGCGTGCCTGCGATGAGCAGCAAGGCACCTTGGCGCTGACCATCCAGAACCGTGGCTTCGATTCCACCGTGTCGGCGAGCCAAAACGTCTCCTTCATGGATTCGGAGTGTGTTTCCTGCGGCGCCTGCGTGCAGGCTTGCCCGACCGCAACCCTTTCCGAGAACACCTTGATCGAGAAGGGTCAGGCCGAGCACAGCATCACCACGACCTGCGCCTATTGCGGAGTGGGCTGCTCGTTCCGCGCCGAGATGAAGGGCGAGGAAGTGGTGCGCATGGTGCCGAACATGGACGGCCATGCCAATCACGGGCACTCCTGCGTCAAGGGACGATTCGCCATCGGCTATGCAACGCATTCCGACCGCATCGTCAAACCCATGATCCGCTCCAAGATCACCGATCCCTGGCGCGAAGTTTCCTGGGAGGAGGCGATCGGCTACGCAGCCTCGGAGCTCAAGCGCATTCAAGCGAAATATGGCCCTGACTCGATCGGCGGGATCACCTCTTCGCGCTGCAGCAATGAGGAGACCTACCTCGTGCAGAAGCTGGTGCGCGCGGGCTTCGGCAACAACAACGTCGACACCTGCGCCCGCGTGTGCCATTCGCCGACGGGCTACGGCCTCAAGAATACGCTGGGCGAATCGGCCGGCACTCAGAACTTCGACTCCGTGATGAAGGCCGACGTCATCTTCGTGATCGGTGCCAATCCCACCGACGGTCATCCGGTGTTCGCCTCGCAGATGAAACGCCGCCTGCGTCAAGGGGCGAAACTCATCGTCGCCGACCCGCGGCGCATCGATCTGGTGCGTACGCCGCACATCGAGGCCGAGCAGCACCTGAAGCTGCGCCCCGGCACCAATGTGGCGCTAATCAACTCGCTGGCGCACGTCATCGTCACCGAAGGATTGGTCAAGGAGGACTTCGTGCGCACGCGCTGCGAGATGCCTTCCTTCGAGAAGTGGCGCAGTTTCGTCGCCCAGGAGAGAAACTCTCCGGAGGCGATGCAGGCGGTCACGGGCGTGCCCGCAGCCGACGTGCGCGCCGCCGCGCGGCTGTACGCCACGGGCGGCAACGGCGCCATCTATTACGGCCTCGGTGTTACAGAACACAGCCAGGGTTCCACCATGGTCATGGGCATCGCGAACCTCGCCATGGCCACGGGGAATATCGGCCGAGAAGGCGTGGGCGTAAATCCCTTGCGCGGCCAGAACAATGTGCAGGGCTCTTGCGACATGGGCTCTTTCCCCCACGAATTCCCCGGCTACCGACATGTGTCGGATGATTCGGTGCGTGCACTGTTCGAGGATGCCTGGGGTATGAAGTTGCAGGGCGAACCCGGGCTACGCATCCCGAACATGTTCGAGGCCGCGCTCGACGGAGAGTTCAAGGGGCTGTATATCGAAGGCGAGGATATCGCGCAATCGGATCCGAACACCCAGCACGTCACCGCGGCGCTCACCGCGATGGAGTGCATCATCGTGCAGGACTTGTTCTTGAACGAGTCGGCGAAGTTCGCGCATGTATTCCTGCCCGGCTCATCCTTCTTGGAGAAGGACGGCACCTTCACCAACGCCGAGCGCCGCATTTCACGCGTCCGCAAAGTGATGAAGCCGAAGTCCGGCTACGCGGACTGGGAGATCACGCAGCTGCTCTCCAACGCCGTCGGTTACCCGATGAATTACACCCATCCGTCGGAGATCATGGATGAAATCGCGCGCCTGACCCCGACCTTCACGGGCGTAAGCTTCGCCCGTATCGATGAGCTCGGCAGCATCCAGTGGCCCTGCAACGCCGAGCACCCCGAGGGTACCCCGACCATGCATATCGGAGAGTTCGTACGCGGCAAGGGCAAATTCCTGGTCACCGAGTACGTGCCCACCGCCGAGAAGGTGAACGCTCGCTTCCCGCTGATCCTGACCACCGGGCGCATCTTGAGCCAGTACAACGTGGGCGCCCAGACCCGCCGCACGGAGAACAATCAGTGGCACAACGAGGATCGCCTGGAGATCCATCCGCAAGATGCCGAGGACCGGGGCATTGCCGAAGGGGACTGGGTCGGGATCGAGAGCCGCGCCGGCGACACGGTGCTGCGGGCGCGCGTCACCGAGCGGGTCCAGCCCGGCGTCGTCTACACCACCTTTCACTTTCCCGAGTCCGGAGCGAATGTGATCACCACGGATAACTCCGACTGGGCCACGAATTGCCCCGAGTACAAGGTGACCGCCGTGCAGGCCATCCGCGTGAGCCAGCCCTCCGAGTGGCAAAAGCGCTTTCGCGAGTTCAGCGAGACTCAGGAATCGCTCATGAAGGGTGCCGATGTCTTGTTCGTCGCCAAATAGAACCGGCCCATGAACAGCGATTCATCCGGAGCCGCCGCGCATGACCAGGGACATGGCGGCGCAGAGCACCTGGTCAAGATGGCGAATGACATCGGCAACTTCTTTCGCGCAGAGCCTGAGCGCGAGGATGCCATCGCCGGCATCGCCAATCACATCGCCAAATTCTGGACCAGGCGCATGCGCGAGAAACTCAACTTGCATCTGAAGCTGGATGGCGACTCCGCCCTCGATGAGTTGCCGCGGGAGGCAGTGCGGCGTCTCGCGGAGCGCCAAGTCGCGCCGATCGATTCTCGCACTTGATCCCAGAGGAGGGTGCGACCCAGTACCCGCTCGAAATAGGCGCACAAATCGGTAACCAACTGGCGTGCCACGTCGGGGGCCCTCTAGAATGCTCGCATGTCCGCCCGAGCGCGCCGGTCGCGCCCGAGGGGACAAAGTAATCGAGGTGGGGAGATGGCCGGTTTCGACGAGACTTTTGACTGGGTGGTGGTGGGCAGCGGCGCGGGCTCGATGAGTTCGGCGCTGGTGATGCGCAAGGCCGGAAGGTCGGTCGTTATCCTGGAAAAGACCAAGTTCGTCGGCGGCACCACCGCCAAGTCGGGCGGGGTGATGTGGATCCCGAACAACCGCTTTATCCGCGCCGCCGAACCTGACGAAAGTGCGGAAAAGGCCATCACCTATCTCGATGCGGTCTGCGGCGACAGCCCGGACACGCCCGGCACCAGCCGTGACAAGCGCCGCGCCTACGTCAATGAAGCGCCGAAAATGCTCGACTTCATCATCGAGCAAGGCATCGAGATGGAGCGCACGGCCGAGTACTGGCCCGATTATTACGATGAGCTGCCCGGCGGCTGCAAGACGAGCCGCTGCGTCACCGCCAAATACTTCAACACCAAGGAACTGGGCCCGCTATGGCAGCCGAGACTGCGGCCGGGTTTCCTGCCGTTTCCAGCCAAGCTCGATGAGGGAATGCGAACAGCGTTCAAGAACAAGAGCTGGAAGCTGAAGGCGCTGTACGCAAAGATCGCCGTCAAATTCGTGCTCGGCAGGCTCACGGGCAAAAGCTACACCGCCGCCGGCGCGGCGCTGCAGGGCAGGATGCTGCAGGCAGCGCTCAGAGTGGGCACGGACATCCGCCCCGAATCCCCGGTGAGCGAGCTTGTGGTCGAGAACGGCAGGGTGACGGGTGTCGTCACCGAAAAGGGCGGCGCGCCCTGGAGGATCGGGGCTCGGCTCGGCGTACTCGTCAACGCCGGCGGCTTTGCCCAGAATCAGGCGATGCGCGACAAGTACATGCCCGGGACGCGCGCCGAATGGTCGAACACCCCCGAGGGCGACACCGGCGACATGCACCGCGAGCTGGAGCGCGTCGGCGGCGTGCTCGCACAGATGGACCAGATGGTCGGCTACCAGACCACGCGTTCGCCCAGCTTCGCTACGGACTATGTGAAGCCTCCGGGGCAGAGCATTACCGGTCGGCCGGGCGCGATCCTCGTCGACCAGTCCGGCGTGCGTTATATGAACGAGGGCGGCTCTTACGAACTGTTCTGCGAAACCATGCTGAAGCGCAACCTGACGGCGCCGGCGGTGCCGAGCTGGGCAGTCTTCGACCAGCGCTATGCCGAAGATTACCCGGTGGCCGGCGGACGGATCGGCAAGGCCAGCAAGCCAAAGAATTTCCTCGAGAGCGGCTATCTCAAGCAAGCCGATACGATCGAGAAGCTGGCCAGCCAGATCGGTGTCGACCCCGCGGTGCTACGCACCACCGTCGATCGCTGGAACAGCTTCGTCGACAAGGGCGTGGACGAGGATTTCGGCCGCGGCGCGCGCGAATACGACAAGTGGCTGGGCGACCCCTTTCATCGACCCAACCCCTCGCTGGGCAGCATCGACAAGGCGCCGTACTATGCGGTGGAGATGATTCCGGGTGACGTTTCCACCTATGGCGGCGCGCTGATCGATACCAAGGCCCGGGTGCTGAAGGCAGATGGCGCGCCGATCGCGGGACTCTATGCCTGCGGGGTGACGACTGCCTCGATCATGGGCGGAGTCTATCCGGGGGCGGGGTCCAGCGTCGGTCCGTCCATGACCGTTGGGTATATCGCCGCCAAACACGCCGCCGGGCTCGACAACCCACTCTGAGCGGGGAGCGCGGCGGCCGCGGAAACCGTTGTGCCGCCGGCGACCGACTGGACAGGCCCGCGCTCGAGATCGACCGTTCTCAAACGGAGCGCGCCGCGGGCTGTCCGCCCATCTGCGACCAGCGCTCGTCGGTCATCCACGTATATTCGAGATAATGGCCTAAGAACGGTCGGGCATCGAGGTAGAGGAAGCGGAGCTTTTCGTTCCCGCCCTCCAGCACGATAGGAAACGGCTGCCTGTCTACGCGCGCGCGGAACTCGTCCCAATCCGCCACGCGCATGCAGATATGGTGGAACTGCAGGCCGTCGTCAGCTGGCAGCGCATCGCTGTAGATACCCACGGAGCCGGAAACCGGCTGGATCAGCTCATACTGCAGGTCGCCAACCCAGATGAAGGCCAGCTTGTTCGTCTGTATGCCGGCGCCTTCCGGCGTCGTCACGGGCGTGGATCCTTCATAGGTGAGCACGCGGGCAACCTTCGCCCGCTGCTGGAAAGCCGCCACCCATTTTTCCACGTCGCGCGTCACATAGGCGTTTTGGAAGTGATATCCCTCCAGCATTGCACTATCTCCTTGGTAAAGGCACTCCACAGGCCGAGCATCACAATCCGAGCGCGGCCAACATTCCTCCGTTCACTCGGATCGCATCCGGACACGTTGGATGCGTAAGCAGAGGAAACCTCTCCGCCGCTTCTGCCCGAAGCTTGGAAGTAGCTGTCATGAGAAGCAAATAATATGGATATTAATCAGCTCTTAAACCGCAAAAGTCAACATGGGAGTGATTGACAACGCAATAACATGCACGTTAGGCTTTCAGCAGACTAGTTGAGAACGTTGGGCGAAACCTCCTTGAGGCCCCCTGGGGGATAAGACGAATGACCTACCGAGCCCCTGATACGGCGCTGCTGCCTCGCTATCCCGTGATCGCCGGCGGCAAACCATCGGAGGGCGGTGGGATGTTGGTGCCTCACGTTTATCCTGCGACCGGGCAGGTCACGGCCGAGGTGCGGCTCGCCTCGGTGGCCGACGTCGATACGGCGGTGGCGGCGGCGCGTAAAGCGGCGTCGGGATGGCGCGCGCTGACGGGTGACAAGCGGCGCGACCTGATGTTCAGGCTCGCCGCGCTGATCGAGCAGAACAGCCGGCAGCTCGCCCAAATATCGACGATCGAGAACGGCTCGACGATCATGACGACCGGCTATCTCGGCTGGGATGGGGCGCAGAAGTTCCGCTATTTCGGCGGCTGGGCGGACAAGATCCAGGGTCGCACGGTGAACACCTGGGGCGGCCCGGCGCACGACTATGTCTCCTATGAGCCCTATGGCGTGATCGGCGCGATCATTCCGTGGAATGGGCCGATGTTCGCGGCGACGATGGTGGTGGCGCCGGCGCTGGCGGCGGGCAATTGCATCGTGGTCAAGGCACCGGAACTCGCTCCCTATTCAGTGATGCGGTTGGGCGAATTGTTCATCGAGGCCGGCTTCCCCGATGGCGTGTTCAATGTCGTCACCGGCGGGCCCAACATCGGCGAGGCGATGGTCGCGCATCCCGGCATCGATAAAATCCAGTTCGTCGGCAGTGGGCTTACCGCCAAGAAGGTGCTGCGCAACGCGGCCGACACACTGAAGCCATGCGGATTGGAGCTCGGCGGCAAGTCGGCTGTGATCATCTTCGCCGACGCCGATCTTCAAGAAGCGGCCAAGCGCGGTCTGTCCGGCGCGATCAGCGCGAATGGTCAAGGCTGCATCAACGGCACGCGGCTGCTGGTCGAGCGCCCGATCTACGATCGGTATCTGCAGATGCTGGGTGCGATGGCGGGCCATATCTCCATCGGCGATCCGCTAGAACAGTCGACGGCTCTGGGCCCAGTCATCTCCCAGGCTGCGCTAACACGCATCCTCGGCGTCGTCGATACAGCCGTGAAGCAGGAGGGCTGCCGATTGGTCGCGGGCGGCGAGCGCCTCGGCGGCGAGCGGGCAGAGGGCTTTTTCCTGCCGATCACCATCGTCGCCGATGTCGACAGTCGCACGGGCATCGCCCAGCACGAGGTGTTCGGGCCGGTGCTGACGGTCACGCCGTTCGACAGCGAGGAAGAGGCGATCGCGCTCGCCAATGGCACCGCCTATGGCCTAGGCGGCTATGTCCACACGCAGAATCTGCGGCGCGCGCATCATGTCGCGAGCCAGCTCGATGCCGGGATGATCCATGTCAACGGATCGGGCGAGGGTATGACGCCGTGCGTGCCGTTCGGCGGCATGAAGCAGAGCGGGTATGGCCGGCTCGGCGGCGAGGAGGGGCTGCATGAGTTCCTGCGCGTCAAGAATGTCTGGGTGAACCTGGCCAAGCCGGCGGCCGCGCAGTGATCCTGCTCGATCACTGGCTGACCCTTTGACCGACATCGGAGCGATCAATGCCTGAAGCGCGGCAGATCATGGTCGGCTTCGTCGGGTTGGGTAGTCAGGGCGGCCCGATGGCCCGGCGCATCGTCGACGCCGGTTTTCCGCTGCTCCTATGGGCCCGTCGGCCAGAGGCTCTCGAGCCCTACCGCGACACCGCGGCGCAACGCGTGCAGGGCCTCGCCGAACTCGGCGCCCGCTCGGACCATGTGGGTGTGTGCGTGGTGGACGACGCTGGCGTGCGGGAAATCGTCGGCGCGATACTGCCCACCATGCGCGCGGGCAGCCGCATCGCCATTCATTCGACGGTCCACCCCGATACCTGCAAGGCGCTCGCGAAGCAGGCGGCCGGGCGTGGCATTGCGCTGATCGATGCGCCCGTGAGCGGCGGCGGCCAGGGTGCGGCGGCCGGCACGCTGACGGTGATGGTGGGCGGTGAAGCGGCGGCCGTCGCCGCTGCGCGCCCGGTGTTCGAAACCTTCGCCGGGGTGATATCGCATTTGGGTGGAGTGGGTGCCGGGCAGTTCGCCAAGCTCGTCAATAATTCGCTGATGGCGGCGAACATGGCGCTCGCAGACGCGGCTCTCGCGGCCGCCGCGGCTCTCGCACTCGACCGCGCCGCCCTCGTCGAGCTCATCAAGGCGAGCAGCGGGCGCTCCTACGGCTTCGAGGTGCGCGCGCGATTACCCGACATCGCACTGTTCGGCCACGGGGCGAAGCTCCTCGCCAAGGACGTCGGCTTACTGGCGGCGGTGTTGGGCAACGATCCGGGCCTCGCCGTCCTGCGGAGCGCGGCCGAGCCCTTTCTCGAGCGAATTGCGCGGACGCAGATTCAAGGAGACTCGCGATGACTTTTTCCGTCGATCAATTCCGTTTGGACGGCAAGGTGGCCGTCGTCACCGGCGCGGGTGGACGCGGCAACAGCATCGGGCGTGCCTACGCCCTGGGCCTCGCCAACGCCGGCGCATCAGTGGTCGTCGCGGACATCAACGGCGAGGGCGCCGCGGCCGTGGCGAATGAGATTGCCGCGAGCGGGGGCAAGGCGATCGCCGCCGCCGTCGACATCACGAATCCGGAGTCGGTCGCCGGCATGGTCAAGACCGCGGCCGGTGCGTTCGGCGGGATCGACATACTCGTGAACAATGCGGCATTGATGGCGGAATTGGGCCAGCTTGCCGCCACGGACATTCCGCTTCACGAGTGGGACCGGATCATGTCCGTGAATGTCACCGGCGCGCTGATCTGCGCGCAGGCGGCCGTCCCCGAGATGCGCAAGCGGGGCGGCGGCCGAATCGTCAATCAAGTTTCGGGCGGCGCGTTTCCGGCGATCTCGATCTACGGGATCAGCAAGCTCGCGCTCGTCGGATTGACGACGACGCTGGCACGCCAGCTCGGACGCGAGCGGATCGCGGTCAACGCGATCGCGCCCGGCAACACCACGAGCGACGCGGGCAAGCTGTTGACGCCCGACGACTCGCCTTTCATCAAGTTCCTCGAGATGAACGTCGCGATGCGCGTGCGCGGCGCACCGGACGAGCTGGTTGGTACGCTGCTGCTGCTCTGTTCGCAGGCGGGTGCCTGGATCACGGGCCAGGTGATCCATGTCGACGGCGGCTGGGTGCTGAGACCCTGACGATCGGTCCTTGTCGCCGAATTTTTTATGCAAGCAAAGCGCTGATGCTTGCTGATCGAAATATCCAGGAGGTCGGGGTGGTCGTATCGAAGTTCAGGGAGGCAACCGGCCTGCAGACGCAGCGTCTCGTCAGCGCCACCGCTGAGAAATTACGGGACTTGATTCTGGCGCAAGCACCCGACGCACTGATCGGCTCGCTGCCCGAGCTTGCGCAGCTTCTTGGTGTCGGCATCGCCACGGTACAGCAGGCGGCGCGCGTGCTCGAACATGAAGGACTTCTCGACGTTCGCAGGGGTCCGGGCGGCGGCTATTTCGGTCGGCGCCCCGATGCGGTTGCACTCGAGCGGTCGTTGGCGACGTATCTCCGCGTCCGGCGAGCCGATGACTATGAAGCCCTCGAAATGATGACGCTGCTGGATTGCGAGGTGATGCCCGCTGCGGCCCACTGCACAGAGACGCGGCTTCTCGACGAGCTGCGCGGCCTCAAAAAACGTGTCGATCGATGCCTCGGCAGCGAGGAGCGGGTCGCTTTTGAGGACGATTTGCACTCGGTCTTGTTCAGGATGGTCGATCGGCCGCTGATCGAGCTGCTCGCGCAGGTCAGCATGCGCTTCTACCGGAGCCGGCCGATTCCGCAAATCTTCGAGGGGGAGGAGGGGCTTCGCGCCTGGACGCAGTGGCGCCATCAGATCATCGACGCGATCGTTGCGCAGGATCCGGAACGGGCGCGTTTCGAGGCGGAGCGACACAGGCGCAAGCTGCTCAAGAGGTTGAAACGAGAGCGCGACGCCGGCTAGCACCGGCTTTGTTGATCATGAGGCCCATCCAAGCGTTGCGTAGCCGCATCCGCTCCGGGTCGCCCCGCAGGCCAGACGACCGGAAACCAGTCTTCGCGCAGTCTTTGTCCGGGCACCATCCCATGACCTGTGTAAGGCGGCGAGGTGCGTCCCGGGCGCTCGGCATAGCGCACGTCATCGCCCACCCATCGCAGCGACAGCACGCGTCGACGCGTCGACGCATCATTGCCGCGCGCGCCGTGAACAGTTCGATAGTCGAAAATTACCGCATCGCCCGGCGCCATCTGCCATTCGAGCACTCGCAAGCTCGAGTCACGGTCTGGATCGGGTGCGTCGAAATAGCCCGCGTCCGGGCCGTAGAAATCACTGGAATCCAGCCACCGCACGGGTCGCACGGCTCGTTCCGACCGATGCGAGCCGGCGATCAGCCGCAACGTCGAAGTGTTCACCGGATCGACCGGAATCCAGAAGCTGATCGTTTGCCGACCCTCGAGGAAGTAGTAGGGGAGGTCGCTGTGCCACGGGGTGTGCTTTTGCGTGCCTGGTTCTTTGACGAGCACGTGCTCATGGAAGAATTGGGCGCTCTCTGAGCGCATGAATTGCGCGGCCAGGCGAGCCGCCGGGGACTCGAGCACCGTTCGCGTGAATTCGGGGATGCGCTGCCAGTTGCAGTAATCGTCAAAAAATCCGCCGCTTTGGTTGGATTGGACCAGGTTTGATGCGAGTGGACCCGGCTCGCGCAAGTTGCGTTCGATGCCGGCCGCAATGACATCGACCCAGTCGGCGAAGGCCCCCCTGAGGCACGCCGCGCCATCGCGGTGGAACGCATCGACGGTTTTTGACATTTCCAAGTCGGGCAGTTCTATCACGGGTATCTCCTTCGCCAGTGCAGGCACTATCTACCGGCGTTAATCGTTAGTAAAATAATATTCTTTAGAAATTCATATAGGTATTTCTGATGAAGGTCAGCCTCAGACAGTTGCGCTATGTGCTTGCCGCAGCACGGTCTGGGAACTTGTCGCTGGCCGCCAAAGAGCTGCATGTTTCGCAGCCGTCCCTCACTGCGGCGATCGACAGCCTCGAGGCCATATTTGGGCAAAAGGTATTCGTGCGCCGCCGCGGCGCCGGCGCAGCGCTCACGCCATTCGGGCGAACGGTGATCGATCAGGCGCGGCGGGTGCTTGACGAAGCCCGGCAACTGGAAAACCTCGCGCAGTCGAGCGGTGAGGTGTCGGGCGAACTCGTGCTCGGATGCTATGACGACCTGGCGCCCTACTGCGCCGCCGCTCTGATGCGCGAGCTACAGAGGCGGCATCCGAAGCTGCAAATCGTGGTGAGTGAAGAGGGCTTCGAATCACTGCGCCGCCGGCTCGCGGACGGAACCATCAACCTCGCGCTCACGTACGACCTGGACACTGATCCGGCGCTTGACATCAAAGTGTTGCGGGAAGTTCGGCCGCACGCGCTTCTTGCATCAGACCATGTCTTGGCGCACAAGTCCGCAATCTCGCTCGCAGAGCTTGCTGCCTTTCCCCTCGTGCTCAGCGATCAGGCGGCGAGTTGGCAGCATATGTTGGAGCTGTTCAGGCTGCACGGCCTCGCGCCGAGGGTGTACGCGCGAACCCGAAGCTTCGAGATGCAACGCAGCCTGGTCGCGAACGGATTTGGCGTCGCATTGGTCTATTCCGAGCCGTTCGGCCAGGAGAGTTACGATGGCCTATCGCTATGCCGCCGGCCTGTCCGCGACGCGCTTCCTTCGCAGAGAATCGTCCTCGCAAGGGATTCGCGGTATCCGGCCACGGCGGCTGATATCGCAGTAAGCGAGATCGCCACCCAGTGGTTCATAGACCATCGTCCCGCGCAGGTATACCCGTGAGCGGAAGGCGCCGGGACGGTCGCAAGAAAGCTGCGAGGGGCCGTTACAACTCCTCGTATCGATGGGGTTCCATCAGAAGCGCCGCAATATCCGGCTTACCGCCGAAACGGACGCGGGCGGCGAAACCCAGCAGCAGGATACCTAGACTGATTACGCCGAAGATGAGCGGAGTTCGCTGGTCGGGGATGAAGGCCATCGCCAGAACGATGCCGAGCATGCCCGCTATGGCCAAGTAGGTCAGATAGGGATACGCCCACATTCGTATGCCAAGCCGCGCCGGGTCCTCCCTTTCCAATCGCGCGCACAGGCGCAGCTGCGAAAACGCGATCAACACGTAGACGAATATCGCCACCGTTCCATACGAATTGACGAGAAAGGCGAATACCGTGTCCGGCGAGACGTACGACATGACGACTGCGCCATAGCCGAACAATGTTCCCAGCAGAATGGCCCGCGACGGCACGCCGTTTCGGCTGAGCTTCGCGAGACCTTCGGGAGCATCGCCGCGCCGTGTCAGGGCGAACAGCATGCGCGAGGATGCATACAAACCCGAATTCAGCGCCGACAGCACCGCAGTGAGGACCACCGCATTCATGATCTGCGCAGCGGCGGGAATGCCCATCGCGTCGAGCGCGCTGACGTAGGGCGTGGTGATTCCCGCCGAGTTCCAAGGCACCAGGCACACCACCAGGAGGATCGAACCCACATAGAAGAACAGGACGCGACTTACGACTGAGTTCGTAGCCCGCGCAACCGCTTTCGCGGGCTCGGCCGCTTCGGCCGCAGCAATCGTCACGATCTCGGCGCCAAAGTAGAAGCCCGTGGCCGCCACAGCACCGGTCAGGATTGGAAGTATTCCGTTCGGGGCGAATCCGCCATGCGCCGTGAGGTTGCTAACGCCGTGGACCGACCCCGGCCACAGGCCCAGGACATACACGCTCGCAAGCAGCAGGAACGCGACTATCGCGGCAACCTTGATCGAAGCGAGCCAGAACTCGAATTCGCCATATGACCTGACCGCGATGAGATTCGTCATGGTCAGCGACATCAGCAACACCAAGCTGACGAACCACGCCGGTAGGTTTGGCAACCAGAAGCGAACCAGTCCGGCTCCGGCGACCGCCTCGAGCGCCACGACGATGACCCAGAAATACCAGTACATCCAGCCGGTCAGGAAACCCGCCATCTCACCCAGCCGGGGCCGGTCACTCCAAGCCAGGCGGGCGTACTCGTAAAATGAACCCACTGCCGGCAGCGCGACAGCCATTTCGCCCAGCATGCGCATCACCAGGACGACCAGCAACCCCGTGATTACGAAGGAAAGTACCGCCGCGGGTCCCGCCGCCTTGATGACCACACCGCTGCCGACGAATAGACCGGCGCCGATGACGCCGCCGAGCGCAATCATCGTCATGTGCCGTTGCTTCAAGGCATGGCGCAGCCCGGTTGAAGGCACCACTGGCGAGCGCGGCATTTGGGATCTAGTTGGTCAGTACGGGTACGGGGCGGTGAAGCGCCGCGAACAGCAGGACAACCACCAAAAGTGCGGCAAACCAAAGGTATTCGCAGGCGACGCAGCGCTCAGGAGGAGAATACATAGGCGCTCAGCGGCATTGGACCATCCACCCGTCCCTTTAAATACCAAGGGTAACTGTCATCGACATCCGCAGATACTGCCATCTTATTATTTCCATATGCGGATTTCGCATGGGGGGAATTGCGGCGGGATCGCAGCGCATCGTCCTACGGATCGTCCTAGGACCGATTCGCGACTTTTCGCGGACGGTGGTAGCATCCCCCCACTCCGGGTTTAAGGGTCGGCCTTGTTCAAACGGTCTCATCACTTCGAATGCCGCATCGCGGTCATGGCTGTGTTGGCGTTATTCGTCGCCCAATTGGGTGCGATTGCGCATGCCTATACCCACCGGCCGTCGACGGTCCAGACTTCCGCGTATCAGCAGAAGCAAGCAAGCCATGACCTTTGCGGTGACTGCCTTAATTTCGCTCCATTGCTGGCGCCGGCCGGAACGCCGGTCAAACTGCCACTCTCGCTTCAGCACAGCCAGAGCGCGCCGCCCTCCACAGTATCCGTCTCGTTTCTCGATCATCGCACCTACCTCGCTTTCCGCTCCCGAGCTCCGCCAGCCGCACGCTGATTCTCTTTGAGATTCATTGAGTCGCAGTTTCCCTGCGGCCACGCGTGTTCGGAGGAGTACTTGATCCATGTCCCAGTCTCATCGTTTCCCGGCGTGCGGTGCGCTCGCCGCGACATCCATTGTCTATTTGACGTGCGCCCTTGCACCCGTGCAGGCAGCGGCCGACGCCGAAGCCGCGGATAGCGCCGCAGATCCCGGCAGCTCCGGGACATCGTCCCCCGCCCTGGATGAAGTGGTGGTCATCGCACAGCATCTGAATGAGGCGCGCAACGGCATCCAAACGCAAACCGGCGCCTCGATCTATACGATCAACGAGGCGGCGATCGGCGCCCAGCCCGGCGGCGACAATCAGCTGCTCAACCAAGTGATCATGCAAGCCCCCGATGTCGCCCAAGACTCCTTCGGTCAATTTCATGTTCGCGGTGAGCACAACGGACTGCAATATCGCCTGAACGGCATCATTTTGCCGGAGGGCATCAGCGTGTTCGGCCAGGCGCTCGATCCGCGCCTGATTTCCTCGGTGACCCTCATCACCGGTGCGCTGCCGGCCGAATACGGCCTGCGCACCGCCGGCATCATCGACTTGAAAACCAAGAGCGGGGTGATCGATCCGGGCGGCTCGGTATCGATTTACGGCGGCAGCCACGGAACGGTCGAGCCGAGCTTCAATTACGGCGGCAGCGCCGGCAGATTGAACTATTTCGTCTCCGGAGACTTTCTGCGGAACGACCTCGGGATCGAGTCGCCGGACGGCCGCTCGAGCCCGGATCATGATCACACCACGCAGCATCATGAGTTTGCCTACCTGGAATACATTCTCGATGAGAGCAACCGCTTGAGCGCCGTGCTATCGAGTTCGACGGGCAAGTTTCAAATTCCGAATCGCGGCAATCAAGTGCCGGGCATCACCAACGCCGACGGTACGCCGCTTGTTGTAAACGGTCAGACCACCTACCCCAGCGATGCGCTCGATGAAAATCAGCGTGAACTGAATCACTTTGCCATCTTGAGCTGGCAGCACTCGCAGGGTGCGCTCGATGTGCAGACTTCGGTTACGGCACGTTATTCGAGCTTGAATTTCGTGCCGGACCCGCTCGGCGATGTCCTGTTCGATGGCATTGCGCAAAGCGCATACAAACAAAACGTGGCCTACGCGCTGCAGTCCGATGCGGCATACAAATTGGACGAGGCGCACACGCTGCGTGGAGGCGTATTCCTGCAGAGCGATCATTCCAAGAGTCTGACGAGTTCGGCAGTCATCGCATTGAATGATGCCGGCAATCAAATCAGCGATGTTCCAGTCGACCTCGTCGACAATGGTTCGAAGACCGAGTGGATCGAAAGCCTCTACTTGCAAGATGAATGGAAGCTCATTCCCACGGTGACCGTGAACTACGGGTTCCGCTTCGACAAATTCACCGCATTCGCCTCCGGGCATCAGGTGAGCCCGCGTGTCAATATCGTCTGGCAGGCACTCCCCGATACCACGGTGCATGCCGGCTACTCGCGCTACATATCACCGCCGCCGTTTGAACTTGTCGGGACTGAGACCGTCTCGAAATTCGTCAATACGACCGCGGGAGCAGAAGTACTGCGGGCGGACACGCCGCAGGCCGAGCAGGCGAATTACTATGACATCGGTGTTCAGCAGAAAATCACCGATCAGATTACGGTCGGGCTCGATAGCTACTATAAGCAGTCGCACAACCTCATCGATGAGGGGCAATTTGGCGCCCCCATCATTTTGACGCCGTTCAACTATGCTTATGGCAAACAGTACGGGGTGGAACTGACCAGCAGCTTCACCGCCGAGGGCTTCACGGCCTACCTGAATCTCGCGTGGCAGAGCGCGCGCGGTAAAGATATCGATTCCGCCCAATTCAACTTTGGCGCCGATGACCTAGCCTTCATCGCCGGACACTATATTCACTTGGACCATGAGCAGCGCGTTACCGCCTCCGGAGGCGCGTCATATCTCTGGGGACATACGCGCTTCAGCGCCGACTTCTTGGCCGGTTCCGGGTTGCGGGCCGACTTGACCCTGCCGGACGGCAGCTCCATTCCCAACGGCGCGCACTTGCCGTACTACGCGCAGGTTAATTTGGGTGCGAGTCATGTCTTTCACTTAAGCGACGCCGGCACACTGACGGCACGCTTTGACGTGATCAACGTGCTGGACAAGCGCTACGAAATTCGCGATGGAACCGGCGTCGGCGTGGGCGCACCGCAATTCGGCCCGCGTCGGGGACTGTTCTTCGGTCTCTCGATGTCGATCTAGCGTCTAATGTCCATACATTGTGCCGGCCGCAAATTGCGACCATAGCGAGCGCCAGGCGACGCATCCCAGCTTGGCGCGAATCTACTTCTTCATGCTCCTGGCGATGGCCAACAGAGCATCGCGGCGGGGCATCGAAAGGAGCTTGTCGAAATTCGCCCGGTAATATTCGCTGCTGAAAAACACCGGGCCATTCTGGATGTTCTCCAGCGTGAGCCTTGCCACCTCATCCGACGGCATGACATTCCTCAATGTAGAAATATCGATGCCCTGCAGACCTGCGGACTCGGATTCGGTTGCGCCCGGGCAGAGCGTGAGCACGTCAATTCCTTCGGGCTGGAGCTCGGCCCAAAGGCCCTCGCCCAACGCGATCACAAGCGCCTTGGTGGCCGAATAGCCCGTGGAATAGGGGCAGCCGATCAAACCCTCCACCGAGCTGGTGAGGACAATGCCGCCTTTGCCGCGTTTTCGAAGTCGTGGAACGAAGCCGTGTGCCAGCAGCATTGGCGTGTTGCAATTCACCATCAACATGTCGGCCAGCACTTTTGGGTCGCAGCTGGCATAGCTTCCCTTGAAGCCAAAACCGGCATTGCTGATTACGAGTCCGACATCAAGAGTGGAGGTGGCGTCCAGGATCTGTTGGACCGCCGTAACGTCCGACAGGTCGGTTTCGCAAACCGTCGCCTTAACTCCGCACTGTTTCTCCAGACGCGAAGCAAGCTCGTCAAGGCGTTGCACCCGGCGGGCGACCAGCACCAAGTCCAGGCCCTTCATTGCCAGCAACTCGGCGAATGACTTGCCGATGCCCGATGATGCCCCCGTGACGAGCGCTACGGGGCCATATCGTTCCTTGAAACCATTCTCGCTCATTGGTTTGACACTCTATCGTCGACGCCGACCAAACGGACGCTCTTCATGTCGTCCATACAATAGAGAGTTCATGTCATGCCGGCAACGCCGGGCCAATCCAGGGTGGGCGATTCGGCAAGGTCCAACTTTCGATATTTTGGCAGTCTTGCGATGTTGATTGGCCTTTCGGGAACCAGGTTCGCGTCCCATACTGGCTGTATGTATTCGCATTTGATGAATCGCCTCGGCATCGAAACCGTCAGTGCATTCGGGCTGCCGCCCGTTGAGTACGTCAATCTGGCCGCCGATCTCGGTTGCGCCTCCAGCGCGGCTGATCTTGCGGTGCTTGATCCCGACCTGATCGGCTATGTCCAGCTCTGCGATGCTCCGCTGGTGTCGAAGTTCTCCAGCTATATGCAGGAGGCGATGACCGAGCGCATGGTTCCTGGGCAGGGCGAACTGCCGCTGCTTGAAATCCTCGAGGCCGTGCCGCGCGACCGCATAGTCAGTCTCGAGTTGCCTCTGCTTTCGCAGGCCAAAGCGGGGATAGGGCCGCTTGAGCGGCTCCGGCCGGCCGTGGCGGCGGCGAAGGCGTTACTGGGGCAGATATAATTCATAGTCCGGCGGACGCACTCACGCCATTTCGTGCCCGTTTCGTCAATATCGTGCGAGTTCGAATGCACGCGGGCGGGGGAGACGTCGATGCAGGCGGCAGGCAAAGAGATGGAAGGCGCGGGCAGCAATCATCCGCTCGCGCTGCGCATGGCGGTGATCGCGTTTCTCACCAACAACATCACGATTGGAACACTGTGGGGGTCGTTCAGCGTGCTCCTGAGCGCGGTCGAGACGCGCCTTGGCGTCGGGCGCGAGTTCAGTACGCTGAGCATTCCGATGGTCACCCTCGCCATGGCGGTCTGCGCGCCTGTTGTCGGTGTGGTCGCTGCGCGCTTTTCGTTGCGGCTGCTAATGCTGGTGGGCGCCATCCTCAGCACGGCGGGCTTCGCCTTGCTGGCAGCGACGAGCAGCTATCCGCTCTATCTTATTGGATACGGCCTGTTGCTGGGGCCCGGAATGGCGATCGGAGTGATTCTGTCCGCGACGCTCGTCACGCGCTGGTTCATCGTGGGCCGCGGCCGCGCGCTCGGGATGGTCTGCACACCGGTCGTGGTCGCGGTCGTCCCGCTCGCCTCCAACTGGGCGTTGCGGTCGTTCGGGCTGACGGAGACCTACTGGATCCTGGCCGCGGTATCGGCGGTCGCGGTGATCGCCAACCTATTCATCGTCGACCAACCGCCCGGTGGCGATGCCACCTCGCCGAACACCGATGGGGCGGCGAACCCGGCCGCCACCGGCACGATGGGCGTTGCCGACCTGTTACGCTCACCGCGATTCTGGGCGCTGTCGATCGCTGCCATCTCCTCGATGACCAGTTCGATCGTTCTGACCGCGCACATGGTGCCGATGGCGGGAACATGGGGCTATTCGGCGACGCTGGCGGCGACCCTGCTGACGATCCAGTCGCTGGTCGGCATTGCCGGAACGATACTCTTCGGCTGGGTCTCCGACCGCGTCGGCGGCGTGAACGCGCTGGCGATCGTTGTGCTCGATGGCGCCGTTCTGTGGATGCTGCTGCTGCTCCATCCGACCTTCGCGGTGACCGCGGTTTTGGTCGGCCTGATAGGCTTGCATGGCGCGGGCGTGGTTCCCGTCCTCGGGCTGGTGTTGTCGGAGGCATTCGGGCGCGAAAATTTCAGCCGGGCCTATGGCGTCAGCAACCTTCTCAACCTGCCCTTTTCCATGATGTGCGTACCGGCAGCCGCGATCGTCTACACCAAGACCGGCTCCTATACCGGCGCGATCCTCGGCCAGGCCGCCTTCTTCGTGATCGCGCTGGTGTTGGCGTTGTCGGCGCGGCGGCGAAGACCGTCGCTTGCGACCGCCTGACCGAGGGCGGTAGTGCGTGGATTTTTCATTCCTTCGCCAGATCCGCCCGCGCGCGTGCGCGCACGTATTGGCGAAGGGCTTCGATCTGGGGTTTATCGAACATGCCGAAGCGGGGCATGCCGCGTTCGATGAGCGAGCCGTCGTGAACCACGGACCAGAAGGCATCCGGACTGAGTGGAATCGGAGATTCCCGCAGGTCCGGCGCAGGACCGCCGGCTCCGATCAAATTACGGCCGTGGCAGGCGGCGCAGGCCATGAACATCGCCTTTCCCATCGCGATCTGCGTTGCGTCGAGGACTTCCGCGGGGTTGTCCTGGACGCTCACCTTCAGCGTCGGCGATGGGGCGGGCGGTAGTACCGTCTTGCCGTCGAGTGCAAAGGTCAGGAGCCGACGCGGTCCGGAGTATTTCCATCCGACGCTCATGATATCGCTCAGGATCGCCGCCGATCCCCCGTAGCCGGCCAGAACCGCGACATACTGCTTGCCGCCCAGCGAATACGTCATCGGCGATGCGATGATGCCCATGCCGACATTCTGGTGCCAAAGACGAGTGCCGGTGCGGCCATCGTAGGCGGAGAACCCGCCGTCCGCCGCACCCTGGAACACGACATTGCCCGCGGTGGAAACCGCGCCGCCGTTCCACAGCGTATCAAGCGGCACGCGCCAGCGCGCCCTTTGCGCTACCGGATCCCAAGCGACCAGCGTGCCCTTGCCATCGCCGGTCTCGCCGCCGAGACTGGCGATATTCAGACCGAGGACATTGAAGTCACGGTCCTCCGGCTCGCCTCTGTGGAAGCGAGTGGCCATCTGCATGGTCGGCACATAGACCAGCCCCGTCGCCGGACTGTACGCCATGCGCATCCAGCTATGCAGGCCGGAGTTGAAGGGAAAAATGACGGACTGGCCCGTTTCGTAGCGGATGTCCGGATTCTCGACCGGACGTCCGGTCGCAAGGTCGATATGGTCCGCCCAGGTCACCTTGCCCAACTTTTCCGCCGAGATTACCTTGCCGGTCTCCCGATCGAGTACATAGAAAAAGCCGTTCTTGGGTGCCTGCATCAGCACCCTGCGGTGTTTGTCGCCAATCGTGAGAGTCGTCAGCGTCATCTGCTGGGTGCAATCATAGTCCCAGCTGTCACGCGGGTTGACCTGGTAGTGCCAGACATACTTGCCGGTATCGGCATCGAGCGCGACGATCGAGGCCGTGTAGAGATTGTCGCCGCCGCCGGGACTGCGCGCTTCGGCATCGTAAGGCGCGGCGTTGGCAGTGCCGACGTAGATGCGGTTGAGGTCGGCATCGAAGGTGATGCTGTCCCAAGGTCCACCACCGCCGCCCGTCTTCTTCCAGAACTCACCGTTCCAGGTTTCCGCAGCCGTCTCCATGGCCGGGTCGCCCTTGTTCGCTTCAGGACCGGCGGGCACGACATAGAAACGCCAAGCTTGCTTGCCGGTCTCCTGGTCGTAGGCGGTGACATATCCGCGCATGCCGAAGTCGGCACCACCCTGACCGATGATCACCTTGCCGCGGAATACGCGTGGAGCACCGGTTACCGTCTGGCCGCCCTTCGGATCGGTGGTCTCGGTGCTCCAGATCACCCGGCCTGTCATCGCATCCAGCGCGAAAAGCCGACCATCAAGCGCGGCGGAAAATATTTTGCCGTCGGCGTAAGCGGCACCGCGGTTGGCGCCGAACGCGTAGTTCATCTTGGTAGGGTTGTGCTCCCAGGTCTTCGGCTCGAACTTCCAGACCAGACTGCCGCCGGCAGCATCGATCGCATAGACCGTAGCGTAGGAACCGGTGAAATACAGCAGGCCTTGGACTTCGATTGGCGAGGCTTCCAGGCTTGCTTCACCCGGCAGGTCGAGGTACCAGGCCAAGCCGAGCCGGCCGGCGTTTTTAGCGGTGATTTGGTCGAGGCGACTATAGCCGGTCTCGTCGCCATCACCGTTCACGTTTTGCCATTCGGCACCTGCGCCAACCGCCGATGCATCCGGAGCGGCAGAAGGGGCGGGCGAGCCGGACAGCAGCCGACACGCGGCAAGCAATCCGACGAAGGCGGACGCTCCGAGCAGCAGTACAAAATTTCGCGTCACATTTGACTCCGACTGAGATCTTTTGCAGGCATCGCCTGTCACGCCCGCTCGCCGGTCAGCTTGGCCGAGCCCGCACCGGCGATGGTGCGCCCCTCGATGACACTGAGAAGCTTGGCGGGCGTCAGCGGCAAGTTCACAGGGACTTCCCCAAAGGGAGCCAGCGCGTCGGCAATGGCGTTGACCAGCGTCGGCGGACCGATGATCGCGCCGCCTTCGCCGACACCTCGCATGCCGCCCACCGATTTCGACGGCGTGCCGGCGTGAACGAACTCGAAATCCGGAATGTCGGAAATGGCCGGCAACAGATAGTCCTTGAAGGTCGCCGCGGTCGGGTTGCCGCGCGCGTCGAAAGCCATCTCCTCCAACAGCACCATGCCGATTGCCTGAGCAAGGCCCCCGGCGATCTGCCCTTCGACCACTGCCGGGTTGATTGCCGTCCCGCAATCTTCCGAGGAAATCCAGCGCAGAATTTTCACGAAGCCGGTCTCCGCGTCCACCTCGACCACGCAGGCATTGGCGGCGCTGGTGAGGGTCATCGGCGGTGGCTGGTAACGGTACTGCGCCTCGAGCCCCGCCTCGAAACCAGGCGGCAGACGGTCGGGCTCGCCATAGGCGATCTCGGCGATCGAGCGCAGCGAGCGCGACTTTTCCGGTGCGCCTTCGACATGCACCATGCCGTCTTCGATGCGGATGTCCTCGGGCCTGGCGCCCTGCAGGTGGCCGGCGAGCTGCTTCACCTTGGCCGCCAGCAGATCTCCGGCCATGATTGCGGCGCCCCCCGCAATCACCCCTTGGCGGCTGCCTGCCGCGCCGGGAGAGAAGCCCCCGCGAGAACTGTCACCCTCGAATACGGTGACGTCCTCGTAGGCCACGCCGAGCCGGTCGGCGATGATCTGCGCCATGGTCGTTGCGGTGCCGTGGCCCTGCGAATGTGTGCTCATGGTCGCGGTGACCTTGCCGGTCGGCTCGATGTGGACCTGTGCGAGTTCGCCCGTCATCGTGACGATGCTGCCGGCGGCTCCGGTTGGTTCGACATAGGCTGCAATGCCAAGTCCGAGGTAGCGACCTTTTTTCCGCGCGGCCTTTTGGTTCTGCCGAAAGGCCGCGATGTCAAAATTCTCGAGCAGCTTGTCGAGGCACTCGGCAGGCGTGATGTCCTCGAGCGGAATGCCCATACAAGAGGTGGTCGGCTGGTCCTTCAGTGTTACCAAATTGCGGCGGCGGATCTCGATCGGATCGATGCCGATGCGCCGAGCGGCCACATCCAGGGCGGTTTCGCGAATGAGCGATTCCATCGCCCAGGGTCCGCGATAGGCGGCAAGGCCCACGGTATTGGTGTACCAGCCGCGCGCCAGGAAACCATACACCGGCATCTTGTAGGCCGCCCACAGGAACATTTGGACGGCGATATTACAATCCACCAGCTGCGGATAGGCGCCGTTGTTGCAGCTATAGTCGCCGTGCGAAGCGATCAGCTTGCCGTTGGCGTCGAATGCCACCTTGAGCACCATTTCTGCCTCGCGCGCCTGGTTGGCGGCGATCAGGTTCTCGTAACGATCCTCGATCCACTTCAGCGGCCGGCCGAATTCGAGCGCGGCGAGGATCACCGCGACTTCTTCCTTCCATGGGTGATTCTTGAGGCCGAATGCTCCGCCGACATCCTTGGCGATCACGCGGATCGCGGTCTGCGGCAGTCCGAGTGCGAGCGACGTCCAGCGCGCCACCACGTGCGGGCTCTGGCAAGTGATATAGAGCGTCAGTTCCTCGGTGCCGTCGCGGGTGGCGACGATCCCACGCGTCTCCATCGGCGACTGCGAGATGCGCTGATGAACGACCTTGTGGGTGATGAGGTGCGGCGCGCGTTTGAGCTGCGCGTCGAGACTCTCGTCGATCGCTTCCTCGCCCATTTGCGCAGCGATATTGTTTTCGGTGCCGGGATGAACCGGCGGGCCGCGCCGCGCGTCCGCGATGGTGACGACCGGATCTTCCTCCGCGTACTCGACCTCAACCAGCGAGGCCCCATCCTCGGCGATATGGCGGCTGTCGGCGATGACAAGGGCCACCGGTTCGCCCACATGGGCCACCCGCCCGTTGGCTAGCGGGGTTATTTCCACCTCCGGCAAGACGAAGAAAAAATTCATCATGTCGACCTTGAAGCGGGCCAGGTCTTTCTGAGTGTAGACGGCGTGTACGCCGGGAACTTCGCGCGCGCCTACCGTATTGATCGAGAGGATGGTGCCCCGCGCGATGGCGCTGCGGGCGAAGGCGACATGCATCATGCCCGGCACCACGATGTCGTCGACAAACTGGCCGCGGCCGGTCAGCAGGCGTGGATCTTCCTTGCGGCGAACGCGCTTGCCTATGTAGCGCCCAGCGCCGGTGTCGGGGTCGGGCTCGGGGACGATCTCAGGGGCGGTCGCGGGGACGGCGCTCATGATTTTCCCCCGGCAGCGCCGGCGAGCTTTTTTGCCGCGCGACGGATGCCCTGATAGCCGGTGCAACGGCAGATATGGCCGGAAAGAGCCGCAAGGAGCTGCGCCTCGCTCGGCTTCTTGTCGTCGTTCGTGAGCGCAGCTAGCGTCATCACCACGCCCGGCGTGCAGAAGCCGCATTGCAGCGCATGCTCGTCGAGCATGACCTGCTGCACTGGGTGCAGCGTGCCGTCCGGCGCGGCGAGGCCTTCCGCGGTCGTGACTTGAGCGCCATCCGCTTGCACCGCCAGCATGAGGCAGCTGCGCACGGCCTTGCCGTCGACGATCACCGTGCAGGCGCCGCAGACGCCATGCTCGCAGCCGATATGTACGCCGGTATAGCCGGCATCGTCGCGCAGGAAGTCGGACAGCGAAACACGCGCCTCGACGTCGCCGGCATGGGGACGGCTGTTGATGGTCATTTCGATGCGGTGCCGGCTCATGCGGGCTCGCCAATTTGGACCGCCTCGCGCAGCGTGCGGGCAAATATGCGTGTTCCGACGGTGCGGCGGTACTCGGCGCTGGCGTGATGGTCGTCGAAGGGGGCTGTTCCCGCGACGGCGCGCTCGGCAACGGCCTGCGGGTCGATCGCGTCGAGGGTCTGGCCGAGAAGCATCTGTTCCGCAGCCTTCGCCCTGATGGGAGTCGGTCCCATGCCGAACCAGGCAAGTCCGGCGCGCACGATCTTGCCGCCTTCGACCGATACTGCGCCGACCATGCCGACCAACGCGAAGTCGCCGGGGCGCCGCGCCACTTCGCGAAACAGGGTGATGTGCCCTTTCGGCCACTCGGGAAACGAGATGCCGGTCACCAGCTCGTCGGCTTCCAGCGCGTTCACATAGGGACCGAGATAGAACTCGCCGGCTGCGATATGCCGTGTGCCGCGAGTCGAGCGCACCTCGATCGTCGCATCAAGAGCCACCGCGGTGGCCGGCAGCTCCGCCGCAGGCTCGCCGAGCGCTATCGAGCCGCCAATCGTGCCGCGGTTGCGCGTCTGGTGATGCCCGACGTGTCCCACCGCCTGCATCAGCACGGGAAGGTCGCGCGCCAGGACCTCACTGGCGATCACTTCGCATTGCCGCGTCATCGGCCCGATGCGAGTGCAGCCTTCTACGCGGGCAATGCCCTTGAGCTCCGCGACCTTGTTGATGTCGACGATGATGAAGGGCTGACTCATCCGCAAGTTGAGAAGCGGCAACAGCGTCTGACCACCGGCCAGGACAGTCGCTCCGCCGCCGGCGTCAGCGAGGACAGAGCAGGCCTCATCGACGGTGGCCGGGGCGACATAGTCGAAGGGGGCGGGCTTCATTCCTTCGCTCCTTCGATTAACCTCCGCAGCAAGGCGCTGTCGAGCATTACCACGGGGGTCGCCGACCGCCGGCCACATTCGAAAGCGGCGCCCGCCACAACGATCAAAGCCAAGCCGATCGCAAGCCCGGCCCAGTCGGAGCCGGCGGCACCCTGGCCGCGACCGATGAGGAAGCCGGCAAGCGCCGCGACAACGGTCGCCAGTATCCAGGCCACGGATAGTCCGCCCGGCGCCGGCGAGGAGGTACCAAACGCCGCCGGCGCGCCAATCGTGGTGACGGGCGATGCCGCGCCCTTTGCGTGGGCGGCCTCGGCCGGTTTCTCTGCTTCGCCGACAATTTCGCCAAGACGGCTGAAAAATTTGCCCGCAAGCTGCTTCGCGGTAGCATCGATGATGGGGCCGCCGAGTTGAGCCATGCGACCCCCGACCTGGGCTTCAACTTCATACGAGACGAGCGTAACGCCGGCATCCTCGCTTAGGCTGACGTTCGCGCTGCCCTTGACCGACCCGGAAATACCACCGTTGCCTTGCAAGATCAGTTTGTAGCTGTTCGGTGGATCAAGGTCCGCCAGGGAAACCTCACCCTTGAAACGTGCGCCGATCGGGCCGACCTTCACCTGCACCGCCGCCGTGAAGCGATCAACCGCCTCTTTCTCCAGACTCTGGCAGCCGGGAATGCTTGCTCGCAGGATCTCGGGATCGTTTAGCGCTTCCCAAACTCGCTGACGAGGGGCAGCAATGCGCTGCTCGCCGGACATATTCATATCGATGGACCTCCAACAAATGATTCACCTTCCGATTTCCGGGCAAATCGCGCCACTCGTGCCGGTCGACACAGGCAAGTATATGAACTATCCTGGTTCATATCTACGGGGCCAAGATTAAAAGCGCAGCTCTCCGGCTAGCGCGCTCTCGCACGACGGGTGGGTCGGCCGGCGGCGATCTGCTCGGCGCTTACCGCAGGCGTGATGATGACCCGTTCATGAATTTCCGCGACCTGTTCGACCGTCAGCGGTTTTTTGTCCCGCAGCCACCAAGTCAGCAGCTCGATCGTCGAACTTACTACGAGCGTGATTGCGATATCGGCCGGAGGCCAAACACCGGGGCGCGCTCGAGTCGCTGCGATTTGCGTGGAAAGCCGCATGAACTCATCGCGCATTGCACCGGCTGCGCCGCCCGTCAGGAGGGTGGACCACAACTTGCGGCGTTCATCCACGTAGGTACAGAGCGCCATTGACGCGGACCGAGTGTCAGAGGTGTCCAGCACTGACATAGACAGCCCGACAAGCCGCCCGATCTGCTCCGCGGCCACGTCGTTGAGCAGGGATTCCTTCGTCGGATGATGGCGGAAGAATGTGGTGTAACCCACCTCCGCCACGTCGCAGACATCGCGGATCGTGATCTGATCCAGCGGCTTTAAATCGAGAAGTCTCAGGAGGGCCCGCCGCAACGATTCACGCGTACGAACGGCCCGCGCATCGCGCGCCGTGCTCAAGTGAGGTCTATGTATTTTTTTAGCCATGATAGTTGTGACCGTAAAGGTCCGCCGGCAATCCAAGGACCCGAACTGCGCAGCAATTTAGACTATGTTTACGGCATGTGCTCACCATTTTGGTCCGGCGCCCGCGCGTACAAGTGGATATCCAAGGCAAGCTACTCGCAGTCTTGGGCACGATGGCGTGGCGTTCTGGGCAAATGGGCACGGATCACACCGCGCTCCGCGAGCCCGGGGTTGCAGCACCCGCCCTCGAGATGGCCGTCAGAATACCGCTCAAGATCTGGCGAGGATTCGGGGGGCATCCGGGCACCGCCACATCGACCGGGATGACATTGGACACGCGGCCGCAACTGGCGTAATTCTCGCCGAAGATGCCGCCCGCGCACCCGCAGTCGCCGATCGCAACGACCAGCTTCGGGTCAGGGGTCGCATCGTAGGTACGTCGCAGTGCCAGCTCCATGTTCTTTGCGACCGGTCCCGTAATCAACAGCAGGTCGGCGTGACGAGGACTGGCGACGAATCGGATGCCCAGACCTTCGATGTTGTAAAGCGGATTGTTGAGCGCATGGATCTCCAGTTCGCAACCGTTACAGGATCCGGCGTCGATGGCCCGAATGCACAGCGCCCGGCCAAGGACTTCGAGAATGCGCGATTGCAATTGATCGGCAACGCGCAGCATCTCGTCGCAGGGCGGCGGCGGCTCCGTGACGATCCCGATGTGACCGATTTGGCGCAGCGTCTTGAACATGGCTATAGATCGTGTCCGCTGTAGGACAGGTTGAAGGATTTGTTGATCAGCGGAAAATCCGGCACGATGTTGTCTATGACGGCATGCTCGATCACCGGCCAGTTCTGCCACGATGGATCGTGCGGATGACATCGCCGGATCATTCCGCCCGCGCCCGCTTCGAGCGCGAGAAATACAGGGCCGCGCCAGCCTTCGATCAGTCCTGCGCCCAACCCACCTTCGCCAGGAATTGAAAGATCGACGAGATGCAAGCCGAAGGGCAGGCCTTCCAATATCCGTCTCACGAGACGGGCGGATTCAGCGACTTCATCGAAACGCACGGCGACCCGCGCGGCGACATCGCCCTCGGTGCGCATGACCTTCCTGGGCGCGAGATCGACGTACGGAGCGCACGGCAGGTCGCAACGCAGATCGAACCCTTGGCCGCTGGCACGGCCGGCGAGTCCGGTGAGACCCAGTCTCGCGGCCAGCGCCTGCGTGACGACACCGGCGCCCGCAAACCGGTCCCGCAATCCCGCATGTTCATCGTAGATGGTACGCAGCGTGTCGACCTCGGGCATGATCGATCCGATGGACTCGGCCAACAGGCGTGCGCCCGAGGATGATAAATCCACGCGCGTGCCGCCGGGCACGACGAAGTCCATCAGATACCGCTGCCCGAGTGCCTGTTCGGTCGCACGCAGCAGCTGTTCCTTGATCCGGGAGAACTGGGCAAGTCCAAAGGCAAAGCCGGCATCGTTGCCGATCGCGCCGATATCGCCCAGGTGATTGGCAAGACGCTCCAATTCCAACGCGAGTGCCCTCAGCCAGGCAGCTCGCGGGGGCACGTGTTCACCGGCGATGCCTTCAACTGCCTGACAATAGGCCCACGAAAAGGCGACGGCAGAATCGCCGGAAACTCGCGCCGCCAAGCGGTGGCCGCCGAGCAGTGGAAATTCGGTGAAGCGCCGTTCAATGCCCTTGTGCACGTAACCCAGACGTTCCTCGAGTCTCAGGACTTTCTCGCCGACCACCGAGAACCGGAAATGGCCGGGCTCGATGATGCCGGCGTGCACGGGGCCCACCGGGATTTCATGCACACCGTCGCCCCCCACGGGCACGAAGGCGTAGTTGTCCATGGCAGGCATCGCGGGCGATGACGGTGCGGAGACGTCGATCAGCGGATGAAAGCTCGCGGGCCACGCTGCGTGACGCAACCACGGCCGGCCATCCGCATCGGTCGTGCGCAGTCCGGAAAGATCCGCTACGGCGCGTTGCATACGGTTTGCGGCGGGGAACCATTGCTCGATTCCCGGATAGCCGGCCTCGGCCGCCGTCAGGGGCAAGCTCAGCACGAGCACACCCGCGTCGGCGATGAAGGCGGCGCGTACGATATTGCGGCCATCGGCATCGCGGCTCGCCCAGTGAGCGAGCAGCCGGCCACCGCCGGCCGCCATGTCTTCGGCGGCCTGCCGCCATTCGTCGCGCGCCACGGTGAGGCCCCGCGCACCCGGCATGCCCCGGATCGCTGCGCCCATATTCGATTCGGTTTGCCGTCCCGCCCGGTCGAACCACCCCTGCAGCGCCATATCATTCCCCTCCGATCAAACGCGCGGCAGCGCGATACCAGTCGGCCAGATAGGGCGGAATGAAGAAGCCCAGCAGCAACACCAAACCAAGATGCGTGAATACCGGTATGAGTGCAGGCGGATGCGGCAGGCGCTTGGCCGACGTGTCGCCAAACACCATCGATTGGACGCGGCCGAAGATGGCCGCGAACGCCACGCCGAGCGCCAGAAGCAGAATGGGCGTGGCCCAGGGCTGCTGTTTCATGGCGGTCGTCAGAATGAGAAATTCACTGGCGAATACGCCGAACGGCGGCGTGCCGAGGATGGCCAAAGTGCCCATCATCAAACCCCAGCCCACGGTGGGACTCAGCGTGATGAGCCCGCGAATGTTGTCCATGATCTGCGACCCGGCCTTCTGGGTTGCGTGTCCCACGGCAAAGAAAATCGATGACTTCGTCAGAGAATGCACGGTCATATGCAGTAGCGCGGCAAAGTTGGCGACCGGTCCTCCCATGCCGAATGCGAAGGCGATGATGCCCATGTGTTCGATGGAGGAGTACGCAAACAGCCGCTTTACATCGCGCTGTCGCCATAGAAAGAACGCGGCAAGCACCACCGAGAGCAAACCAAAACCCATCAGCATGCGGCCGGGCAGGCTGGACTGAAGCGAGCCCTCGACGAGCACCTTGCAGCGCACGACGGCGTACATGGCCACATTGAGCAGCAGTCCCGACAACACGGCCGAAATGGGCGTGGGTCCTTCGGCGTGCGCGTCCGGCAACCAATTGTGCAGCGGCGCGAGGCCCACCTTGGTGCCGTATCCCACGAGCAGGAACACGAATGCCAGACCGAGCACGGACGGCTCGAGTTGGCCCTTGACCGCGTTCAAGTGGGTCCACAACAGGGCGCTGACGCCCTCGGAGCCGAGAACCTTCTCCGCCGCAAAATACAGGAGAATGGTTCCGAACAGGGCTTGCGAGATGCCCACGCCGCAGAGAATGAAGTACTTCCAACCGGCCTCGAGACTCGCGGGGGTTCGATAGAGCGTCACCAGCAACACGGTGGAGAGGGTGGCAGCTTCCATCGCCACCCACACGAGCCCCATATTGTTGGTCGTGAGGGCGATCAGCATCGTCGCCATGAACAGCTGGTACATGCTGTGATACAAACGTTGTTGTCCGGACGAGACCCTCCCGTGCTCGGCCTCGATGCGCATGTAGGGGCGCGAGAACAACGAGGTGGTCAAACCGACAAACGCGGTCAAGGTCACCAGAAAAACGTTGAAGGCGTCGATGAAGAACTGTTCGCGTGCGACCAGCAAATTGCCATGCGCGACGATTCTCGAGGTGAGCGCACAGGCTGCGAGGAACGTGACCAGGGAAAAGCCGACATTGACTTCCGGCGCCAGTCGGCGCCCGCCGAAGACGCCCAGGATCAACGCGCCAAGCAGCGGGGCACCCAATAGGATGATGAACTCCATGTTATTGATCCTCCTTCAGCGACTCAAGGTGCTTCAGGTCCAGGCTGTCGAATTGCTCGCGGATCTGGAAAAAGAACACACCGAGCACCAGCATCGCCACCAGCACGTCGAGCGCCACCCCCAATTCGACGATCATTGGCATGCCGTAAGTGGCGCTCATCGCACCGAAGAACAGCCCATTCTCCATCGACAAGAATCCGACGACTTGCGACATCGCCTTGCGCCGCGTGATCATGGTGAGGAATGCGATCAGGATCACCGCCAGCGCGATGCCGATGGAATTGCGGGTCGCGGTGCTCGCCAGCGCCGTGATCGGTTGCGCGAGTCCAAATGCAAAGATGACCACGAGGACTCCGACCAGCATGGTCCCCGCGATATTGAGGAGCGGCTCCGTGTCCCAATACACGCCAAGCCGTCGGATGAGGCGATGCAACAGCCACGGCAGGAAGATCACTTTCAGGCCCAGGGTGAGCGCCGCCGACACGAAAAGGTGGCGACTGCCGGTACGCCAGGCGAGCAGCAGGGTGGCGATGCACAACAAGGCTCCCTGCAGCGCAAGGAGATCGACCAAGGCGACGATGCGACGCTGAGACAGCATGGCGAAGGAAAGCAGAAGCAACAGCGCCGCCAGAGCGTTCAGGAGCTGCAAATCCCATGGCAACGCAGTCATGTTCATGCCCCCAGCAACAGACGGACGAGCAGTCCGAGCACCGCGAATAGAAAGGCCGTTGCCAGAAACTCCGGAGCGCGAAACACCCGAAGTTTCGCCGACAGTGTCTCAATGAGCGCCAATCCCGCGCCCGCAACCAGTAGCTTGACGCCGAGCAGCATCACCGACACAGCCAGCCGCAGCGGCGCGTGGCTGGTCGCGATCCCCCAGGGGATGAACATCGCAAGCCCGATGCATGCGTAATTGAAAAGCTTCAATGCAGCGGCCCACTCCATGAGCGCCAGGTGACGCGCCGAATACTCGAGCAGGAGGGCTTCGTGAATCATCGTCAATTCAAGATGTGTCGCGGGGTTGTCAACCGGGATGCGGGCGTTCTCGGCCAGCAACACCATGGTGAACGCCACGGCTGTAAAGGCGAGACTCGGATTCAGCGTGAATGATTGCGCGGAAAGGCGTTCCGCGATCATCGGCAGCGCCGTGGTGGCGCAGGTCAGGGAAACGACGAATATCACCACCAGCAGCGCGGGCTCCGCGAGGAAGCCGATCATCATTTCGCGGCGGGCGCCCAGAGTGCCAAATGCCGTGCCGACGTCCATCGCGGCCAGAGACAAGAATACGCGCGCAGTCGCGAGCAGACCGACCAATGCAATCGCATCGGCGGCCTGCGTGAACGGCAATCGGGTGGCAATCGAGGGAATGACGGCAGCGGCCGTCACCATGGCGCCGAACACCACGTACGGAGCGAGCCTGAAGAGGCGCGAAGCGTTCTCGGCAATCACGGCGTCTTTGTGAAAGAGTTTGCGGATTCCGCGATAAGGCTGCAGGAGGCTGGGTGCCGACTTGTTCTGCAGCCATGCACGGCACTGATTTACCCAGCCCACGAACACGGGGGCCGCAGCCACCGCCAAGGCAATGCCCATCAATTGCACGATCCAATCGAATACGTTCATAGCATGAGCGCCAGCATGACGACGAGCGTGACGAAGCTGTAGAGCAGATATGTCGCAATGCGACCTTGCTGCAGCCAGGCTACCTTGTCCGCCACTTGACGGACCAGCGCACCCAGCGGCAGGTATAAGGCGCGCCAAATGCGGTCGCCGATCTCCAGACGGTACTTGGGTTGACTGTCGAAGGGGCTGGGCAGCTCCCGGACAATGGCGAAAAGAGGTTGAAACAAATGCCGGATCGGTTGCCCGAATCCTTCCGCGGTGTCCTGCATGCGGCTGTTGAGTCCGCCAAATCCACAGTCCCAGGCGGCGCCCTTACGAATTCGCTGGTGATAAAACAAGCGCACACCGACGATGGCCAACACCACCACGACGACGATGACCGCAAAGAACACCAGCGGCGCGTAGGACGACTGTCGCTCGGGAATCGGCACAAGCAGCCACCAGGGCGCATCGCTGGCCGGTAGTAGGCCGAGGTTGAGTTGCAGCGTGACGATGCTGAACATCGAAATGAAATGCGTGGGAAGAAAGCCGAGCAGCACGCAGCCGCCCGCAAGCCACGCGAGTCCGAGGCGTTCCGCGAACCCGGCATCGTGAGCCCGTTGAAGGGCGGATTCCCTCGGCTGCCCAAGAAAGACGACGCCGAAGAACTTGACCATGACGTAGCCTGCCAGCGCCGCGGCAAGGGCGAGCAATGCGGCGCCCAGCGGCAGCAGCATGTTGATGAACGGATGCGGCACCTTGTAGGCGAATAGAAACGACTGGAGCAGCAGCCATTCCGACACGAATCCATTCAAAGGCGGCAGCCCTGCGATCGCGAGCACGCCGATGAGCGTCAGCCAGGCCACCCATGGCATTCGATGAATGAGGCCGCCGAGGTGCCCCAGGTTGCGCTCGCCGGTTGCGTGCAATACCGCGCCTGTGCCCAAGAACAGCAGACTCTTCATGAACGCATGATTCATTGCGTGATACAGGACGGCAATCAGCGTAAGTGCCGCCGCCGCGCGCATCTCGACACCCGCGAATACGATCGCCAAGCCAAGGCCGGTGAATAGGATCCCGATGTTCTCGATGGACGAATAGGCCAGCAGACGTTTCATGTCGGTCTGCGCCGCTGCGAAGACAACCCCATACAGAGCACTGAAGAGTCCGAGGGTGAGCGGCACGAGTCCCCACCACCACAGCGGTTGACCCATCAGATCGAAACTTACGCGGATCATTCCATACAGCGCCGTCTTGAGCATGACGCCGCTCATCAGTGCCGAAACGGGAGATGGAGCGGCGGGATGCGCTTCCGGCAGCCACACATGCAGCGGCACCAGGCCCGCCTTGGCACCAAAGCCGATCAGCGCGAGACAGAAGGCAATCGTGGCCCAATTGGGATCGAGGTGCGCTGCGCGCATGGCGTCGAACGTGAAATGCCAGCTTCCACCCTGAAGGACGCCAAAGCTCAACAGAATGGCGATCGCACCCAAATGGGCCATCAGCAGGTAGAGAAACCCGGCCTGGCGAATCTCAGGTATGCGATGTTGTGTGGTGACAAGAAAGTAAGAGGATAGGGCCATGGTCTCCCAGGCCAACATGAAAGCGTAGGCGTCATCGGCGAGCAGAACGAAGCCCATGCTGCTGAGAAAAAGGTGGTATTGCAGACATAGCAGTCCCGGCGCCGTGCCTTCACCCTGCCGAAAGTAGCCTGCGGCAAAGATGGAAATGCCGGCGGATGCGGCGCCGAGCAAAATCAAGAATACCCCTGAGAGTGCATCCAGACGCAGATGAACCGGTAGATTCGGCAGCCCGATGGGCAATACGAGTTGTTCCACGGGGAAACCCAGCCCGGCTGCGGCGACGACCGCCAGCGCCGCACCGACCAGGGCGCCCAATGGGAAGAGCGTTCGCCCCACGAAAGCAATGCTGAGCGGCCGAATCAAACCCGCAAGGCCCACCACGCTCCACGCAGTGAGCAGCAGCAAGCATAGCCTCAACGGCGAATTGAAACCGTAGCTCACAAAGGCACCGACCCCCAGACGTCGGGAACAGTGGTTGGTTCAAGTCGACACGGCCATTTACGGCCATGGGTGTTTTATTATAATCTCATGCACATTGACATGTCACTTGATGTGAATCCCACTTGTCCTCCGAAAATCGCACCGCCCGGCTTACGATCTTGATCGATCCACGCAAGAAGGAGCTGTTCGAGCAGCTGTGTGCGGAGGAGGACGCCACTCCATCCCAGGTGGTGCGCCGCTTGATCCGACGCTACATCGAGGAGCGCACGGGCAAGCCATGGGTGCCCTCTGACGAACGCCGCGCTTCCGGAAGTCGCCGCGCTTCGCCTCGCAGGGCCTGAGCCGACCTCAGCGGGCATCGAGCAGCGCACGGCACGCACGCGTGAATGCGCCAGGCGACAAGGTGAATGGCAGTCGAGCGGCGAGCGCGGCAATGATCTAGGTCGCAGATTCTTGCCGGGAGTACAATGAGTACGACCAGCGAAGGCGCCCGACATGAACAATCGCTCACTGTACGTGCCAGTCTGATGCGGCGTCTCCTGCCGGCGGCGGTCAACTGGACCCTGGCTGTCTATGCCGTCGCTTTGTGCGTCGGCGTCTGGGTCTTCGCGCTCCAGCATATTCAGATCGACTATCGTTCCACCCTGGAGACGGAACGGGATCATCTGCGCAGCGTCAGCGGGACGCTTCAGGCGCAGGTCGAAGCGATGCTGGGGGACGGTGTCGGCGCCGCGCTGGCCGCCGCCAACGAACTCGAGACTCGCAGCAGACTTTCCACCGCCAGCGATGCCGAAGTATCGGACACGCTCATCCACATGCTGACCGGCGGCCCATATGTTCGATCCTTGTTCCTGGTCGACCCGCAGCGCTTCGTGCGCGTCGGCCGATCGGCAAAACCGCATGGTCGAACGGCGCCTCCCGCATGGCTTGTGCCCGCGTTGGACCTCAAGACCGGCGACGCGTGGGTGGGCGGGCCCATCCCCGATCCGGACAATCCGGGGGAGCGGGTCGTCCCGGTCGCGCGGCGCGTCGGCCCTGGTGGCCTGCAAAATACCTGGGCGGGCGCGCTGATCGCATTCAGACGCCTGGAAGGCGTTTACGAGCAGCCGGAATCGGGAAGCGGCGTCGCTCTGTTTACGAACGATGGCACCGCCTTGTCGCTGCTGATGCCGGACATGAGATTGCGCGCGGCCGAGGGCAGCAATATCGGCAGCTCGGAACTATTTCGTCGAGCCACGCAGGGGCCCGTTTCCGGCGTGCTCGAGGGCCCCAGCCCTTTTGCCGACAGACTGACGATCGTGGCCTACAACCGGATGAGCGGCTACCCGATACTGGCCGTGGCGGCGCGTCGCCGCGAGGATGCACTTGCGGCCTGGTATGGGCGGCGCCGCGGCACCGTGCTCCTCAGCATCGGCATCACCTCGCTCGTATTGGTGACTACGGGGATGCTGAACCACTTCCTACGGGTACTACGCCGGCGGGAGATTCACTACCGCACGCTGTTCAACAATGCCGCATTCGGTGCCTTCGTACTGGAAGGAGAGCGGATCACCGAAGCCAATCGAACCAGCGCAGCCATGTTTGGAACTTGCAACTCCGATGAATTGATCGGCATGCGAATCTGGGAACTTTCACCCGCAACGCAACCCGACGGAACTTCCTCCAAGACGCTCAGTCTTGAACGAATCCGCAATGCGGTCGCCACCAGCGCCGGCAGTTTCGAGTGGGTGCATCAGCGCCTGGACACACGCGCGCCGTTTCACGCGGCCGTGGACCTCTCGAGCCTCGACGCCGACGGGAAGACCCTGACGCTCGCCGTCATTCACGATGTCAGCCAGCGCAAGTTGATGGATGAGGAGCGCGAACGCGTTCTCAACGAACTGCACGAACTGGCCGCAACCCTCGTTCACGTTCAGGACGACGAGCGACGGCGCATCGGACGCGATCTGCACGACAGCACCGGACAGGGCCTCGCCGCCCTGGAACTCAGTCTCACGCGTTTGGCGCGCACCGTGGATTCGTCTTCGAATTCCGCGAGCGCGCTGGTCGAGGAATGCGTCGCTTTGGCACGGCAGTGCTCCACCGAGATTCGGACCGCTTCGTATTTGCTGCACCCGCCGCTGCTGGATGAAATCGGATTGCTGAGCGCGCTGCGATGGCTGGCGGACGGTCTGCGTCAGCGGAGCGGAATCAAGATCGATCTTGAGTTGCCGGAAACGATGGACCGACTGCCCCCGGAGCATGAATTGGCCATATTCCGCGTCGCGCAGGAAGCGCTGACGAACGTGCATCGACACTCGAAAAGCCCGTCGGTGGCGATCCGGTTGTTCGAGCAGGACGGTGCCGTGTTCTTGGAAGTCGACGACGCCGGGCACGGCATCCTTGTCAGCGGTTCGTCCGGCAGAGTGATGGAAGCCGCCGCTTTGGGCGTCGGCTTGGCAGGTATGCGCGAGCGCATGCGGCAGCTCGGGGGAGCGCTCTGCGTGCGCACCAGCGCGCGGGGAACCTGTGTGCAGGCGAGGCTCGCGCTATCTTCAGGCGGTGGTGCGCGCACCGAACAATTTGCATCGCTGCAGAGGAGCTAGGCTGCCATGAGCAATGTCCGAATTCTGATTGCCGACGATCACGAGCTCATCCGGCGGGGTCTCGTCTCGGCGCTGGCGGAACGGCCGGAGTGGATCGTCGTGGCGGAAGCGGCCGACGGACGCCAAGCCTGCGAACTCGCGGCTCGCCTTGCGCCCGACATCGCGGTACTCGATTTGACCATGCCTGGGCTCAACGGGCTCGATGTGACGCGCCAGATCCGCGCGTCGACGCCCAAGACTCAAATACTGATCGTGACGGCGCATGAGTCCGAGCAGCTGATTCGTGATGTGCTGGACGCAGGCGCCATGGGATATGTATTGAAGTCCGACGCCGGACGCGTGCTCGTTCAGGCCATCGAATCCCTGCTCGAGGAGCGGCCGTTTTTCACCTCGAAGGTCGCGCGCTTCGTCCTGGACGGCTATCTGCGCTCCGGCGAGGATTCTGCGACGCAGGCTGCCGTTGCCCTCTCGCCGCGCGAGCGGCACATTGTTCAACTGCTCGCGGAAGGCAATAACAACAAGGAAGTGGCGCGGGCGCTGCAACTGAGTGTGAAGACCGTTGAAACGCACCGCAGCAATATCATGCGAAAAATGGAATTCGGTTCGCTGGCCGACCTCGTGCGATACGCCATCCGCAACAAAATCGTAGACGCCTGAGGGGCGGCGCTCCCGCGCCCCTGCTACACACTCTCCCTGGTTCCACTCGGGAAAGTACCCGATCCCGAATCTCTGCCCGGAAGCATAGAGTGCGTCACCTCAAGAACGGTGAGCACAACCCAAGCATGATTCCACAAGAGCCGGGCGCCCCTTCGTTCGGCTGACCGTGGCTGACAACGGCATCGGCATGGACGGTGTGACCATCGGCAATCTGCGCCAGCAACTCCACGAGCCGGCCGAATCGTTCGGCGCCGGGCTCGGTTTGCGGATAGTCCAGCGGGCCGTCCGCGCCCATGGCGGTCGACTGCAGATCGACAGTCACCCAAATCACGGCACGACGGTCCGTATTGACCTGCCGGCGGCGCCTGAGCAACGCCCAAGTGGAGAAACAGGCAATGGATGAATTCAACGAGGCGGCGCGTTCATCGACGTCCCGGGACCACGTCCCATGCCGCGAGCGTCGAGCGGTGCGGGTCCTGATCGTCGACGGACATCCCATAGTTCGCGAGGGGTTGCGGCGGATCATTGAACAGGAGGCCGATCTTCTCGTATGCGCCGAGGCGGACAGCGCGCGAGGCGCGCGTATCGCAATCGCCGAGACAGGCCCCGATGTGATTATCGCCGAGGTGAGCCTCAGTCAGGGCGATGGCATCAGGCTGGTGCGTGAGGTGCGCGCACATTATCCACGGCTGCCGATTCTCATGCTGTCGATGCACGACGAGGCCATTTATGCTGAACGCATGTTGTCCGTCGGAGCCAATGGCTACATGATGAAGAGAGCCACGAGCGAGCAAATATTGCGCTCGTTGCGGCGCGTGATCGACGGCGGCATCTACGTGTCGGAAGCGGTCGCCTCCAATATGATCCGACGAGCATGCGCCACCGGGAAAACTCTATCGGAGGACCCCGTCGACCGCCTCACCAATCGCGAAATGCAGGTCTTGCATTTGATCGGCAGGGGATTCAGCACCCGCGAGATCGCGCAATTGCTCAATTTGAGCATCAAAACCATCGAATCGCACAGGCGCCGAATCAAAGGGAAAGTCAATTTGCACAGCGGCGTTCAGCTGGTGCAGTTCGCCATCAATTGGTTCCGCGCCGAGAATGCCGACGTTGCCGGCTTGCCCCGCCGGCCGGTGGCCTGATGACCACCGGACCGCGTCGGGGCTCGTCGTTTCTCAGGTGACGATGGCAGCCGGGCGGGCCAGGCTCAAAAGGGCAATCCGTGCGACTGGCCGCCCATGCAGAGCAGCATGGGTACCGATAGGATGAAGTTGATGCGGGAAGCCCTGGCGGCTATCTTGCGGGCGGCGGCCTTCTCGTCGTCGGTCGCTGCCACGATGCCGAGGATCTTTTTCTGATTCGGCCAGATGAAGACCCATACGTTGAACAGCATGATGGTTCCCAGCCAGGCCCCGACCCCGATGGCGCGAAACCCGGATTCGAGCGCAAATGTCTTGTGGATCGCGCTGGCATCGCCATACCCGACGATGAGATAGAGCGCCCCGGTCACCCAGGTTGCAACCGCGGCCCAGCGGAACCACAGGAGCGCCCGTGGAGCGATGTACTTCGATATCCCGGCGCCACCCGGACCGCCTTTGTCGCTTGCGGCAGCGGCTAGCCCTGGAGTCTGAACGACGTTGAAATAGTACAAGAGGCCGATCCACATGACGCCGGACACGATGTGCAGCCAACGATCGAGCAGCGGAAAATGAAAGCCGGCGCCCGAGCCGGCCCAAATGGTGAGCCAAACACTGACGATGGCGGCGAGTAGAAAGCCTGTGGTGATGGCTCCCTTTACGGAATTGAGCGGATGCATGAAACGGCTCCTTTATTCTTCGATGGCAAGTGTACTGCAGAAGGCGCTGGGTGATCGAGTCGATGGCGGCTACGGCGGTGCGGGACAGCGATGATATTCGAAATATGCCGGGCTGGGAACAAATCCGAATACGCTTAAGCCTTATCTCCCCGGGGGCTGGCACACGCCGACTCGCGTCCCGCGCATGCGTTGGCTAGGATGTAACCGTCGGCTGACGCAGCGGGCAGCCAGGCGATCTTGGGTAACGGCGGGAGAGATGTTGCGTGCGGAATATGATCTTTGATCTTGGCGGCGTGGTGTTTGATTGGAACCCGGATGCCATTCTCGAGTCCTTTTACGAGGATAGCGACGCGCGGGCGACGATCAAGCGGGAGTTATTTCAGCATCCCGATTGGCTTCTGATGGATCGGGGCGTCTATTCGGAAGCCGACGTCATCGCTCGGTTGGTGGAGCGCACCGGCCGTCAGTCATCGGAGCTCAGGGATTTGTTCGCAGCAGTGCGGAGTTCGCTTCGGCCGAAGAGGGATACCGTGGCTCTCATCGAACGTCTGGCACGGCGGCAGGTGCCTCTATACTGCCTGTCCAATATGCCGGCGAGTACGTTTGCTCACCTCAAGGATAGTCACGCATTCTGGCCCCTTTTCCGCGGTATCGTCGTTTCGGGGGAGATCCAGATGATGAAACCGGAGCCGGAAATCTTCGAGTATCTGTTGCGTCGTTATCAACTGACGCCCGGCGATACGGTGTTTATCGACGATCTGCAGCCCAATGTGCAGGCGGCTCAGGCGCTTGGCATACAGGCGGTGTGGTTTCGCGATGCAAGGCAATGCGAAACAGAATTGGAGGGCTTGCTGCGGGATCCGTAACGACGCGGTGGAGGCCTTGGACCGATATCGTCAGGGGCAAACTCAAGGTTCCCTAAGATTCATGGTGCAGCGCTGTGCTTCGAGGCAGCATATCGACGTAGGCGGATTCGATCAGGTCGGTCGGCTCGATCCCCAGCCGACCCATCAGGGCGTGCGCCTCGCGGGTCCCGCTCTCGCCAGGCTCGCCTTCGTCTAGAACGACCTCGAGTTCCAAGAAGTGGCCGAGGCCTTCGACGCGGTCGAGGTGCACGCGTGTTCTGCCCACAAGATACAGGGTGCGGCGCTTTACAACTCTGCCAACCTGCCCATGCGCGAGGTTTAGAACGTCGCGCAGAGCCTCCGGGCTCGCGGTCGGCGCCCGGAGGTAGAAGGATTCCTTGGGACCCCGTTCATTGGCCCGCTGATAGAAGATGAGCTCGCCCTCCGTAGCCGAGAACAGACGAAGTTTGAGGCGGCCCGAACTACAGCGAAAGAACGTATCGTCCTGGACGATTTCAATCGGGCCCTGAGTCGCAAGCGCCGCCGCTAGGGGTTCGAGCGCGTCAACGCTGGCGATGCGTGCCTTGATCTCGATGTTGCGAGGCATGCGTCGACTTTCTGGTGAAAAGGCCAGTATGCAACTTCATGCCGAAGATGTCTTTCGTCGCCTCGATTACAATGGAGCCATGCTCCGGAGTCTCGCCGTGTTTTGTGGTTCTAGTCCGGGTGCCGCGTCCATTTATCGGGAGACGGCCGGGGAGGTGGGGCGTTTGCTGGGCGAGCGGGCCATCAGGCTCGTCTACGGCGGTGGCCATGTCGGGCTGATGGGAGTTGTTGCGGACGCGTGCTTGAATGCGGGAGGCCGTGTCGTCGGTGTCATCCCGCAGGCGCTCGCCGACCGGGAGGTGGCGCATCGGGGATTGACGGAGCTGCGGATCGTCGGTTCGATGCACGAGCGCAAGGCCGTGATGGCCGAACTCTCCGATGCATTCTTGGCATTACCGGGCGGCTACGGAACATGGGACGAACTGTTCGAGGCGCTCACCTGGTCGCAATTGGGAATTCAAAACAAGACCTGCGGGCTGCTCAACGTCAATGGTTACTACGATTCGATGATCGCCATGGCGGATAGGGCGGTGGCCGAGGGCTTCATCCGCGACTCCAATCGGGAACTGTTGCTCTCGGACACCGATGTCGCGCGGCTCCTCGATCGGCTGAACCATGCGGCCGTGCCGGGGACCCGAGCCGGCGGTCGTCCGACCGCGTGAGGGCACTCCGCTCCGCGGAGTTCAACCATTGAGTACCAGCCGGCAGTGCGGCGCTCCGACAAGCGTGCACTAATACCCTTCCATTATTTCGATATGACTATTCGCTCACAGAAAATAAATCCATAGCGACATAGAAAAACAGTAGTCGTGCGACGAGGCGAGTCCGGCTACTTTTCTCGGAAGATTTGAGAAATCAGAAATTTCGAGAAGGGTGTTTCCATGTTGAACAAATCTCGTGCCGTTGTCGTGGCAACGGCATGGGTCGCCGCGCTCGTGTCGGCGCCCCCTGCGTTGCGAGCGGCCGAGCCGGCCAATGCCGGCTTCGAGGCCAACGCCGACATTGAAACGAGTGCGGCCGATGGGGATGGCGGAGGCCGGCTCGAAGACGTCGTCGTGACTGCACGGCGACGTGCCGAGAACGTGCAGGACGTTCCGATACCGATCACGGCGATCAGCGGCAATTCGCTCGAGGAAAGTGGTCAGTACCGGCTCGAGGATTTGAATGAACGGCTGCCGAGCTTGAACGCGCAGTTCGCGAACCCCCGCCAGACCAGCATCGCGGTACGCGGCCTTGGCAACAACCCGGCCAACGATGGGTTGGAATCGAGCGTCGGCGTGTACCTCGACGACGTGTACTTGGGCCGGCCGAGCATGGCCAATCAAGATTTCGTCGATATCGACCAGGTGTCGCTGCTGCGCGGACCCCAAGGAACGCTGTTTGGAAAGAATACGACGGCCGGCGTGCTCAATATCACGACGCGGGCGCCGAGCTTCATCCCGAGCGGCACGGTCGAGGTATCGGGAGGCAACTACGGCTACTACCAGGTCCGGGGCAGCTTGTCGGGACCGCTGGCCGACGACACGCTGGCCGGCCGGCTGTCGTACGCCAATACCTCGCGGGACGGTTTCATCGATGACGTGACGGACGGGCGTCGCCTCAACGGCGTCGGCCGCCAGGGCGTGCGCGGCCAGCTGCTGTTCAAGCCCAATGATGCACTCTCCATCCGCGTGATCGGCGACTATGAGAAAGAGGACTCGGATTGCTGCATTTCGGTGCTGTACAACATGGGTCCAAACAACGGTGCGCTCCTCAAGGCGCACCTCGCGGCGGCAGGGGCCACGGAGATCTTCGATTCGAATTTCCAGTCGACCAGCATCAACGACTTTCAGCACATGGAGGTTCGCCAGGGCGGCGGGTCCGTGCAAGCCGATTGGCGCTTTGCGGGCGGCTATAATCTGACGTCGATAACGGCCTACCGCACATGGCACTTCATCCCGACCAACGATTCCGACGGCATCAACCTATCGGCCCTCATCGACGCCGGCCAGGCCGTCAACGACCAACAGGCAAGCCAGGAGTTTCGTGTGGCGTCGCCGACCGGCGGCCCCGTCGATTGGGTGGGGGGCGTCTACTATTTCTACCAATACCAAAAGAACAATGCCTATAACCTCTATGGCCCGGCGGCACATGCCTTTTTCGGGTTGCCCGCGTTCTACAACGATTCGTATTCGCAGACGCACGCGCATCCAAAAACCAACAGCTACGCCGCGTTCGGTCAGGGCACCTGGCATCCGACGGACAAGTTGGATCTTACGCTCGGTGTCCGCGACACCAACGAGGACAAGACCAGCCATATCGAACGCGACGCGCCGGCGGGGGCGCCCGGGATCGCGCTCGCCTTGCCACCCTACAGTTCGGGTGATCTCAAAATCAGCAACAACAACGTGTCGGCGCTTTTCAGCCTCGGCTACAAGTTCGACGCCAATGTTCTGGGCTATGTGTCCGCTTCTCACGGAGCGAAGGCCGGCGGTATCAACCAATCGGTTCCCGGCAAGGGGTTGACGGTTGCCTCGCTCTACGTGTCGCCCGAAAAGGCCAATGACTACGAATTGGGTGCGAAGTCAACCCTGCTGGATCAGCGTTTGCTGGTCAACGTCAATGCGTTCTGGACCGATGTCACCGATTATCAGGCGACGCAACTCGAGCAGACCTCGCCCGGCGTGTACGTTCAGACGCTGTCGAATATCGGTAAAGTCCGCACGCGCGGCATGGAGGCCGAGGTCACGGCGAAACCCGTCGACTGGCTGGCATTCGACCTGAATGCCTCCTACAACGACGCGGTCTACACCTCGTATTCGAATGCACCGTGCTCGGTCGAGTCGAGCATTGCCGGAAAGACGATCTGCGATCTCACGGGCAAGCAGGTGGTGGGCGCACCCAGGTGGGTGGTGAACCCGGACGTCACCGTGAATCATTCCATCGGCGGCGGCGTGAGCGGCTATGCGCTCGCCGGCTATGCCTGGCGCTCATCGTTCTTCGGAACCACGGACAACTCCGATTACGCGCTCGTCCATGCGTTTGGTCTGCTCAACCTGCGCGTCGGGGTGCGCGGAGATCTTGGGTCGAATAAATGGGACTTCTCGCTGTGGGCGAACAATGCGACCGATAAACGCTACTTCGTGGGAGGTTTGGGAGGCGCCGGCAACTTCCGCTCGTATTCCTTGTTTTCCGGCACTCCGCGCTTCTGGGGCGCGACCCTCCGGGTGGAATTCTGATGGTTAGCGTGGCGGACGATGTCGCTCATTCGGCGCGATCGGCCGCGCACAGCCGATGGGTGGCACGCTTGGTCGCCTGGATCGTGCGCGAGCCGTTCTTCCAGTTCGTCGCTCTCGGCGCATTGCTGTTCGCGGCAAGCGAATACCTGGAAGCGCGCGCGAACTTGGCTCGCATTGAAATCACCCGCGCCCAGGTCGAGGGGATAGCGAACAATTATCGTCTGCAGTACGGCGCTTCGCCCACTGCGGACCAACTGAATGGTCTGGTCGATCAATTCGTCAAGGAGGAGGTGTTCTATCACGAGGCATTGAGACTCAAACTGGATCGGGACGATGAAATCATCCGCCGCCGTCTGGTGCAAAAATACGAATTTCTGCAGCAAGACCTCGGCACTCCCGAGGATCCGTCGGAGGCGGACCTGCGCGCCTTCTATCAATCGCATACCAAGAACTATGAGATCCCCGAACGCCTGACGTTCAGTCACGTGTTCTTTTCCATCGATCGCGACGGCGACAACGCAGCCAAGGCGCGTGCCGAGCACGCTTTGGCTGCGCTCGACGCGCAAGGAGCAACGCGGGCGCCGGACAGCGGCGATGGCTTTCCGGGTGCATTCGACTATGCGGGCGCAACACCCACCCAGGTCCGCCGCGCCTTCGGGTCGGGCACGTTGTCCGAGGAGATATTCAAGATTGCACCCGGCCATTGGGCCGGTCCCTTCCGTTCAGGCTTTGGCTGGCATCTCGTGTACGTGACGGCGCATGAACCGGCGGGAGTCGCGGCCTACCAAGATGCGCAGGACGCCGTGCAGCGCGACTACCTCGACGCCGAACGCGGCATCCGCAATGCCGCGGCGCTCGAGAGCCTGAAGAAACACTTCAGCATCGTGCGCGAGTAGCCCATGAACAGCAGATTGCTGGATCGGCTATTGGCGGGGGTGCTGCTTTTCCTGGTGGGCGGGACGACATCGCTTTTCGCCCACGAGATCCGCCCGGCGTATCTGCAGATCACGGAAAACGCCGAACATCGATTCGACGTGTTGTGGAAGCAGCCGAGCGTGGGCACGCAACTGCTGCGCCTGGTGCCGCAGGTATCGAATGGTTTGCTCGATGCCAAGCCGACCGGGGAGTCCGTCGCGAATAGTTTCGTCGTGCGTCGCTGGGACAACATCAACGTGGGGCGTGCCTCGTTCGATGGCGCGACCATCCGCATCGAGGGCCTGGAATACACCATCACCGATGCCCTCGTGAGCATCAGCTTCGCCAACGGTCAGGACATTCAGGAGATACTGAGGCCGCGCAGCCCCGCCCTGGTGGTACACCTCACCGGCACGGGCAAGGTGCCGGTGCCCGCGTATCTGCTGCTCGGTATCGAACACATCTTGACGGGTTTCGATCATTTGAGCTTCGTCTTGGGCCTGTTGCTGTTGGTGCGATCGCGGCTGACGCTGATCAAGACCATCACGGCATTCACCGTAGCCCATAGTCTCACGCTGGCAGCCGCGGCACTGGGATGGGTCCACGTCAACCCCGCAGTCATCGAGGCGCTGGTCGCCTTCAGCATCGTTTTTGTCGCCCTGGAATTGGTGCGGGCGTATCGGGGTCAATACGGACTGACCGCTCGGATTCCCTGGCTCATCGCGTTTACCTTCGGCCTGCTGCACGGCTTTGCATTCGCGGGGTCGCTGGCGCAAATCGGGCTTCCCGAGCACAACATTCCCGGGAGTTTGCTGCTCTTCAACGTCGGCGTCGAACTCGGCCAGTTGCTGTTCGTCGGGGCGGTACTTCTCTTGATCGAACTGCTCAAGCGCATTCCGCGCCGCCTGCCGCACTGGACCACCTGGATACCACCCTATGCCATCGGCGGGCTCGCCTCGTTTTGGGTGATTCAACGCCTGCATTTTCTCACACAATGACCTTCAAGGGATTCCCATGAAACCATCCGCGCATCGCACCGCTCTCATCGCTTTGACCGCCGCCGTATCTGCAGGCTTCGCTGCGAGCGGGCACGCTGAGCCCGCGGAACGCCAGGCCTACTACGGCGATCTGCACCTGCATACCTCGTACTCGTTCGATGCCTACGTATTGTTCGGCGCCAAAGTCGACCCCGATGCGGCCTACCGGTTCGCGCGCGGCGAGAGCGTCGATTTCCTGGGCAGCAGCGCCAAGCGCAATGAGCCGCTGGATTTCCTCGCGGTCACGGATCATTCCGAGAATATCGGTGTATTCAATTCGCTCGACGACCCGAACAGCGATTTTTCGAAGAGCGAAACCGGGCAAGCATTCAAGGCCAGTCCCGTCAAGACCTTCTTTGACTCGATCTCGAGCGGCAAATTCGCCAGCGGCAAAATGCTGGAAGGCGTGAAAAACGTGAAGGAGTTGTCGCAGTCGGCCTGGCAGCGCGAGATCGAAGCGGCGAACCGCAACTACCGGCCCGGCACCTTTACGACCTTCATCGCCTACGAGTGGAGTTCCATGCCGGACGGGCAGAACCTGCATCGCAACGTGATCTTTCGCGGCGACAAGGCGCCGAATCCGTTCAGTTCCGTCGATTCGCCCAAGCCCGAGGATCTGTGGAATTGGCTCGACAAGATCCGCAAGGACGGCTACGAGGCGCTCGCCATCCCTCACAATTCCAACGCCAGCAACGGGCTCATGTTCGATTGGAACGACAGCAATGGCAGGCCCATTGACCAGGCGTATGCCGAGCAGCGGGCAAGCGACGAGCCCCTGGTTGAAATCTCGCAGAACAAAGGTGCATCGGAAACCCATCCGATACTGTCTCCCAATGATGAGTTCAGTAATTTCGAGTTCTACGATCATTTGCTGATTTCGCCCAAGAAGAGCAAGCCGGAAGGCAGCTACGTGCGCGACGCATTGGGCCGCGGACTCGAAATAGCGCAGCGCACCGGGGGCGTGAATCCGTACAAATACGGCATCATCGGAGGCAGCGACTTCCACAACGGTCTCAGCGCCTCGAGCGAGGACGCTTTCGTCGGCACCTTTGGCGGCATCGATCCCACCCGGCCGTTGCCGAACACCGCGGATTTCTTCAAGGATTGGGCCGATGCGCGCAAGAGCGTGTCGGCGAATCTGTATGAAAACGGCGGCGGAAATCTCACCGGCGTCTGGGCGGAACACAACACGCGCGAGGCGATTTACGACGCGTTCCGCCGCAAGGAGACCTTTGCCACTTCAGGTACGCGGCTGAGGGTGAGATTCTTCGGTGGATGGGAATTCGCCACCGGGAAACTCACCGCCGAAAAACTCGCGGACTCAGGATGGGTGCACGACGCCTATGCCGCGGGAGTGCCAATGGGCGGCGATTTGCCTGCGCAGCCTTCGACAGCGGTGGCTCCGAGATTCATCGCCTGGGGCGTGAAGGATCCGAATGGCGCGAATCTGGACCGGCTCCAGGTGGTCAAGATCTGGCTGCAGGACGGCAAGCACGTCGAGCGCATCTACGAAGTCGCCTTGTCCAGCGGGCGCAAGATCGATCCGCGAACCGGTAAGGCGCCGGCGGTGGGCAACACGGTCGACCTCAAGAGCGCCACCTACAAAAATACCATCGGCGCGACCCAGCTCTCCGCGGTATGGCAGGACCCGCAATTCGACCCGCGGGTGCCGGCCGCTTATTATTTGCGGTTGCTCGAGATTCCGACGCCGCGGTGGAGCACCATCGTTTCGGTCAAGCGTGGGGAGGCTTTGCCCCCGGAGGTTCCGGCCACGATCCAGGAGCGCGCCTGGTCATCGCCGATCTGGTACGTGCCCGGCCAATCGACTCACCGCTTGGCGAGCGTAGCGCGCCCGGGCGCCGGCACCCTACGCAGTGCGTCCAATGGAATTGCAAGATAGCGCTCAGTTGAACCGCACGAACTCGAAGTCGTTCGGCTGCTTGTTGATGGCGAGCGTCGGCGGCGAAATCCAGTTGGCGAACGCACCGGAGGCGGCAACCCGGCCCATCAAGGATGCGACGAAGGCCCGATCCTCGTCGGTCGCGAGCCACTCGCGCTGCTTTGCGGCCCACTCCGCGTCGCTCACGACGCGTCCGTCGGGTGCAATCTTGAGGCCCGCGAGGGGCCCGATTTTCCGGTTGAATGCCTTGTGCGGGACGGTCAGTTCATGCGGTATCCCCGCCTTGCGGATGATACGGTTCCAGCGCCCGACGCCGGCAACTGAATCCTTGATGTAATCGTCGCGAAGCTTTTCATTGAGCGCGTTGAGCGCCGGCGCCTCGCCCGTTTCGAGACGTCCGTCAACCACCTGCAACACGGGATAGCGCGCGTCGCGCAGAAGGTGATCGTCGGTGAACGCCGTTTCGCCGTAACGTCCTTTGAGTCCGCTCGAAAAAAACGTTGCGGCGTTCGAGGATACGTCGGCGCCGAACAGATCGATGGTTACGCTGAAATGAAAGTTCAGATACCGCTGGATGGTCGGCAGGTCGATCACCCCCAGCGCGCGCAGCCGGGCGGGGTCGTCGGTCTTGTGCTGCGCCATGACTTCGCACGTGCGGTAAATGACGCGGCCGACGCCGGACTCGCCGACATACATGTGATGCGCCTCCTCCATCAACATGAAGCGGGTGGTCCGTGCCAGCGGATCGAAGCCCGACTCGGCCAACGCCAGCAGTTGGAATTTTCCATCGCGATCCGTGAAGTAGGTGAACATGAAGAACGCCAGCCAGTCGGGAGTCTTTTCGTTGAAGGCTCCCAAAATCCGCGGATTGTCCAGATCTCCCGAACGGCGCTGCAGCAGGGCTTCGGCCTCTTCGCGGCCGTCCCGCCCGAAGTACCGTTGCAGTAGGTACACCATGGCCCATAAGTGCCGACCCTCTTCGACGTTGACCTGAAACAGATTGCGCAAATCGTACAGCGACGGGCAGGTGAGCCCGAGATGACGTTGCTGCTCGACCGAAGCGGGCTCCGTGTCGCCCTGCGTGACGATGATCCGCCGCAAGTTGGCCCGATGCTCGCCCGGTACGTCCTGCCAGGCAGGCTCCCCCTTGTGATCGCCGAAATTGATCTTGCGTTCGCCGTCGGCGGGCGACAGGAAAATCCCCCAGCGATAGTCGGGCATCTTCACGTAGTCGAAATGGGCCCAGCCGCTCGGATGGACGCTGACGGCTGTGCGCAGGTACACCTCGGCGGCGTGCGAACTTTCGGGGCCCATGTCCGCCCACCACTTGAGAAACTCGGGCTGCCAGTGCTCGAGCGCCCGCTGCAGCACTTTGTCGCTGCCGAGATCGACGTTGTTGGGAATCTTGTCGGCGTAGCTAATGTTCATCAGTCGCGCTCCTAAATTCGTTCGCGGTTGAATTGGGCTCTGCGACCCGTGCCGAATACCTTGAGAGCGCCGGCTTCACCCACGGCGTTGGGACGGGTGAAAATCCAGTTCTGCCAGGCCGATAGGCGGCCGAAAACGCGTGTTTCCAGCGTTTCACCCGGGCCGAATCGCAGGTTGGCCTCCATGCCGGTCAGGGCGTCCGGCGACAGCGCACAGCGTTCTTCGAGTGCGATGCGAATCTCGTGGTCCCAGTCCAGCGCATCAGGTCCGGAAGTGACGAGTCCGAGAGCTTCGGCCTGCTGACACTCGAGGCTGGCGCCGATTGCAGCCCGGGCATCGGCGAGCCGTTTCGCATCGCCATAGTAGCGAGCCTCGATTCGCGATCGCCCGTGCACGGCCGGGAACAGACCGAAATTCACCTCCGAAAGCACCAGTTCGGGGCCGCCTGCGGCAGCGGGCTGGTTCAACATGTAAATGCGGTCCGACGCCAGGGCCAGTTCAAGCAGCGACCCAACGAAACAGCTGCCGGCCTCGACCAGAGCGAACAACGAGCGCGACGAGACGTCGAGTCGCGCGAAGGTGCGGCGCAGCTGCCCGATGACTTCGCGGACAAACCAATG